>UINC01002391.1_pt1 | contig 10831 bp, 7 predicted proteins | sample 5385821 | NCBI WGS metagenome assembly UINC01 (sample SAMEA4666929, study PRJEB26691) | marine metagenome | isolation source: Pacific Ocean | place: Pacific Ocean | collected 2011-10-13
GTTCCGCATCGGCCGTCAGAACTAAGAGAGCACTCAAGATAGGGAGTTCATCAGTGTTGACTGTTCGGGACGAAGACACGGTTTGCCGTGTGTGTTGCCACAGGCGATGAGGGCGATGGCTCCTACAAAGTGGCGTGTTACTGCTGAGTTGAACGCCCTCGCTTTCGCGATTGGTTCGGTGTGCGGTCTGTTTCCCACGCCTGTGGTGGCGCAAGACGACGTGCTGGTTGAGGTCGAGACCGGGCGTTTGGCAGGTGTTCGCCAGGGGACCGTGGCGGTTTTCAAGGGGGTTCCCTACGCAACCCCACCGGTCGGTCCACTGCGCTGGCAGCCGCCACAGCGGGCGGCTGACTGGCGTCGGGTGCGCAGCGCGCGCCGCTTCGGCCCAGTTGCGAGACAGAGGGTTGTGGGGGGGGCGGGGTTTGTTACGAGCGAGGACTGTCTCTATCTGAATATCTGGACGCCGGCTGGCGCTGACGAATCGCTGCCTGTCATGGTGTTTATCCACGGCGGTGGTTTCGCCACGGGGTCTGGGTCGGAGGCCATGTACGACGGCACCGAGCTCGCGAAACATGGAGTGGTGATAGTGACGCTCAACTACCGGTTGGATGTCATGGGGTTCTTGGCTCACCCGCTCTTGTCCGCCGAGTCCCCCCGCATGTCCTCTGGGAACTACGGGTTGCTAGATCAGATCGCTGCGTTGGAGTGGATTCAGCGCAACATTGAACAGTTTGGCGGGGATCCGGGGCGGGTGACGATTTTCGGCGAGTCGTCGGGCGGGCGGTCGGTGTCCGTATTGATGACCTCACCGCTGGCTGAGGGACTCTTTCATCGTGCGGTGGCTCAGAGTGGCGCCCTGGACGGTTTAGAGACCCCGCTCGTGACCGCGGAGGCGCAGGGAGAGCAGCTGGTCGTAGCCGTCGGTTGTACAGACCGCCCAGACCCGCTGCGCTGTTTGCGGGCGAGGACCTTCGAAGAGCTGATTGTGGGCGGCAGTGCTGACGTGGGGCCGATCGTCGATGGGTGGGTGGTGCCGGAAGACCCGCGACGAGTTTATGCCAGCGGGCGGCAACATGACGTGCCTATGATCGTCGGTGGCAATGCCGACGAAGGTACGTTTTCCATGCTTGGACGGCGAATACCCATCCGTACCGTTGAGGAATACACGGCGTTTGTGCGTGGATTACTGGGGTCTGGTGCCGACGACGTGCTCTCGTACTATTCGGTGACTGTCGACCGGGACGTGTTCCAAGCGCTGAATCGATTTGGCACCGACCGGGAGGTGGCCCGTCATGTTCGCCAACAGGCACGGTGGATGGTCGGAACGAACAGGAAGATCTACGCATATCTCTTTTCTCGCGTATCCCCCCAGCACCAGTGGACTGGGCTCGGGGCGACCCACACAGCCGAATTGCCCTATCTTTTCGGCAATCTGCAGTTCGCGGCCCGTCAAGGTGACTTACGCACATTGGAGCTAGCCGACCGGAGACTGTCGCAGACGATGATGCGCTACTGGGCACAGTTTGCGGCGAGTGGTGATCCGAACGGTGACGGCCTACCGCCTTGGCCTGTCTATGGTTCGACTGAGGAGTTGTTGCGGCTCGATGACGAGGTCGTGCCGGGTCCGTGGCCCCGGGCGGAGGCGCTTGACCTACTGGATCGTCTCTTCAATGACCAGACACCTGATTCTGACTTGAATTAGCATCGGGTTCGCGGATTGACTCCCTTCAACGTTCCGCGAATACTAGACGCGGCGTGGCTTTTACTCCCCTATTGCGTCCGCTGTGTCGCCTCGTCTTTTTAGCTCTGGTCTTCTTCCTGCAGGCCGCGGATGGGTTGACCGCCGAGGAGCTTCGAACCGAACAGCAGGAGACTGGGTCCGACGTTTGGCAACGTGCGCTGCTGGACCAGTATTGCGTAACTTGTCATAACGAGCGGATGCAGACGGCTGACCTGGCGCTCGACGTTCGCGATGTCACTCGCGTTGCCGAGGCGCCAGAGGTCTGGGAGACCGTGGTGCGGAAGCTACGGGCGGGTGCTATGCCGCCACTGCCTCGACCTCGTCCTGACGCCGCGACTTACGAACGGTTCGTCAATTGGCTGGAGGGCGAACTTGATCGGGCCGCCGCTGTCGACCTGAATCCTGGTCGCACGGAAGCGTTTCATCGCTTGAACCGAACCGAGTATCACAATGCGGTTCGGGATCTGCTGGACTTGGAGGTCGACGTGACCGAACTGCTGCCGGCCGACGGCGGTAGTTACGGATTCGACAACATCGCCGGTGTGCTGGCTATCTCCCCGACGCTACTTGAGCGGTACTTGGGCGCGGCGCGGAAAATCAGTCGGATTGCTGTGGGCAGGCCGGCGCCGTCGGCCGTCACGGAAACGTTTCGCGTGGCCAATGATCTTTCGCAAGATGATTGGGTCGCGGGCATGCCGTTTGGCACGCGAGGTGGAGCAACGTTTCAGTACAACTTTCCCCAGGACGGGGAATACGTTGTGAAGGTGTCGTTGGCGCGAAACGCCGGTGGCCGACTCGCGATATTTAATGTTCCGCATACTCTCGAAGTCAGTCTCGACAACGAGGTCATTCAGTCTTATACCGTGGGTGAATCACCTCCGGTGGATACGCCGCGGGCCAGTGATGCGTATCGCGACTGGCAAGCCAGGCAACGCACGGTCGATAGTGACTGGGAGTTTCGTCTGCCTGTGCGTGCGGGTCCTCGGGATATTCAGGTGACCTTTGCGCGACGGACATGGGCCTATCCGGAAGCGGTCCGTGAACCCTACTTACGACCGTATACCGGAACCGACACGCGGCATCAGCCGTATTTAGGCGAGATAACTGTAACGGGTCCGTACGATACGAACGATGCCTCATCGGTGGGGTCGACGCCGAGCCGACGAAGAATTTTTGTCTGTGAGCCATCTGAGACTGACTCGGTGCCAGAGCAAACCGCGTGCGCTCGAGAGATCTTGTCGCCACTTGCCAGGCGCGCGTATCGGCGGCCAGTAACTTCGAGTGACCTAGATGTGTTGTTGGGATTTTTTGAAGACGGCCGTGCCGCAGAGGGGTTTGATGCCGGCATTGAATTCGCGTTGCGATGGATGTTAGCCAGTCCGGAGTTTGTTCTCCGTGTTGAGCGAGACCCAGACGGACTTGCGGCCGGTGCAAATTACAAAATCACTGATTTCGAACTAGCCTCACGGCTTTCATTTTTCCTGTGGTCTAGTCTCCCTGATGACGAGTTGATCGACTTGGCGACTATGGGGCGACTGAGTGACCCCGACATCTTGGAACGTCAAACGCGTCGCATGCTCGACGATGACCGGGCGAGTGCGTTAGTTACAAATTTTGCGAGCCAGTGGCTCTACCTGCGAAATGTGCCGGCGGTATATCCGGACGCAGATTTGTTTCCACATGTTGGTGAAGCGCTGCGGCAGGCGATGCGACGTGAAACAGAACTATTCGTTGAAAGTATTTTTCGTGGCGACCAGAGTGTCTTGGACTTGTTGACAGCGGACTACACGTTCGTCAACGAGCGGTTGGCACGGCACTATGACATTCCACATGTCTATGGCAGTCATTTTCGACGCGTGTCGCTCGACCGGTTGCCGCATGATGCGCGGCGTGGCCTTCTCGGACACGCCAGTATTCTCGCGGTGACGGCGTATCCGAATCGCACGTCTCCGGTTTTACGCGGGAAGTGGGTATTAGAGAACCTATTGGGGACGCCCCCCGCGTCTCCACCGCCGGATGTGCCCTCGTTAGAGGAAACGACTGACAATGGCGAGATCTTATCGGTGCGGGAGGCCACGGAGCGTCACCGAGCGAATCCGGTATGCGCGAGTTGTCACCGACTGATGGATCCTCCTGGTTTTGCGCTTGAGCAGTTCGACGCGGTGGGTCGATTTCGAACCCACACAGCGGCGAATACCCCGATCGATGCGACGGGCGAATTGCCGGATGGGACGCAGTTCGATGGTGCATCTGGGTTACGGGACGCGTTGGTTTCGAATCCTGGACGTTTTGTCGGCACGCTGACGGAGAAGCTCATGACCTATGCTCTCGGCAGAGGGCTAGAGCACTACGACGCACCGACCGTGCGGGGCATTCTGCGAGATACGGCGGCGGAAAATTATCGTTTCTCATCGATTATTCTTGGGATTGTCAAAAGTCCACCGTTCAGAATGAGGAGAACGGAGTCATGATCATTTCGAAGAACACCCTCGCGCGTCGGACTGTGTTACGTGGTGTGGGTGCCGCGCTGGCTTTACCGATGCTTGACGCGATGGTGCCGGCGTTGTCTGGAATTTCGGGTCGGGCGGCTGAGCCGGTTCGGCGCCTAGGGTGGGTCTACAGTCCAAACGGTATGGCGATGGATGCGTGGATGCCCGCCGCAACGGAGTCGCTTGAGTTGTCAACGATATTGAGCCCGCTTGCATCGTACCGTGAGCAAACGGTTGTGGTCAGTGGATTGGCACAGGGCCAGGCTGAGGCGCTTGGTGATGGGAACGGTGAGCACACACGAGCGACAGCGACGTGGTTGAACGGCGTGCATCCTCGCGAAACAGAAGGCGCGGATGTTCGCGCCGGAAAGACTGCCGATCAGATTGCCGCGGACCAACTGGGGCGCGCTACGCCGCTCAGTTCACTGGAGCTCGCCATTGATCAAGATTTTCTTGTCGGGAGTTGCGATAACGGCTACAGCTGCATCTACATGAACACCATTGCGTGGCGGGATGCGACGACGCCGCTTCCGATGCAAAACAATCCGCGAGTCATTTTTGAACGGCTCTTTGGTGAAGGTGGTTCTCCGGCCAGCCGGCAATCTGAATTTCGAAAAGATCGCAGCATCCTCGATGCCATCACGAGTGACTTGGCGCGGTTGCAGCGTGACGTCGGTGCGAGTGACCGGGCTCGTGTTACCCAGTATCTCGATGCTGTTCGTGCGATTGAACGGCGTATTCAACTCTCAGAACGGAACGATACAGAGTTGCCTGAGCTCGAGCGCCCGGTTGGCATTCCGGAGTCCTACCAGGAGCACGTTGAACTGATGTTTGACCTGATGGCCTTGGCGTATCAGGTTGACATGACTCGAGTGTTTACTTTCATGCTGGGGCGTGAGTTGAATGGGCGCGCCTATCCTGAGATTGGGATTCCTGACTCTCACCACGGGTTGTCCCATCATCGTTACGACACGACAAAGCTTGCGCAGCTGGCCAAGATCAACACTTACCACGTGTCTCTATTTAGGCACTTTCTGGATGAGCTGGCGAATACTCCGGATGGGGATGGGTCGCTCCTTGACCATTCGTTGCTCATGTATGGTGCATCGCTGAGCGACAGCAATAAACATCTCCACTTCGATCTTCCGTTGTTGCTGGTTGGTGGGGGTGCGGGGCAACTCAAAGGCGGACGGCACCTCCAATACCCGCGTGACACGCCAATGACGAATCTGCTCGTGAGTCAGCTTGATAAAGCGGGTGTTCAACTTGATGACGGCTTGGGTGACAGCACTGGACGGCTTGTGGAACTGGCGCCGCTGGGAAACGTCTAGACAAACCTTAGAACTGGGATTGAACGAGTGACTGCTCGATTCGGTGTTGGACCGTCGTGGTGTGGGATAGCAAGCCTGAAATTGTCTGTGGCTATGCTCCTGACGGGTGCCTGCGTGTTGGGGGGCTCAGACTACGCGAGAGCGCAGTCAGGAGTCTCAGGCAGCGTCCACGGTGATACGGCGTTGCACCAGGCGGCACATAGCGGGGATGTCTTATCGCTTCGGCGGGAACTTGATCGAGGCGTCGATCCGAACACGACGAATCGTTTCGGTGTCACGCCCTTGGCCTTGGCCAGTAGGGGCGGCCATGGTGCAGTTGTTCAACTGCTGTTGGAGTCAGGTGCTGATCCCAATCATGCTTCGCCAACCGGCGAGACGCCATTGATGGTTGCGGCGCGCACTGGCGTCGTCGAGAGCGTGGCGTCGTTGCTGGAACACGGTGCCGACCCGTTGGCTCGAGAGAGTTGGATGGGACAGACGGCGTTGATGTGGGCTGCCGCCGAACGTCATACCAGTGTCGTGGCGCCACTGGTCGAAGGCGGTGCTGAAGTGGACAGTCGCTCGGACGCTGGTTTTACCCCGCTCATGTTTGCGACGCGGCTCGGACACATTGAAACGGTGGACGCGTTGCTTGATGCTGGGGCAGATATTCACCAGACGCTTCCGGATGGTACCAGTCCCCTGGTCGTAGCCGTGATTAACGCGCATTACGATCTGGCGGTTCGCCTGCTGGAACGTGGCGCCGACCCGAACGCTGCTGAACAAGGTTGGACGGCGCTACACCAACTTGTCTGGACACGACGGCCGAATACGAACAAGAACCAACACAATCCATCGCCGCTGCAGAGCGGCCGGGTGACAGATCTTGAACTGGTGGAGACGCTGGTCTCACACGGGGCAGACGTCAATGCACGGCAAACGAAGGAACCGCGGGATGGTTACCGGAATATGCTGAACCGTGTTGATGCGACGCCATTTCTTCTCGCCGCGAAAGTCGTCGATCTTGAATTGATGCGCCTTCTTCTTGACCTTGGCGCTGACCCTCTGTTGACCAATGAGGACGGCACGACGGCGTTGCTTGTTGCGGCGGGTGTTTCAGTGTGGCCGAACGAGAGTGCTGGAAATCAGGAAGAAGCGCTTGAAGCTGTGCAACTGATGATCGAACTCGGGGATGTGGTGACGACCGTCGATGATCACGGCGATAGCGCGCTACATGGATCCGTTATGCGCGGCTCGAAGGAGCTGACACTATTCCTGCTTGGACAGGGCGCGGAACTGAGTCACGTGAACGAGTGCGGATGGACACCGTTGACCATCGCCCAAGGCGTGTTCTATGGGAATCTTGGGCGGCGTTTTCCGGAGCTAGAGGTGGTCCTGCTTGAACTAGGCGCCACCTCGCCGGTAGCTCCAGGCAGTCCTCCGCCGTATGGGGAACCGGGATATCCAGCACGGTGTGGTCGCTGACAGATCGGAAGATCCTGTAAGCTGCGCCGAGTCGACACGACAACAGCCCGACTGCTGTGCCACCGACTCTGAACTGGCTCCGGTGGTTTGTTGATCCGTCCTCACCAAAGCGATCGACGCAGTAGGGCCTTCACATGTCAGCAATCCGATAGAGGGAAGAGACCGTGCGTACGATCAGGCTGCCACTCGCTATCGCCGGGGTCGCGAGAGTCCACTCGTTCAACGGATTGACCCCGAGTAACTCGAATTCCGGGCCCGCCTTGATGACGTAAGTATCGCCGTCTTCGCTGATCGCAAAAATCTTTCCGTTGTAAGCCCATGGGGAGGCTGTGAACAACGTGCCTCCGCGCGAGATCCGCTGTCTCGAGTACACCTCTTCACCGGTGCGTGCGTCGTAGCAGATTAGGAAGCCGCGATCTAGTAGCGTGTAGTGATAGTCGCCATAAACGAGTGCCGAAGGGTTGTACGACCCGAGTGTTGGGTGGGACCAGGCCACGTACTCGTTCCGTGTTGTTCCAGGGACCAACGAGATGTCGCCACTGGCGCCAGGTCGTATGGCATACACCGGGCGATTCGAATCGGCAGTATATCCAGAGTTAATGTAGAGCAACTCGTGTTGTGTGAACGGAGTGGCTACGTGGATCGACGACATCCCTGTTAATTCCCAGAGAAGTTTCCCATCGAGGTTGTAGGACCTTACCCCACCGGTGCCGGTCGTTACGATTTCGGTACGGAGCTCATGCTCCCAGATAAATGGGGTTGACCAGTTAGACGCCTCCTCGCGGTTCACCCGCCAGATTTCGGTGCCGGTGGCTGTGTCGTATGCAGCGACGAACGACTGTTCGAGGTTGTCATTCACCAAAAACAGTCGGTTGCCGTGGACCACCGGTGAGGAGGCCGAGCCCCAACCCTCTCGCGTTTCGCGGGTGTCCATTGGTGTATGCCACAGCTGAGTACCGTCGAGGTCGAAGGCAAACAGGCCGACGTAACCGAGGTAGGCATAGACCCGTTCCCCGTCGGTGACCGGCGTCTCTGACGCGTAACTGTTTTTTTCGTGTTTGGAGCTTGGTCGTGCGGTGTGCAGCGTACGTTCCCAACGAATCGCACCGGTCGCAAAGTCGACGTCATACAGTACCCAGCGGAGCGGCACTGGGGGTGTTTCGAGGTCGGCGCCCGTCATCGGTCCGTCGAATGATCGCGACTGGTACTGGCTCAACGGCTTGAGCGGGGTTTCGACGCCGGAAGTGTTAACGACGGACATGACGAATACGTGGTTATCGAAAACGATAGGCGAACTCCACGCTCGGCCAGGCACGGCGAGACTCCAGACGATGTTCTCGTCGGGTTCCCAGTGGTCCGGTAAAGACGGGTTGTCTGCGGCCACGCCGCCGTGGAGGCCTCGGAACTGAGGCCAGTCCGACTCGGCAGAGAGCCCCATTGTGGCGGCGATGAAGAGCGTGATGATTAATAGCGTTCGCTGATTGTTCATGGCTGGCTCCGCTCATATGCGACGGGCACACCAGGTAATATTACGCGTTTGGGGTGAGATTACCGACAGGAGGCGAGATGGCGCATTGGATGCGATTCGACCATGAGGGAAGTGTCGGTTTCGGTACCATTTCGGATGGTGCGATCAACGTGCACGTGGGCGACATGTTCGAGTCGCCGAAGGCGACGGATGTGTTGTTGGCTTTGGACGATGTTGTTCCTTTATTGCCAGCGCCGGCCGGAAAGATGGTTGCGCTTTGGAATAACTCACGGGCGATGGCGGCCAAGACTGGGCAGTCCGAACCTGAGGAACCCTTGTATTTCATCAAGGGCAATGGGTCTTACCTGCCGACTGGAGGGGTTATTCGAAAACCAACTACCTACGACGGGAAGGTGATTTTCGAGGGCGAGCTTGGGATCGTGATCGGTCAAGTGTGTCGCGACGTAGCTGAGTCAGATAGCAACGAACACATTTTTGGGTACACCTGTATCAACGACGTGACGGCGATCGGACTCTTGGGGAGAGACCCGTCGTTTCAGCAGTGGACGCGTGCCAAGAGTTTCGACACCTTTGGGGTTTTTGGTCCGGTTGTGGCGACCGGGCTCGATCCGATCACTTTATCGATCAGAACGGTACTAAACGACCAGGAACGACAACATTACCCAGTGAGCGACCTCTTCTTTTCGCCAGGTCGGATGGTTAGTGCCATCTCACGGGACATGACGTTGCACCCGGGTGACGTCATCTGCTGCGGCACGTCGACTGGTGTCGGCTCCATGAGACCCGGAGATATCGTTGAGGTGACGATCGATGGTGTTGGGACGCTGCGCAATCGATATGACGATAAGTAGGGAGGTCGCCAGACTGTTCGGTGGCTATAATTCTGATGTTCCAAGCAGTTGCGGTGCGCGGTCGGTCGCCGAGGGTGTGACGGAAGCTTTTGCTACGGCTAGATGCCGTAGGTTGTCGGTGTGTTGGTGATCGCAGGGGTTGCTGGGGGAGAACGACTATGAGTGGTTGTTTCATGCGTCCGGTGGTTGTCGGCGCCATTCTGCTTGGTCTCGTTGCGAGCACGTCTGGCGTGTTCGCGCAAGTGCAAGAAGGACCGACACCAGAGCAGGTTGCTGAATGGCGAACCGGTGCTGAACAGGGAGACGCTGACGCACAGACTCTACTCGCGATTCAGTACGTGGAAGGCCGAGTCGTTCCGCTGGATTATGCCGAAGCGGTGCGCTGGTTTCGCCTGGCGGTCGAACAGGGACATGCCGGCGCGCAGACTGGCCTTGGGTTCATGTACGAACTGGGTTGGGGCGTGGAGGTGGAGGATGTCTCGGCGGCTACTTTGTATCAATTGGCGGCTGAGCAGGGGTTTGCTGACGCGCAGTTCCACCTAGCGCGAAGGTATGCCGATGGCCGAGGTGTCGCGCGGGATGAAGATGAAGCGCGACGCTTGTTCCGTCTGGCGGCTGAGCAGGGGCACCCCGCCGCGCAGGGCATCCTCGGCGTTGATATTGCACGTGATGAGCCGGTCCGTGACTTGGCACCGGACGATTTCGTCGTTCGGGAGCCCCAGGGTCGGCCAGAGTTGCAGCAATCGATGTTCGTCAGTGTGATTAGGCGAGGGGAACCGGTGCTCGACCTGACGGCTGATGAGTTCATCATCGAAGAAGACGGTGAACGGCGGGAGGTCCTGCGGGTCGAGCGCTCGGAGGTGCCGGTGCAGGTCGCTATTCTCATCGACGACAGTGAGGGATTCGTACGAAACTTGTCGCACATTCGAAATGGCCTGGACGCACTCCTGGACGGCTTGCCAGAAGGGCAGCAGATCGCCTTTTTTGCGTTTGGCGACCAAATGCGAACGATCGTGGATTACACCTCTAACAAGGCTCGGCTTCGTGAGGGATTTTCGAGGTATAGAGGTTTCTCAGAGACAAGTTCGTATCTGTTGAATGCCGTGGCCGAGACTGCAGTCGACCTTGACCGACGCGGTGCCATCCGACCGATCATCATCCTCATTACGAGCGAGGGAGGTTCCAACAGTTCAAGTGGCAGCCTCGCAAGCTCCCGACTGCCCAGTAGTGGCGTGGTTTCTCCCCGTGGAGGGCAGGGCCTCGACGCCGATCAGGTTCTCGGGGTGCTTCGGGATCGCATGGTGGCTGTGCACTCGCTCATCGTACGAGGCTTTGGTGACCTGGGGCTGCCAGCGTTTTCCAACAACTATAGTGCGTCCACTACCGCCACGAGAGGGGTTCTCGTCCAGGGTACGGGAGATAGGGACCGAGCCAAACTGTTCGAACGGTTGCCGACGGTCACCGGT
>UINC01000475.1_pt1 | contig 10827 bp, 11 predicted proteins | sample 5385821 | NCBI WGS metagenome assembly UINC01 (sample SAMEA4666929, study PRJEB26691) | marine metagenome | isolation source: Pacific Ocean | place: Pacific Ocean | collected 2011-10-13
AGTCCGCCGAGTACGTCGACTCGATCACCGAGTCGGCCGTCGTGACGACGACGGGAATCCGCTCGACCAGCAGGGAGACCGGGTGCTACCTGTCGGCCTATGTACTGGCTGGCGGGGACGGCGAGACCCAGACCGGATTCGGGTTCTCGATCGGCCGTGAGCCCGGCGACCTCGACCCGGAGAGGGCGGCGGCCGACGCCGTCGAGCGGGCGACCCGTCTGTTGGGGGCGGTCAAGCCTGACTCGGCGCGCCTGACGGTCGTCCTCGACCCCTGGGTGAGCGCACAGTTCCTCGGGATCGTGGGGTCCACGCTCAACGGCGAGAGCGTCCTCAAGGGCCGTTCGCTGTTCGCCGACCGGCTCGGTGAGGAGGTCGGCGCCTCTTCGCTGACCCTCGTCGACGACCCGACCAATGTCGCTGCGTTCACGGCGACGGCCTCCGATGGGGAGGGCCTGGCGACCCGCCGCAACGTGCTGGTCGAGGACGGTCGCCTCCTGCGCTTCGTGCACAACAACTACACGGGACGCCGTTCGGGTGGAGCCTCGACGGGCTCGGCCGTTCGGGGCTACGCCTCGACTCCGGGGGTGGGCATCCAGGCACTGGTGCTCACACCGGGCACCCGGACCCAGGCCGAGATTGTGGCCGATGTGGCCGACGGCCTGCTCGTCCAGGGCGTGAGCGGTCTGCACTCCGGAGTCAATCCCGTGAGTGGCGACTTCTCCACCGGCGCTGAGGGCCTCCGCATCCGGGAGGGAGCACTGGCTGAGCCCGTTCGCGAGTTCACGATCGCCTCGACCATCCAGAAGATGCTCCAGGACGTCCTCGAGGTCGGTGGCGATCTTGAGTGGTTGCCGATGCGCACGGCCGGCGTGTCGCTGGTCATCGGCGACGTGACCGTCTCCGGGGCCTGACCGGACATCGGCGAACGGGACGACGATGTCGTTGCTCCATGCACTCCTCCTCGGCATCGTCCAGGGGATCACCGAGTTCCTGCCCGTCTCGTCGAGTGGCCACCTAGCGCTCGTTCCCTGGCTCTTCGGCTGGGACGACTTCGCCGGTGATCCGGCCCTCGAGAACGCCTTCGACGTGTCGCTGCACCTGGGCACGCTCGTCGGTGCCGCCGCCTACCTGCGCGACGACATCCGGCGCTATGGCACGGCGCTGCTGGCGTCGGTCGCCGGTCGTTCTCACGACGCGACCGATGCCCGGATCGGAGGGATCCTCCTCGTGACGGTCCTGCCGGCCGGCCTCATCGGTCTGCTGGTGCTGTCCTCGACGACGGACCTCGGTGACCGGACATGGCTGGTTGCAGTGTCCCTGATCGGCTTCGGCCTCCTGTTGGGTGCTGCCGATCGGCGGCCCGGCGACCGGGATCCCGGGTCGCTGCGGGTCCGCGACGCGCTCCTCCTCGGGGTGGCGCAGGGACTGGCGTTCCAGCCGGGCGTCTCCCGGTCGGGTGCGGCGTTGACCGCGGCGCGGCTACTCGGAATCGAGCGGGTGGCGGCGGCCCGACTGGTGTTCCTGATGAGCCTCCCGGTGATCGCCGGGGCCGGCCTGGTGTCGGCTTTCGACGTCCGGGTGCCGTCGGAATGGTGGTCGACATTCGCCGTGGGGACACTGGCGGCGGCGGTGAGCGGCTGGTTCGCCGTCCATGGGATGTTGCGACTGCTGGCGCGCCGTGGCGTGGGCGGGATCGTCGCCTACCGGGTGCTGGTCGGACTTGCGGTCCTGGTGGTCCTCGTCGTCCGTTGAGCAAGGCTTCAGTCGGGTGGCACCAGGGCGAGCGCAATGTCGCCCCACCGTCGGGCGGTGGCCACCGGCCCCACGTCCCGACGGGGGATGGCGACCGTGACGGTCCCGTCGTCGAGGTCCAGCACCCGGGCCGCACTCACGAGCAGTCGGCCGGAGTTCGTGAGGTCGTCGACGGCATAGAGGTCGACGCGGTCGCCGGGCTCGAGGGCGAGTTGGTCGGACCTCCGGTCGAGGGCGATGGCTCGCTCCCCGGATCGGGGGGTGGAACGATCGTCGGTGGAGAGGGCGTCGGCCGTCGGACAGGCGGGTGTGGACGCTGCAGCATCGACGGCGAGGCCGGTGACCAGGGCGAGAACTCCGGCGGTCAGCCACCAGGCCAGGCGGTGGTGTGCGGCCCACATGCGGACGCGGGCGAGGAGGTGGGCCATGGCGACTCCCGTTGGGAGTGGATGGCGGGGAAGTCGGGTCGACCGGGTCGGGCCCCGGCCGTGGGATCAGTCGGAGGGCCTGCTGTCTGAACCGGAGGCCGGAGTCGCTGCCTTCTCGGGGGTGCTCTTTGAGGAGTCGGGGGTGCTCTTCGAGGAGTCGGAGGTGTCCTTCGAGGAGTCGGAGGTGTCCTTCGAGGAGTCGGAGTCCGAGGTGTCCGATGACGGGCGTCGGGTCTTCGAGGACGCTCCGTGGTCGTTCTTGTAGAAGCCGTCCCCCTTGAACGAGATGCCGACCCCTCGGAAGACCTTGTTCACGGTCCCGTTGCAGGACTCGTCGACGCAGTGGGTCAGCGGATCGTCGGCAAAGGACTGCCGGATCTCGAACTCGGTGGCGCACTTTTTACAGCGGTATTCGTATGTGGGCATGGCTCGGTGGCTGGGTGGATCCGGGTTGGGGGGGACTGGGGGGATGGCTGGGCGCTCGGGGGCGACGGTTCCCGATGCCGGGTGGCGAGTCTAGCGGCGGTCCCTGAATGCTCAAATCCGCCGCAAGGGGACAGTTTGCGGTGATCATGGGAGCATGACGGATCAGGTCCCGCTTGCGCTGGTGCTCCTCGGCTGCGCCTACCTTCTCGGCACCTTCCCCTCGGCCCACCTGTTCGCAGGGCGCCGTGGCGTCGATCCCACGAGGGCCGGGTCGGGAAACCCGGGTGCCACCAACGTCTACCGGACGGTCGGTCGCCGGTCCGGCCTGTATGTGCTCGCTGCCGATGCCGGGAAGGGAGCGATTGCCGCCGGTCTGGGGTGGGTGGCCATTTCGCGGTCGTGGGCCCTGTTCTGCTGGGCAGCGGCGGTGCTGGGCCACGTCCTGCCGATCACCCGTCGCCTCCGCGGGGGTAAGGGGGTGGCGACCGCCGGTGGCGGCGTGTGCGTGTTGTTCCCCCTGGTGGCGGTCGTCGACCTGTTGCTCTTCGTCGTAGCGGCGCGCCTCAGCCGTACCGCCTCCCTGGGGTCGATCGTGATGGCGGTGGCCAGCCCGATCCTCATCTGGGCATTCGGGGGCACGGGGAGGGAGATGGGTGTCGCGGTCGTGATCTCGTTGCTCGTCCTGGTGCGACACGAGGGCAACATCCGGCGGCTCGCCACGGGCAACGAGGCGACATGGAGCGGGCCGGGTCCGGGCGGCGATCCGGACGGGTCGCCTGGGTAGCCTCGCCACGACTGCTGCCGATCCCCGTTCCCGACTCCCCCGGAGCATCCGATGATTCCGCTCGACGAGGCACAGGCCCACGTGCGTGGCTGCTGTCCGGCGCCGGTGGCCACCACGGCGGCGCTCGACGGGGCGCTCGGGCTGGTGCTGGCCGAGGCGGTGGTCGCTTCTGAGGCGGTGCCGCCGTTCGCCAACTCGGCCATGGACGGGTTCGCGCTCCGTGCGGCTGACACCGCTGGGGCGCCGGTCCGCCTGGCGGTCGTCGGGACGTTGGCTGCGGGTGCTGCACCCGGCCGGGCCGTGGGTCCGGGCGAGGCCATCCGGATCATGACCGGAGCCCCCATGCCGACCGGCGCCGATGCCGTGGTGATGGTGGAGCGCACGAGCGTGTCCGGTTCCCTCGAGGGGGAACAGGTCGAGGTGGAGGTCGAGGTGCCGGTGGACAACCACGTTCGGCACGCAGGCGAGGACCTCGAGTCCGGGCAGGTGGTGTTTCCGGCCGGCACCGCACTCGGCCCCGGACAGGTCGGCGTGCTGGCGAGCATCAACCTGGGCGAGGTACCGGTCTACCGACGACCTCGGGTCGGGGTCATCTCGACCGGCGATGAACTCGTGGCGGACGGGAGTGTGCTCGCCCCCGGCCAGATCCGCGACTCGAACCGCCCGGGCCTACTGGCGCTGCTCGCGGAGTCGGGGTTCGACGGCGTTGACCTGGGCCTCGTGCCTGACGACGAGTCCGCCATCGAGTCGGCCCTCCGTACCGGCGTCGGGGCCTGCGACGCCCTCCTGACCACGGGCGGGGTGAGCATGGGCGACTTCGACTACGTGAAGGTGGTGCTCGACCGGATCGGCGACATGCGCTGGATGCAGGTGGCGATCCGGCCGGCCAAGCCACTGGCGTTCGGGATGGTCGATGGGGTGCCGGTGTTTGGCTTGCCGGGCAATCCCGTGTCGTCGATGGTGTCCTTTGAGTTGTTCGTGCGACCGTCCCTGCGGGCCATGGCGGGACATGTGGGGACCGAGCGGCCGTTGGTGCGCGCCGTCGTCGAAGGCGGGATGCCACGTCGGCCCGATGGCAAGGTCCACTTCGCCAGGGTCGTGGTCGACTATCGGGACGGCGCCTACCGGGTATCCAGCGCCGGCGGACAGGGATCGCACCAACTAACCGCGTTGGCGGGCGCCGATGGACTGGCCGTGCTCCCCGACGGTGACGGCGTTGCCGAGGGCGATGAGGTCGAGGTCTTGCTGCTCCGCTGAGGCCGGTGGCCCGCTTTCCCGGTCTCCCCCTACGCTGTGCAACGTGAAGCGCCTCCTCGTCGACGGATTCGGCCGGGTCCACCGTGACCTGCGCATCTCGGTTACCGACCGGTGCAACTTCCGGTGCAGTTACTGCATGCCGGCGGAAGGGCTTGAGTGGCTTCCCCGTGACGACCTGCTCACCTTTGAGGAGATCGAGCGCGTGGCCAGCGTGCTCGTCAAGCGGCACGGCATCGACAGCATCCGGCTCACCGGTGGTGAGCCGACCGTTCGTGCGAACCTGCCGGAGTTGGTCGGGATGTTGTCGGCGTTGCCGGTCGACCTGGCGCTGACGACCAACGGCTCGACACTCCGCCTCCTCGCCGGACGACTTGCGGATGCCGGGTTGCGCCGCATCAACGTCTCTCTCGACTCGTTGCGGGCCGATCGCTTTGCCGAACTGACCCTGCGCGACGAGTTGCCCAAGGTGCTCGACGGTATCGATGCGGCGATCGAGGTCGGCTTCGACCCCGTCAAGGTCAACGTCGTCGTGATCCGTGGCGTCAATGACGACGAGGTCGTCGACTTCGCCCGCTTCGGACGGGAGAAGGGTGTCGTCGTCCGCTTCATCGAGTTCATGCCCCTCGACGCCGACGAGGCGTGGAACGAGGGTTCGGTGTTCAGCCAGGAGGAGATCGTGGCGGCCATCGACTCGGTGTTTCCGCTGGATGTCGTGGAGCGGACCTCGGCACCGGCCACCCGTTTCCGCTATTCGGATGGGGGTGGCGAGATCGGCGTCGTCGCCAGCGTGACCAGGAAGTTCTGCGACTCGTGCGACCGGGTGCGCCTCACCGCCGACGGCCAGTTCCGCAACTGCCTTTTCGCCGTTGACGAGTTCGACCTCAGGGCGACGTTGCGCTCAGGTGCCGATGACGACGAGTTGTCCAACGTGTTCGAGGGTGCGGTCGCCGCCAAGTGGGCCGGCCACGGCATCGGCCACGTCGACTTCATCCGCCCGGCTCGCTCGATGTCCCAGATTGGCGGCTGAGGAGCGAGGTGGACGATCCGGGGGATGCGGTAGCCGGGGACCGGACGTTCACGCACCTCGACGAGGCCGGCCATGCCCGCATGGTCGATGTGGGCGACAAGGAGCCCACTCGGCGCCGGGCGGTGGCTCGTGCCCGCATCGAGATGTCGCCCGAGACGGCGCTGGCGCTGGCCGGGGGGACCGTCCCCAAGGGCGACGTGCTGGCCGTGGCACGGGTGGCAGGCATCCAGGCGGCGAAGCGCACTTCCGAGCTGGTGCCGCTCTGCCATCCGCTGATGCTGAGTTCGGTGGTCGTCGACCTCGAGGTGGGGGAGTCCCATGTTGTGGTGGTGGCCACGGTCGAGACGGTCGAGCGGACCGGCGTCGAGATGGAGGCGCTCACGGCGTGCACGGTGGCCGCTCTCACGGTCTACGACATGTGCAAGGCACTCGACCGTTCCATGGTGATCACCGACGTTGCCCTCTGGGAGAAGGACGGGGGCCGGTCGGGCGCCTGGCGTCGCGGCACCTGAGTCCTCGGCCTGCCGGCTGAGTTTGGGAAATATACGGTTGCGCGCGCAACGCGCGTAAATTCGCGCACCACGCGCGTGGAAATCCACCATTTCGCAGTGATGGAGCGCTACGTTGAGCGCCGGATGGATGATCGACAGATTCGAGAGGACGAGGGCCGATGCTGATCCTGCTTGGACTCGCCGTGTTGTGGACGGCACTGCTGCTACCACCCATCATCCGACGCACGAGGAGGCCCGCCTCGCCACGTCCGATCGCCGCCCTGTCGGCCTCCAGTCGCCTTGACGCCCGTGGCCTTCGCGTCATCCAGCGGGCAGCCGTTTCCGTACCGGGCGACCCCGGTTCTGCCCGCCGACGTCGCCGCGACGTGTTCTTCGCGCTCGCCGGGGTGGCTGTCTTCACCTTCTTCGGTGGGGTCGCCGTGGGCGGCATCGTCTGGACGGTCCACTTCCTCGTCGACCTGGCCCTGGTGGGCTACGCCTTCCTCGTTACCAGCCGCCACCAACGGGAGTTGGAGAGCAGCGAGGTCGTGGTGCAGTTCCGCCCGTCGACCTCGATGCTGGTCAACGCCGGTGGAGGAATGCAGGACGAGGCGGTTCTCCGGCGCCAGGCGAACTGACCACTCCGGGGTCTCGTCCCGCGCCCCTTCCCACCGATACGCTCCATCCCCCGCGGGGGTGTAGCTCAGTCGGCTAGAGCGCTACGTTCGCAACGTAGAAGTCGTGGGTTCGATTCCCATCACCTCCACCACAGGCCCGGTCCGCCGTCGTCAGCCGCCCTGATCCGCCTCGACCGCCTTCATCAGCCGTTCGGGGAGGTCGGGGACCTCCGTCCGGACCTGTGACCAACTGGGGCTGCGCGAGTCGGCGTTCGGGTCGGCCAGGAATTGTGCGCCGGCCTCGATCACGGCCCGGGCGAACACCTCGACGGCGCCCTCCTCCCGGTGGCGGTCGTGGACGAGGCCGTTGATTGCGGCGTCGTTCCCGTACTTGTCGACGAGGTCGAGGGCTGCCTGCGTATAGGTGGCGTCGAGGCTCTGGAACCCCTCATGGGTCAGGACGGTTCCCGATGCGGCGAGTCGGGCGAAGAGGGAACGGGCCGTGTCGATGCTCATCTTGTGAAGGCCGCTTCCGGCGTCGTCGGGGGACAGACCCTGGTGCTTGTGGTCGTAGCGGTCGGCGATGTCGACCTGGCAGACCTGCGCCGTGGTGTAGCGGCGGTACACCTCGGCGAGCAGGCCGATCTCGAGGCCCCAGTCGGCCGGGATGCGTAGGGTGCGGACGAGGTCGGCGTGCATGGCGTACTCGCCGCCGAGCGGGTAGCGGAAGCTGTCGAGGTAGTCGAGGAAGTCGCTGCGGCCGAACGCCAGCCCGAGCGCCCGCACCAGCGGCGTGATGAAAAGGCGGCTCACCCGACCGTAGAGCCGGTCGCCACCCTGGCTTGCGGAGACGTCGGAGCCGCTGGACGCGGCCGAGGCCCGGTAGTAGTAGCCCTTGCTGAATGCGTACTCGAAGGAAGGGTGCGCGACCGGGTAGAGCAGGCGGGCGACCATGCGGCGGTCATAGGTGCGCACGTCGGCGTCGTGGAGTGCCACCGTCTCGGCGCGACCCGATGCCAGGAAGTAGCCGAGGCAGTACCAGACGTTCGAGCCCTTGCCGGGTTGCGTGGGAGCGAGCCCATGGGTCGCCAACTCAGCGTGGATGGCGGACAGGCGCGGGCCGTCCTGCCAGAGGATGCGATGGTGTTGGGGCAGACGGTCGAAGAGGCGACGTGCCCGGTCGAAGTCGTTCGCATCGGCCTGGTTGAGGCCGATCACCACCTCGTCGAGGTAGGGGATGCGGGCGATCTCGTCGACCATGGGTCCGAGGGCGGGCCCGTCCATTTCGGAGGCCAGACAGGGGATGGCGAGCGCCATGGGCCGCTCGGCCGCCCACGACGAGAGTTCGGCCTCGAGGTCGTCGGTCGGCCGGTCGCCGAGGTCGTGGAGCGTGGTGATGACACCGTTCTGGAAGAAGTCGGCCATGGACTCAGGCTAGGTGCACCATCACGATGCCCGGTGGTGTTAGGTGACGGTCGGGGTTGGTGGCCCGATGTCCGGTTGCTAGGAGTCTGTCTCTACGCTTGGTACTGATGGCCCTCCCACGAACCCTTGTGATCTTCACGCGCGCCCTTGTGGCGTTGGCCTTGCTGGCCGGCTGCTCGGGTGGAGGCGCCGGGTCCGGCACCCGGTCGATCGTGGTGCTCAGCGCTGACGAAGACGTCGAGATCGTCCTGCCGGACGACGCATTCACGAAGGAGGTCGTGACGACCACGACCACGACCACAACCACGGTGGCGCCCACCACCACCGAGGCGCCCACGACCACGGTGGCGCCCACCACCACCGGGATCACCCCCTCGGAGACCACCGAAGGGACCGTTGGAGACGCAGCAGAGCCCGAGGACTTGACGACCTCGACCATCGCCCCGACCACCACGACCACGACCACGACGACGACCACGACGACCACGACGACCACGACCACCACCACGACGCAGCCCCCCAAGGAGACCATCCCGCTGGCCGAGGAGGACATCAACCCCGGCCTCAAGCTCATGGATGCCCTCGGGGGCTTCAACTCCTGTCTCGCCGAGGAGGGGTTCGAGTTCATGGGCCTTCCCAACGAGGAGGCCGGAGCGGGTGCCCTCGTCAACAGTCCCGACTACCTCGAGGCCCTTGGCCTCTGCAATAGCCGCACCGGCATCGGCGACGCATTCCAGGAGTTTCAGGCCGCACGGAGCGACCTCACACCGCAGCAGATCCGGGAGGACAACGAGGACTTCATCCTCCTGACCGAGTGCCTGCGCCAGAAGGGTTGGACGATCGGTGAACTGTTGCCGGACGAGAACGGGTTGCTGGGCCCCGGTGGGTCGTTCCAGAGTTCGGGCGGCGAAATCAACACGGATGAAATCCGGGACTGCGTCAGCGAACTGAACCTGGCCGCAGATGATTCCTAGGGTTTGTCGAGGGAAAGAGGACATGCGGTCATGAAGAGGTACCTGACGACTCTCGTGGTGCTGGCGTTGGCCGTTACGGGTCTCGTCGTCTGGCAACCCTGGGCGGATGACACCGTGGTGGTCGACCTCGAAACCGATCGGGCCATCGCCGAGGTGGTCAGCATCCGGACCCTGACCGATGAGATCACCGTGCGCGGTGAACTCCGACGCGACGAACTCCAGGTCATCAACTCTGCGGTGGACGGCAAGATCAGCGACGTCCTCGTCGATGACGGCGACACCGTCCAGCCGGGCGACGTGCTCTTCGCCCTCGATGGCCGTCGAGCGGTCGCCGTCAACGGCGACTTCGCCTTCTATCGACGGCTCGACGTCGGTTCCGAGGGACCGGACGTCCTCCAACTCGAGACGATCCTGTCCGAGGCGGGCTACGACGTCGGGAAGGTCGACGAGTACTACACCGAGGAGACCCGTTCAGGATTGGCCGTGTGGCAGGTCGACCACGACTACGGCGGGGCCACGATGGAGGTCGACGAATTCGTCACCGTGTCGCTCGGAGGAAACAGCGCCGGGTATTCGGTGGGCGCACAGAACACGGCGACGCTCGAGATCCGGGCGGTCCTACCCGGCGAGGACGAGTTCTCGGGGGAGACGGGAACGAGTACCACGATCATCGCCCCGTCCATGCCGACGACGACCCTCGCCCCGCTGGACGAGGAGGTCGTCCTGCTCGCCGACTTCACCTGGAATGAACGGGGTGAGCGGGTCGAGATCCTCCAGCAGGTACTCGGGCTGGAGCAGGACGGGACCTACGGATCCGGTACCCGGGCGGCTCACCTCGACGCCAATCGGTCCCGGGGCCTCTCCCTGGATTCGATCCCCTGGGCGTTCCGGGCCTCAGTGGCCTCGCTGGTGGTGACGGAGGCCGGGCTGTCCGCCACGTTCACGGTCGCTCTCGGTGCCGCACCGGAGTCGGACGTCGTCATCTCGCTGGCGAGTGGCGATGCAAGCGAGTTCGCGGTGGCGCCGGCGGGCCTTCTCTTCACATCGGCCGACTGGTCGACCGAGCAGACCGTCACCGTCACCGGTGCGGACGATCGACTTCTCGACGGAGACCAGTCCGCCTCACTGGTGCTCTCCGTGCTCGACCTCTACTCGGACGACGACTTCGACGGCGCGGTTGATGTCGTCGTGTCGGTGACGACCACCGATGACGACAATGCCGGCTACGAGATCTCGACGGCCGGCGCGGCCGTCACGGAAGCGGGCTCGACGACGACGTTCACCGCGGTCCTCGACGTCCAACCGACGTCGGCCGTGGTGTTCTCGATCTCGAGTCCCGATACCGGCGAGGCGACGGTGTCAGCCTCGACCCTCACGTTCACGGCCGACAACTGGTCCACCGCCCAGTCCGTCACCGTCACCGGCGTCGACGACACGCTGACCGACGGAAACCAGACCTCATTGATCGTGGTCGCCGTTGACGCCTCTGCGTCCCCCGATGCGTTCAACCTGCTCGGTGACCGTTCCGTCCGGTTGACGACGATCGACGACGAGTCCCCCGGATTCACGCTGTGGACCACCGCCGCCGTCGTCGGTGAGGACGGGACGAGCGACACGTTCACCGTGGTGCTCAACCAGGCTCCGAC
>UINC01002396.1_pt1 | contig 10817 bp, 10 predicted proteins | sample 5385821 | NCBI WGS metagenome assembly UINC01 (sample SAMEA4666929, study PRJEB26691) | marine metagenome | isolation source: Pacific Ocean | place: Pacific Ocean | collected 2011-10-13
CTGAGCTCTGAGGCCTCTGAAATTGGTGCTAGTGCCGCGTCTATCGCCAGGGCCGCTTTTTCCTGCATATCCGGATAACGTTCAGGCACGGACGTTGCCAATTGAGAAATTGACCGGCAAGGCAAGTTATTTGAGATTATTCACGATCTTAATATTGTGTAGGCTGCTCCCCAGCAAGTTTTTCCTGGAGTCTAACTCGGGTATCAGATCGTTGGCGGCGTTAATGGAATTGGATTTTTCGAGGGTCAGCCATCGAACCAGCAGGTCAAAGCAGACGGTCGCATCGTAGTGGATGTCCTGAAGAGATTCAGGTGGAGTTATGTCTGTAAGTTCTTTTGCGATCTTCTCAGCGTCCGAGACCCACTTCTCATAAGTTTCATATCTGTCGATTGGAGCTGAGTTTAAGTAATCGTCACGTTGGTCATAGATCTCCTGTGTTTCATTCATTAGATGGTTTAGAGATTGAAAATATACATTTGTTCTCGTACGCTCCGGGTCTTCCCAGCTAGAAAGCCAATTGACAAACTGTGATTCGAAATTTTCATAAGTCAATTTCAGAGTTGTCTGTAAAGCTAATGGAAGGTCTGCGCCGGTGGCGATCTCCTGCAGCAAAGTAAAAGGCGAAGAGACGCCAAATGTCTCGGTCATAAATCGCACGGTCATATAGGCCTGGTCATATTGAAGACTAACCTCATAAAGGTCGCTCCGATTGTTCCATTCATTTCCGCTCTCTAATGACGAAAGTGGGAATATAGTTCCAGAAAGAGCAGCAGCCTTGGCGTCGTCAGCTGAGGATAGCATAGGCTTCCTAAAGGCAGCCGGACGAGGTCGTTTCAGGCCTAATTCGTATTCGTAGAATGAGGCGATTCCCTCATCCAACCAACGAGGCAAATTTGACTCATGTTTTAGGCCAACTAACTTGTGATTCACGTGGTGGAGGTATTCGTGGACAAGGATAGACTCCAACTCAGCTCGTAGGAGATTGGCCTTGATGTAGATTCCGGGTTTAAATCCTCGGCTGCGGTAGTAGCCCCCCTCCCAGCCGATGTTGACTAGGGTTGCTCGGCTTAGAAGGTCGAGATTTTTCTGATCACCCACAAGATATACATCGGGAAGCGGGCCCAATGGAACTCCAATCACCTCCTCAACTTGGGAAGAGGCCAGTTCCAATCTGGCCTGAACATCAACTGCAAGTGCCACGTGCACGTCGTCTGAAAAGAAGACACCTGCTTCTGGTCCGATAAGGCCGTTCATACGAGGTCCTAGATAAAACCATGTCAGCCCACTTAACTTCAACTGCTGGAGTCCGTAGGAGACAGATTCATTTCGGTTATCGAAACCTAATTTGACTTTCCAGTTACCCTCAACATCCTGGATGCCGTATCGTTTCCATTCTGCAATTCCAGCTTTGTTTGCATAAAGCCAATGGGATCCAGGGGCGTAGGAGTACTCGGCGTCTGCTATCCAGCCCATAACTTTTCCGGATGGATCGGTGAAAGTTACTTCCACAGGCGTCCACGATGGAGCACCGGTCAGTGTGAATTCTACTTCGCGACCCGCAATAGGTTGATCCGGGGATATCAGTATGGTAACCCCTTCGCCCAGGTCGAATACGGCAGTATTTGACGGAACAGGAGTGGGAGTGGGAGTGGGAGTGGGAGTGGGAGTGGGTGTGGGTTCCGGAGTGGGAGTGGGTTCCGGAGTGGGAGTGGGTTCCGGAGTGGGAGTGGGTTCCGGAGTGTTTGTCGGCACCAGCGTGTTGGTCGGAAGTGGCTTATTAGTTGAGAGCGGCGTATTAGTCGGGAGCGCGGTAGGTATGAGAGTAGGAAAAGGGGTGTAGGTTGGAATCGGAGTATAGGTTGCCAAAGTTCCGCCACTACATCCGATCGCTAGGATAGAAGCAAGTAGAATTAACGACACGACTACCTTGCAAGTCCGCATGTGCCACATTCTAAATGTTTTAGAAATCATACCAATTGATTAAGCGCAGGCGGGCAGAAGCATTAGCAACGGATGGGAGAGCGTTCAACGAACAACTAGTAGGAGAATGCGGGAAAGAATGGCAAGCACTTAAAGATTCAGGACGCGGTGATGCAGAATCTGGACTCCACCAAGACCACTTTGTAGGCAAAGTCTGGCGTTACTTCATTCTCAAGAGTGGGGAAAATTTCAGGCATCCCACAGATCCGACACTGCCCAAATCGGCAGCCGACGCCCGATTGCGGCATCGGACGTGTACCCTGTAATATTGCCAATTTTCAAGTGTGAGACAGACTCCGGTGCCCTACACGACGGTAAATAGTAGCAGCCGGACGTTAGCTATTTTCGGTAGTACCGGACCTCAAATGTGGTGCACCCAATGGTGGACGCATACGGTCCGTGGGGCATACCCGGCGGTCGGCAGGCCGACATCCCGGCGGTGAATGTCTGATTAACTGTCTTGTCGTGCATTTCTCCGTCTATTATGTAGACTTCTTCCCAGAAGTCGTGGGTAATTACCTGTTCGGTGTCCACGCCTGGCGCGAATCTCAACATCCGAGTGGAGACGCCCGCTTCGGGGTCAAAATTCAGGATCTTCTCTGTCATCCCTTCGCCGGCCGCCCCGGAGTCTGCGGCCACCGGTGTCCATTCGACTTCGTCGTGATGGTGAAACTCTCGCTCTGTTTTAGGCATATCGAATCCTCCCAGGTCAATAATGGAATCAGCCAAGAAAACGGAACTACCCTTCTCAAGGGACGATTCTACCCGTTAAGCGTGCCCTTGGTGCTGGGGATGGACGACGGCGCGCGGGGGTCCGCCTCCAGGGCGTCACGGAGCGATCGGGCCAGAGCCTTACAGAGGGCTTCGGCCTTGTGGTGAGGGCTGACCCCGGTCATGATCTGGGCGTGGAGGTTTATCTTCCCTTCCAGAGCGAATGATTCGAAGAAGTGTTTGATCAACGCGCCGGGCAGGGTCTCCACCATGGTGTCGTCCAGGGTCGTCACTATGACCGCGTAACCACGGCCGCTGCAGTCCAAAGAGACCATAGCCAGTGTTTCATCCAGGGGTACGATGGCGTGACCCATACGGCGGATACCCCTAGCGTCGCCCAGGGCCTCATTGAAGGCCCGTCCCAGGGTGATTGCCACGTCCTCCACCAAGTGGTGCCAGCCGACGTGGACGTCTCCCTTGGCTTTCAGGTTTATGTCGATCAGGCCGTGCCGGGAAATCTGAGAGACCATGTGGTCCAGGAACCCATTGCCGGTGTCTACGTCATACACACCGGTCCCGTCCAGGTCCAGTGTCAGAGCGATCTCTGTCTCGCCAGTCTTGCGCTCGATGGTCGCAGTTCTGATTCTGGTGGTTGCCGGTTTTTTCGACGGCATCACATCTTCCTCACAGTTGAATCACACATTAAAATTACGCCTATTAGGCACACAGTTCTCTCAAAGCCTCGACGACCGCGTCGGTTTCATGGGGCAGACCGATGCTGGTCCTGATGAAATTCTTCAATCGGCCGCTACTCCAGTAACGCAGGAATATCCCCCGGCTGCACAGGCCCTCGAATATCTCTTTGCCCCTTCCGTCGGGTACCTGGCACAGGATGAAATTGGCTTGGGAAGGCCAGGGTGTCAGGTTGGGCACCTGCTTTAGTTGATCCATCATCCGGTCGCGTTCGGTCACGATCTGTTTCACTCGCTCCAACAACCCTGGGGTGTCTTCCAGAGAAGTGGTCAGCGCCACTTCAGCCGCCAGGTTGACGTTGTAGGGCGGCTTCATGGCCATCATGGTTGCGGCTAGGTCCGGGTCCATGGCGCCCACGCCGATGCGCAGCCCCGCTAGTCCGGCCCACTTACTGAAGGTGCGCAGCACCACCAGGTTCGGGTACTCGGACAACAGTGGAATGGCCGTTTCGCCACAGAACTCGAAGTAAGCCTCGTCCATCACCACTAGAAGCCCGGTGTCCAGCATAGCCCGTGTCTGGGCCTCCGGGACGATGTTCCCGGTGGGATTATTGGGTGAGGTCAAGAAGATAATCTTGCTCTTGTTGTTGATGGCCGACTTCATGGCTTCCAAGTCGATCTCGAAGTTTTCGCCGCGCTCGACCGATATCGCCTCTCCGCCGCAGATTCCCGCCGAGAATGAATACATGCCGAATGTCGGCGATGGGATGATCACGTTGTCGCCGATGCCCACGTACATACGCAGCAGTAGGTCGATCATCTCGTCGCTGCCGTTGCCCGCCACGATGTGTTCCTGCTCAACGCCCAGGTAGCCCGACAAAACCCGGCGCAGGTTGCGCTGTCCGGGATCGGGATAGTAGTTGTAGTTTTGATAGTCACCCAGGGCTGCGGCAACTTTGGGTGAAGGCCCATAGGGGTTCTCATTGCCGTTCAGGCGGATGATCTTCTCCGGGGGAATCCCGGCCCGTTCGGCCATGACCTCCATAGGGTCAACGCCCTCGTAAGTCTCCAGGGCCTGGATGTGGGGTAGCATTGAAGGCATTTTTTTTTGAGTCATATCAGGCGCCTTTGCCCAGTGAATCAAGCCTGATCTGGACTGCGCTGGCGTGTCCTGATAACCCCTCGGCATCGGCGATGTGTACCGCCGCTTTGCCCAGTTTCTGGAACTCGGAAGGACTTAGCCCCACCACCGGCATGGTGCGCAGGAAATGGTGGACGCTTAAGGCGGACCCGAACCTGGCCGTGCCCCCGGTGGGCATGACGTGGCTGGGTCCGGCGATGTAGTCGCCCATGACCTCGGGCGAGTACTCACCCAGGAAAAGTCCGCCTGCGTGCTTGATCTTGTCGACCCAAGACCAAGGGTCGTCCAAGAGAAGGCAGAGGTGCTCCGGAGCTATCCGGTTTACCAGGTCCACGGCTTCTTCCAGGGAATCGACCAATACAACCCGTCCTTGACGGTCCAGCGCGGCCTGGGCTACTTCGGCTCGGGGTTGTTCTGCGATCATCCGAGTGACTTCGGACCCGACTTGGTCGACCAATTCCTGGCTGTTGGTGATCAAAATTGCGGTGGCCAGCGGGTCGTGCTCGGCCTGGGCGATGAGGTCGGCGGCGCAGAAACTGGCGTTGGCGGTCTTGTCGGCCAGAACGATGGTCTCGGTAGGACCGAAGACCCCGTCGATGTCGACCGAGCCTTGGACCAGTTTCTTGGCGTAGGAAACAAAGATGTTGCCGGGACCGCAGATCTTGTCGACCTTGGGCACGGAGACTGTGCCGTAGGCCATGGCCGCGACGGCCGGGACCCCACCCACCTGGTAGAGGGCGTCCACGCCTGCGATCTCTGCGGCGACTATGACCGCCGGGTTCAGGACTTCTCCCCGTTGCGGCGGCGTGCAGAGAATGACCTCACGGACGCCGGCCACGCGGGCCGGAACAGCCGTCATCAAGACAGTCGAGGGGTAGGCGGCGCTGCCACCTGGGGCGTACAAACCAACCCGATCCAAAGGCCGAACCAACTCGCCCAAACCCTTCTCGCGGTCTACCCAGTCGCTGGGCATCGTTGCTTCGTGGAAATCGCGCACCCTCTGGGCGGCCAATTCCAAGGATTCTCGCAGTTCTTTGCTCACGGAGTTTCGGGCCTGGGCCATCTGCTCTTCAGTCACCCGGAAATCTTCCAGGTCCGAACCGTCCAGCAATTTGGCGTAGCGACGGACAGCAGCGTCGCCATCTTGGCGCACGTCGTCCAGTATCTGATGTATCGATTGCAAGGGCGTCACTCCCTCTCCGAACGCCTCTTGGGTGCGGGCCAATACCGACTCGGGCAGCGAGTCCAGATCCAGAGGGTCGATTCTGACCAGAACGTTCTCGGCGTTCTGGATTCCTTTGATCACATTAAGGGTCAACTGGTTTCTCCATTCTTTTCAGGGCTTGTTTAGTCCGGAACGAATTCCCGGACCTGGGCGATAGTCGCGGCCAGGGCTCGCTCTTGGTAGGCCGATACATCACCCTCGGATACTTTCTCGTAGACCTGTTCCAGACTGCGGGGCATCCCTTCGAGGAACTTCCCCACGGTCCGCTGCACATCTTCATCATCACGATACAGCCGGTTCAGTGCCCCTTTCAACCGGTCCCAGGTGAATTCCCAGACCTGGAACCGCCCTACGCGGTCCTTCCACTCGGTGAGCAGCCCGTCTTCAAAGAAGGGTATGGACACGTTGTGGTCTGAGCAACGCAGCCACTTTTCAGGAAGGGTATCTCCGTTTATCTGAAGCAAGGCCTGCCGGTCAAAGTCTAACTGCATCGCCCGGTCCCAGATGTTTGCCTCGACCTCGTCGTCGGTCAGCCTGCTCTCTTCCGCGGTATCGAAGTGAGGCCGGAACACGCTTGTGATCCAGACTTCGTCCGCCGCCAGATGGGCAACGTAACCGGCCAAGAATGCCCTGGACGCCGGCGTCATATCCGCTCGAAGTTCCGGATGCATCCGGAACATGGTCCTGGCTCCAGTACCAACCTCTTCCACGGAGAGAGGCGCAAAATGTGTCTGCTCCCTGGGCCACCTGGTCATCGCACGGATGTCCGGGGCGGTGGAACCCAGGTAATAGCTGCCCAGATGGTCAAATATGTAGCCGCGGTCCAACTGCTGCGTGACCTGGTCGGCCAGATATATGTGCATCGGTAGGTTTGGCATTATCTATAAACCCGCAAGAGACCTGACAGGTCCTTACCCTTTGGCATTTCGGCCAAACAGGTTTTCGTAGGCCTCGGAGTGGCCGTCGAAGAGATAGCTTAACTGGGATGCGGCCACATCGATGGCGCCGCAGTTCCTCAGGTGGTCAACGGCTTCCAGCAGTTGGCCTTTTTTGATCAGAAGGCTCACGTTAAACCAGTCCTGCTCCTCGATGTTGTAAACCCTGGCAACCGTGGGCCCGCGCAGTCCAGCCAAGTCAGGGCGGGCCAACACTGTGGAGCTGACCTCCTCAGCCGAAGCTGCCCGCACGTTGGCAGTGAGGCGATAGTAGGGCTCGGCCCTTAGGTGGCCTTCTATCAACTCGACGATGGACCTGGCTAAGGCCAGAGCCTCTCTAGAAACCGATAGCAGAACCGGATTGGCAATGAGGCACGCCTGAGAGGTTAGGATAGTGCCCTCATCCAATTGTTTAAGTTGGTTCTCACGGAGCGTGGCCCCGCTGGCTGTGAGGTCGGCGATGAGGTCGGCGTAGCCGGCTGCCGGGGCCGCTTCCATGGCGCCGCTGGCCGGGATCAACGTGAAGTAGTTGATGCCCCGTTCGTATAGATATCCGCGAAGTAGCCGAGGGTATTTGGTGGCAATGCGTAGCTGCTTTCCTTCTTGCCGGAATTCCAAGGCCAGATCGGCCAAGTCGGACAGGGAGGTAACGTCCATCCAGGAATCTGGCACCGCCATAACGAACTCGCAGCGGCCGTATTCCAGGTCTTCGATCAGCACCGCTGCCCGCGCTTCATCGTTGCGGTATTCGAATACCCGATCCAATCCGGTCACGCCCAGTTCGGCGCTGCCCTCTTCCACTTTCTGGGTGACATCGGCCGTCCGTTGGAACAGCACCTCCACCCCTGGTATGGTAGGGACCGTGCCGGTATAACGCCGTGAGTTTGGTCTGGAAACGGTTAGTCCGCAGGCCCTCATGAAAGCGATGGTTGAATCGTACAACTCGCCGTCGCTGGGTAAAGCTATGCGCAATTGTCCGTGCCCGTTATTGCTGTTCTGATTAGTCAAAGTTTTAACTATTTCGCCCCGATGGCTATCAGAGCATCCAGGTTATAGGCGAACCCCAACGCCGGGACCGGTTCGCTGCCGCCCAATGCCCGGGATAGTGTGTCGTAACGCCCTCCGCCTCCCAGGGCTCCAGGCCAATCTGAGTGGTTGACTTCGAAGATGACGCCATTGTAATAGGCCAGCCCGCGGACCAGGCCGAAGTCCAACATGATTTGACCCTTGCTGTCCGGCCCGTCGGACACTTGGCCGAGGACCTCTGCAAGGCGGTCAGCGGCGTCTTTGTTGGCACCGGCCGAAGCCAGGGTCGCCTTGACCGATTGGAGCGCCTGGTGGGGCTCACCCTTGATCACCGCCAGGTCACTGGCCAGCTCTAGACCATGTCGGAGCGTGTCTTCATCGTCGGTCCCGCGAATCTTGTGGAGTAAACGTTCAACGACATCCTCCGGGGTGCGCTGGCCGAGCTGGTCGGCTGAGTTCCACTGCAGCAGGCCGAGCAGCACGGACCGCGCCTGAGTGTCGTTCAGCCCCTGGACCGCCTGTCGTAGCGCTGCGTCTTCCGGGCCTACTGATCCATTCGAGCCGCCGACCAAGTGTAGGTATCGCCCTTCTTCCAGGAAATCGGGCACCGCGGATCGGCCTTCCCGAAGGCGAGGCATGCTCTGGATGATGAAGGACCGGGCCCGTTCAGAAACGCCCACCGGGTCCAGCAAGCTATCAAGGATATCCAAGTCTGCAAGTTGAAGACTCCAGCCGGTTAGTCCGAGTTGACTCGGCACTGCCAAGGCAAGATTCAGAAGTTCCACGTCAGCGGAAATATCCGAAGATCCGATCAATTCGCCGCCCACCTGGGTGAACTGGCCGCTGGCCTCCGGATGGGATTCGTCGAACCGGAAAACCGGACCGCAATATTGCCACCGCGCTGGAAGGCTGATGTCGGCCTCGTTCTCCAAGTAGTGCCGCATGATCGGCGAAGTGAATTCAGGGCGCAGGCTGACTGAGTTACTCCCTGCATCGGTGAAACTGTATAGCTGGGACGCCAACTCGCCGCCCGACTTTCGCAGGAACAGTTCGGTGGGCTCCAGCACCGGGGTTTCCAACTGTCGGTAACTATAGCCACCTAGAAGTTTATATAGCCGCTCTTGCAGGTCCAGCCTTCGGCGCCAGGCGTCCTCAGGCAGGTCGTGCATACCCTGCAGGCGGGAAACCGTATTGGACGTAGTTATCGGTTGGCGGTACATGTCGAATAGCTGAAATACTGGCTGAATAAATAAGGACGCCTCGATTGACATGAGACGCCCGGCGACTGCCAATATTGTACATCAGCCCTAGAGCTACTTCCAAGAATGGAAGGTGTTTGAAGCGACATCTTCACCGCTCGTTCTGAGCCCATCGGAGGATGCGTACAAGCCATTTTCGAGGCAGAAACAGCTTCAACCCGGACGGTGGCTCGACAGGCTCATCATGAGCGGGCTGGATAGCAATAATCCGATCGTTCGGAACCCGTCGAAGGATGCGTATAAGCCACGCTCAGGGTGGAAATCAGTCTCAGCCCAAGTCGTGGTTCTACAGGCTCACCATGAGCGGACCAAGGCAACTATGGCAGGTAAAAGCCTACAAGAACGCTACGGATGCGCGTTCAAGCCGCCATCAACATACACCGCCTGTCCGGTTGAGTAGTCGCAGAACTCGGAGCAGAGGTAGACCAGCAGCGGTCCGATATCGCTGGGGTTGCCCTTACGCCGCAGGGGCGTATAACGGACCAAAAGTTCTTCCTGCTGCTTCTCGATAGTTTGGCCTTCGGTGTCGATCAGGCCGGTGCCAATGGCGTTGATCCTGATGTTGAACCGGCTCCATTCGACGGCGAACGAGCGTGTCAAAGCAAGGATGCCGGCCTGGCTGGCGGCGAAGGCCGACCCATTGATCATGCCCCGTTCGGCCAACTCTGAAATCATGTTGACTACACGTCCGTACTCGGCCTTGGCCATGCGCGGCAAGACCTGCTGGGAGATCAGGAACGTGGCCTTGGTATTGCGAGTCTGGACAGCGTCCCATTCGTCAGCGCCGATGTCCTCCAGAGGTCGGGCGAACATGCTCCGGTGGTCGTTGACCAGGATGTCTACTTTGTCGTGGGACCGGTCGAACTGCTCCATGACGGCCTTGGCGCTGTCGGGAACCCCGGCGTCCATCACCGCGCCGTCAAAGCCGCTAGGCAGTGATGCTGAAACAGCGTCCAAAAGGGCCTGGGTGCGGGCCACGGCGAAAACGCTGGACCCAGCTTCGACTAAAGCTTGTGCTAAAAACGGGGCTTCGCGACCGCCGGAGGTCGCCAATATGGCTGTTTTGCCAGTGAGGTCATATTCGGGGAGGACCGACATCGATGTTCTCCTGAAACCAGGGTTTAATCAACCCTAGTGTTAGATATTCTCTGATGAAGCCAGGGTTAAGCTGCGATTAAGCTTCGAGGGGGATTATTGGGGCGTGGCTGGTGGGGTAGATTCCCGCCGCCAAGCCGCCGCCGTCGGCAATGAACATCTCGCCGGTCATGTAGTCGGAAGCCGCCGAGGCCAGGAAGACGGCCATGGGGCCAAAGTCTTCTGGCTTACCGAGCTTGCCTGATGGCAAGAATTCGCCGCCCCTGGGCAGACTGGCGGCCATAGAGTCGGTGGCGCCGGTAGGCACGAACCCGGGGACGATGGTGTTTGCCGTGATTCCGTATCGGGCCAGGTTGAAGGATAGCACCCGGCTGAGCTGGATCATGCCGCCCTTGCTACAGCAGTACATGTAGATCTCGCGGCCGCCCCGCAGTCCGAACCCGGAGGCCACGTTAATGATCTTGCCGTGTTCCTGGGCCACCATGGTCTGGGAGACTTCCCTGGCGCAGTAGAACGCGCCGGTGAGGTTTACCCTCATGATCCGGTCCCATTCCTCATCGGTGTGTTCCCAGATGGGCTTCCGGACGTTGTCCGAGACGGCGCCGGCATTGTTCAGCAGCACGTCGATCTTTCCGAATCGGTTCAGGCAGGTCTTCATCAAGTTGGCCACCTGGCCTGAATCCGTAACGTCGGTTGCTACGAAAGTAGCATCAACGCCCAGGCTTATCGCTTCGGTGGCCGCTTCTTCGATGG
>UINC01002403.1_pt1 | contig 10796 bp, 7 predicted proteins | sample 5385821 | NCBI WGS metagenome assembly UINC01 (sample SAMEA4666929, study PRJEB26691) | marine metagenome | isolation source: Pacific Ocean | place: Pacific Ocean | collected 2011-10-13
TCGTCCTATCGTCGGTAGTTAATTTGAAGCCGAAGGCGTTGTCCCAAGTACCATGAGGAACCGCGAACGCCTCAACCTGCATCACCTCGTCTTCGTAGATGACCCCAGGTTCGATCTCGTAACTATCGACGATCAACAGGTTTCGTCTGAGCCGCTCTGGCCCTTCAACACGAACACGAATGTCTTCGGCATACGCATCGAGTAACGAAGCTGTCATCGCACGGAGCCCGGGGGGGCCGTACACCTGCAGCGGAGTTGAACGGCCAAGGACCCATGGAGAGAGCATTAGATCCGGATACCCAAGGGTATGGTCAGAATGTAAATGGGTAAAAAACGCGAGACGCAAATTCGATGGATTTAAGGCCGACAAGCCGCTGACAATGGCGCCTGCAGCCGCGCGACGCACGACGCCTGGACCAGCGTCGATCAGGTATGCGGTATCCCCCGCGACAACGGCCGTCGCCGGGCCAAACCGATCGGGTTCGGCGCCAGGGGTGCCCGTCCCAAGCAGCACGATCCACGTTTGAGATGGGTCCCGCGGTTGCGTGGACTGCGTTTCGGGTTGAGCCGCCCCGGCGACGACCTGCGTGGCTTCGGGAAACGACTCATGGACTTCACCAGTAGGCGCAGAACCACACGCCAACACGAACAAAAAGCCGACCGCGCTCGACAAGACCTCGCCAAGGCGTCGCATCATGGCTTCAAATTATAGGCCTCGTGCCCGAGACCCACCACACTGGTGGACGAACGGATCGTCCCAGCTCTCATGCGGCGTGCCGCTACCAGTCGTCATCGATGCCCTACTCGCCAGTGCAGCACGTACCGCGCCGCAAGATTGCGATATGCTGAGGGTGACTCTGTTCGCGCCCGTCTAGCGGACATCTGTTATGACCCAACTAGGCCTCAGTCTCCCGCACCGCTTCCGCGATTCGTTGCTGGTCTGGCCTCTAATTCTCGTCAGTGCGGCGTGTGCCGTTGAAATTGCTCCAACCGCCACGGCCGTTTCGAAGGAACCCGTACCAGCTGTTCCGGCGAGCGCCGCAAATCAAATTCCGGGACTAGAGCCATACACCGACCTGCGATCAGATGAACAAGCCATCGTCGACCTGTTTGAAGACACCAGCCCGTCCGTTGTGTACATCAGCACGGTCACACGGCGTCGGGACGTCTTCGGTCGTGGCGTCAACGTTCCGCAGGGCTCCGGCACTGGATTCGTCTGGGACGAAGACGGACACATCGTCACGAACTTCCACGTTATTCAGGGTGCAGCCCAGGCCCGCGTGGTCATGCACGACCAAGTCGGATACCTCGCCGAGTGGGTCGGTGGGTCGGAGCGACACGATTTGGCGGTACTGCGCATCGATGCCCCGCGCGACCGGCTACAGCGGGTCCGGACCGGAGACAGCGATCGTGTACGCGTCGGGCAAAATGCCTACGCCATCGGGAACCCGTTCGGGCTGAGCGCGACCCTAACCACTGGCGTTATCTCTGCGCTCAATCGACAAATAGAGGGTCTGAACGGCGACATCATTGAGGACGTTATCCAAATCGATGCAGCCATCAACCCAGGGAATTCGGGAGGACCGCTGCTCGACAGCGGGGGTCGAGTCATCGGGGTCAACAGTCAGATTCTCAGTCCCTCTGGCACCTCAGCCGGTCTCGGGTTCGCGGTGCCGATCAATACCGTGCTGCGGGTCGTACCGCAACTGATTACCCACGGGGAATACACGCCCGCCCGACTCGGCATTGCACCGGCCGACGGCCGGCTGAATCGAGCGGTGGTCGCGCGACTGGGCATCTCGGGTGTCCTGATTAGCCAAGTGATCCCCGGCTTCGGTGCCGCTGAAGCGAACTTCCGGGGTACCAACCCTAGAGCAAGCCAGCTCGGCGATATCATCACGCAGGTCGACGGCGAGGCGGTGGAGACGTTTCGTGAGCTCAGACTGGTACTCGACCGCTACTCGCCTGGCGACGAGGTCGCGGTCACGACCTGGCGGGATGGCGAAACCGAGACCCAGGGTGTCGTCCTGCGATAAGAAACCGGGCCGCAGGACGCGCTTCACCTACCCGCGTCCGCTCGTTGGGGTGTCCGTCCTCGCCGTCGGCTGTCGTAGACTGGCGCCTGGTTCGTGTCTACGGGCCGCCAGCGGCCATGGTACCAACCCAGGACGCCCAAGTTTCCAGCAAAAAAACAGCAGGTTTCGCGTCCCGGATTCGGACCGTCGCCCCCGCTCCAAGCGGTAACATAGCCAACCAGACGTAATCGCGTTCGGGGACTGTGTCACGCGGGCACGCGACTACCTAAACTTGGAGCTGTGCCAGACCCTCCGCCTTCTTATCGTCTGTCCCGCTGGGTTTTTCTGCGACTACTCGGTCTGACTTATTCGATCGCCTTTGTCTCACTCGCTACTCAGGTCACGGGTCTCATCGGTTCAGACGGCATCTTGCCGGCCGGTGCGTATCTCGACCGGCTCCGTGACACCTACGGCAGCGAGGCCTACCGGTTGTACCCGACGTTGCTCTGGTTATCGTCAAGCGATCTCGCCCTAACCATACTCTGCGGCTTCGGAGTTGCCGCGTCCGTGCTACTCATCTCGGGAGTCGCCCCGACCCTGATGCTCGTTCTTCTTTGGAGTTGCTATCTCTCAGTGACCGTCGGCGGCCAAGCCTTCATGGCGTTCCAATGGGACACGCTGTTGCTAGAAACCGGGCTGCTCGCCTGTCTTTACGCACCTCGGGGACTACGACCGACCCTCGCGGCCGAGTCCGCACCCTCGCCGATGGCCCGTTGGTTGATCTGGGGCCTGCTATTCCGTCTGATGTTCCTCTCTGGTATCACCAAGCTCGCCAGTGGCGATCCGACCTGGTCCGACCTTACAGCCTTGACCTATCACTACGAGACCCAGCCGTTGCCCCTCTGGACGGGCTGGCACTTGCATCAATTGCCGGTCTGGTTCCATCAGTTTTCAGCGGCGGGGATGTTCGTCGTCGAGCTCATTTTGCCCTGGCTAATTTTCGTGCCGGCGCGATTCCGTCGGACACGACTGGCAGCCTGTGCCGGACTGGTGTTCCTGCAGCTGCTAATCGGCCTTACCGGGAACTACGGGTTCTTCTCGCTACTATCAATCGCACTTTGCCTGACCCTGATCGACGACCGCACGTGGGCCCGAGTCCTACCCAACCGGCTGGTCCATCGTGCGTTCGCCAGCGGTAATGCGCACACACCACCCGGCAGGTGGCGTCAGTTACTACTTACCGCGGCGGCCATCGGGCTGTTCGTGCTCGGGGGTCTTCAGTTCGTCCGTGAGATTGCCACTGACCTGTCGCGGAGCGGACGCCCTACCGTGGATCTTTCGTGGTCGGACACGATCGTGGACACAGTACGGCCGTTCCGGTCGGTCAACGGCTACGGACTCTTTCGCGTTATGACACTCGAACGACCGGAGATCGTGATTGAGGGGAGTCTCGATGGTGTTGAGTGGACGGAATGGGAACTGCGGTGGAAACCGGGAGCCCCCGAACGCACCCCGCGCCTTGTCGCTCCTCACCAACCGCGTCTTGATTGGCAACTGTGGTTCGCCGCGTTAGACCCGCGTGGAGACAGTTATTGGCTTTCTGCGCTCCTGGTTCGTCTGTTTGAAGCGAAACCCGCCGTAACCGCACTGATGGATGACTCACCGTTCACGACAACACCCCCGCGCTTCCTCCGACTGGCCTATTACAATTACCGCTTCACCACGACGACCGAGCGGACCGAAACCGGCGCCTGGTGGCATCGCGAGTTCGTAAGTTATCTCACCGACCCGGTATCGCTCGAGGACGTACGCTGACCGAACCACCTGAATGTGCCCGCCGGTTCTCAGCGCTCGGTGCGTCCGGTTGTCTTGACCTGGTACCAAGCGGTCAGACCCGGGTCACGGAGGACTCCGAAGATTCGTTCACGATCGGCCCAGACCCGACGGTTCGTCACGTCGATGCCGGCAAGATCGCAGTAGACAAGTGCAAACGCCACTGCGTACTGGGCTGGCAGGCGAGGATCTTCAATCGCAGCCGCGATGTCATCATACCCAAGGTCCTCACCGGCAACCCAAACGGCCGCCTGCTCGACTCCCTGCGCGCGTGGCACATACTGCAACGGCGAATCCGCAACCTGATAGGTACCGGCCTGCATCACGTGGGCCAACCGGTCGAGTGCCGGTAGGCTCGACGGCAAAGCCATGGTGAGGGCATCGTCCGAGCCAGGAGCGCGCCGGTTCTGTTGACGTCCAACGGCTCTGACCACCCAGTCCTGCCATTCGTCATCAAAGAGGCGGATGGCGGCATCCCGGCGAGAAACCATGTCGCGCCGGCCCTCGGCCGACGTGAACGACATCCCTGCCGGCATCGTGACAATCAACCGATTGTCCCCGAGGTTACGGACTCTGAGCATAACGCCGGCTTCCCCAGCGCCAAACGCCTCCGCGTCAACTACACCCTGGTCGAGAGCGTCGACTAGGTCGATGGTCGTAACCGGGTCGCCCGGCACCGCTGCGTCGCCGGCCACTTTGAGGATGAACAAATGTTGTCCCGGCAGGAACTCCAACAGGTCGACCAACTCAAAGCCGGCCGGGAGCCACTCCGCCAGTACCTGCCGCACCGACATGGCGTGATCTGACTTCAGGTGGTCGCCCGTCCCATCTTCGACCCGGTACTCGAGCAACGCAACACGGCCGCCCGGCGCGAGCGCGGCACGCATGCCCGCCAGCATCGCCTCGTAGTCCGACATCTCGTGGTAGACGTCGGCCAGTATGATCCAGTCGACCTCGGCATCCGGTAACTTGGGGTCGTCGACCTCACTGAGCACTGGTACCACACCGGTGACTCCATCGCGGTCGGCAAGCTGTTGCATGATGTCGAGCATCTCAGGCTGGATGTCGACGCAATACACCCGACCCGCGCTCCCCACGCGTCCCGCCATACGCCGGGCGTAGTAGCCCGACCCGCAACCGATGTCAGCTGCGACGTCGCCCAACTCCAACCCCATTACCTCCAGCACCGCGTCCGGCTGTTCTTCTTCCACCCGCTCGTCACGCTCGAGCCACTGAGCACCCCGGAAGCTCATGAAGTCAGCCGGTACCCGGTGCCGCTCGTACCGCTCTGGCTCTTGCGCCGACAACGTCGGCCCACCTCCGCTTAGCACAGCCAGTACGGCCAAAGCCATCGTCCGCCGACACCTACTCGCCGCGTCAGTCCTCATATACTTCTCTCCCGCTGTGCAGCATAGCCGAGGTGCAAAGAGAATCAAACGGGTGAAACGCCGCACCCGCGGCAAGACAACAACCGCACAATCACACCTCACCCACTGGCCGGCGGGCGACAACACAACAACTAAACAAGTTTTCGGCACCGTTCGGACAACGGCAAGAGTCCGAGCACCGCTCGCCTGTCACTGAGAGCTGCTCCAACGTCCGCGCAGGTCACCTCGCCAACGGTTCTCGCACCGGTTCTTTCGGTGATGTTAATCTGTGGCCTCGGCTCTCCGAATGCCCAGCGATCCCTTATCGATTTATCAGCACCTGCGCGACGCACGGCGGCGTGAAACGGAGGCGCTTACACGGAGCGCTGATCGGGTGAGTAGGCTCCGGCTGGCGACGTTTTTTGTCGGTATCGCCCTCGCGTGGGCCACGGTGTCCGGCGGCTGGCTTTCCGTCTGGTGGCTGGGCGTGCCGGTTGCCGTGTTCATCGGACTGGTCGTGGTTCATAACCGACTGCTGCTCAACCGTGACCAGGTCACGCGCTCGGTAGCTTGGTACGAGCACGGAATCGCACGAATCGAGGACCGATGGAGTGCACTCGGGTCACCCGGAGACCGGTTCCAGAATGCCGACCACCTGTTTGCCCAGGACCTCGACCTATTCGGTGAGGGCTCGCTCTTTCAGCTCCTAAATACCGCTCAAACACAAACCGGCGAGGAGACTCTCGCCGCCTGGCTCCAGCCGCCCGCCGACCGGGTGGAGATCACGGACCGGCAAGAGGCGGTCCGGGAGCTATCGCCCCGGACCACGTTACGCGAGAGACTGGCGACACTCGTCGCAGCAAAAACACACGCGGCCGTGCATCCTACTGCGCTGGCGGCCTGGGCAACCGCCGCACCCGCACTACACGGTGTCTGGCCGCGCGTTGCAGCCCTTGCACTCAGCCTGCTCAGCGTGGCTGCGATCATCGCGTGGGGCCGAGGCGCCGACGGAATGCTACCCCTGCTGTCTCTGGCAGCGCTGGCAGCCCTCGCTATTCCGTTCGGGAAGCGCACCGAACGCGTGATGCGCGCCGCCGACGGACCTGCGTATGAACTGTCGGTTCTTGGCCAAGTGTGCGGCGTGCTCCGCGAGGAAACCTACACATCGCCACGACTGTTGGCGTTGCGCGCCGGGCTCGAGACGACCGCCGGGGAAGCGCAGCAAGTCGTGGGCAAATTGCAACGCCTAATCGAACTTCATGATTGGCAGCACAACATCCTCTTCGCCCCGATTGCTGCCCTTCTCCTGTGGAAGCTGCACTGTGCGTTCGCCGTCGAGGCCTGGCGGGCCCGACACGGGGGTGTGGTGGAAACATGGCTGCGTCACGTCGGTGAGTTCGAAGCGTTGTCCGCGCTGGCTACCTACGCCTACGAACATCCGGCAGACCCATTTCCGGAACTAGCCGAAACCGACGGTTCGCCGGTTTACGAAGCCGAGGCACTCGCACACCCGTTGATCCCAGCGGCTACCGCCGTCGCCAACGACGTGGCGCTCGGCGCCAGTCCCCAGGTGCTGATCGTCAGCGGTTCAAACATGTCCGGCAAAACCACCCTGCTGCGCAGTATCGGTGTTAGCGCTGTCCTCGCACTGATGGGCGCACCCGTGCGGGCCGGACGACTTCGTTTGTCGCCTGTTGCGATCGGCGCCACGTTACGGATCGAAGATTCCCTTCAGGCAGGCCGGTCTAGGTTCTACGCCGAGGTGATCCGGCTTGGACAAATTGTGACCACCGCCCGCATCCGTCCCACGCTCTTCCTGTTCGACGAGTTGTTCCACGGCACCAACTCGCACGACCGGACCGAAGGAGCGCGCGGTCTGCTTCGCTCGTTGGTCCACCTGAACGCCATCGGGCTAGTAACGACGCATGACCTTGCTCTCGCCGAGATCGGCGAACAACTGGCACCAACGGCCGGGAACGTGCACTTTGACGACACCCTCGTCGACGACGAGATGCGTTTCGACTATTGTTTGAAGGCGGGACCCGTGACACGCAGTAACGCCATCGCTATCATGCGAGCCGTCGGGCTTGACCTACCGAACGACGATTAGGCTCACTGTAGGTCTATAATTCGGCCAAGCTACGCAATGCAGCCTAATTACGGCGCGCGCCCGGGTTGGTTACGCAGGTGCGTCGTCGGACTCCTGTTCGCGAGCACGATCTCCGTCACGGTTGGGGGCACGGCGGCTCAGCCGTCGACTCTCGACGACGTGATCGCCTTGGCATCGGCCTATGTTGAAAACCTCTTTGGAGAACTGTCGACGATCGTCACTGAGGAAGACTACCGACAGTCCTATTTTCCGAGAGCCAGCTTCACCAACAACCCACGACGGCTCCGCCTGCGCTCAGAATTCCTACTCGTCTTGCTCGAGAACACCAGCGCGTGGACCGGATTCCGGGACATCTTTGAGGTCAACGGCAATCGCGTGCGGGACCGGCAAGACCGCCTCGCCGAGATCTTTCTCGGGGACACGGACGACGCGATGCGTCAAGCGCAACGCATCGTCGACGAGAGCTCTCGCTACAACCTAGGCACAACCGGCCGCACCTTCAACATCCCGACCTACGCGTTGTCGTATCTGCATCCGTCCAATGTGCAGCGATTCGTATTCGAAAAGGACGGAGAAGGCTGCGGCGACAACCGCGCAGCGTGGGACATCAGCTACGAAGAAGTTGATGTGCCCACCATCACGCGCGGCTTCCAGAATATCAACCTCCCGTCACGCGGCAAGTTCTGTATCGACTCGGACACCGGAACGATTCTCAAAACGGAAATCCGATTGTCACACCCCGCCTTCGGTTCGGCCGTCAAGGCCACGGACGCTACCGCCACGGTAACGTTTGCGCTCGATCCCGACGTGGAACTGTGGGTCCCTAACGAAATGCGTGAACGTTACCAGGAGATTGCGGGCGGTCGGACCATCAGCACCGCGCGATATAGCAACTATCGAAAATTCCGTGTCTCAACAAACGAGGGCACAGGGGGCGGTCGGCTGTTACCGGAATGACCGATTCTGGGACCCGTCTCAACTTCTGCACACCGGGCGGCGTGCCAGAGACTAGCGTGGTCGAGACGTGACATAGCGCACCACCGGGGGGACCGTGACCGCCGCCAGCGCGCAGAGAAGAATCGCGGCCGACACCGGGCGGGTCACGAACACGGACAGGTCTCCTCCTGAGATAGCAACCGCACGGCGAAATTGTTGTTCAAGTAGCGGTCCGAGAACCACGCCGAGCACAACCGGCGCTAGCGGCACGCTGTGTTTCCGCAGGAAGAACGCCACCACCCCAAGCGCGTAGACGACGAAGACGTCAAACACGCTGTTGTTTAACGTGTAGATGCCCAACGTGGCAAAGGCGAGCACGGCAGCGAACAATAGCGACGAAGGCACTTGGAGCAGACGCACCCACACCCTAATGAGTGGTAAGTTCAGCACCAGCAGCAACACGTTAGAAATATACAGGCTCGCGATCAACCCCCACACAAGTCGAGACTCCTGGGCGAACAGCAGTGGCCCCGGCTGCAGTCCGTACATTTGGAACGCTGCGAGCATCACGGCTGTGGTGCCGGAACCTGGAATGCCGAGCGCCAGCAGCGGCACCAAGCTGCCTCCCGCGCTGGCATTGTTAGCGGCCTCCGGGCCCGCCACTCCCTCGATGGCGCCACGTCCAAACTCATCAGGCATCGGCGACACCCGTCGCTCAGCGTCATAAGCCAGAAAACTAGCCACGGTGGCGCCGGCCCCAGGCAGGATACCGGTGAAGAAACCAATGACCGTACCTCGAAACCAAGCTGGGACAGACCGCCGCCACTCAGCCCGCGTAAGCCAGACCGAGCCGTTGATCTGGGCTCGCTCTGCCGAGGAGGTTTGACGGGTGGCGGCATACCAGAAGACCTCCCCTACCGCGAACAGCCCAACAGTCACAGTCACCACGTTGAGGCCACCGAGCAGGCCCAGCACTCCGAACGTAAACCGAGCCTGACCAGTCTGGACGTCGATACCAACGGTGCCTAGGGCTAACCCGAGTAGCACAGCCAGCAGCCCCTTCGCCACGTCACCGCCGGCCAACCCGCCCAGCGCGGTCAACGCGAGCACCATCAGGGCCGCGTATTCCGCCGGGCCGAACCCCAGTGCCAGTTCGACAAGAACCGGTGCCGCAAGCATAAGCATCACGGTCGCGAAGGTGCCAGCAATGAACGACCCGACCGCGGCAGTCGCCAGCGCCGCACCGCCACGCCCCTTCTGCGTCATCTGGAAACCATCCACCGCGGTCATGACACTGGACGCTTCCCCCGGCATTCGCACCAGGATCGAGGTTGTCGAACCGCCGTACATGGCACCGTAGTAGATACCGCCAAACAGAATGAACGCGCCCACTGGATCCATCCCGAAAGTGAGCGGTAGCAGGAGAGAGATAGTGAGGGCCGGACCAATACCGGGCAGGACTCCGATGGCCGTGCCCATCGTGACACCGATAGCGCCAAACAGCAGGTTCAGCGGGACCAAAGCAGCACCGAAACCCACCGTGAGGTGATCGCCGAGTTGTCCCAGAGCACCCATTGCAGCCGTTAGCCGAACAAACCCGGCGGCAATCTAAACCCGAGCACGAGTTGGAACAGCGCGTAGACCGATGCGGTGATGGCGACGCTAACGATCAGGTCGCGCCTCCAAGCACGGCTACCGAGCAGCCTCGACTCGATCGTAACGAACGGCACGGTCGCCGCCAGGTAACCGACCACGTCGAGCAGGATTAGGTAAATGAGAAAGACCGCAGCGCTTAAGACTCCGGCCCGCCAGTCGACAACGACAACCCGTGGGCCACGGTCTGGGCGCAAACCCATCCAAAGCAAGCAACACACGAGACCAAGACCGATGGCGAGCGGAAACGCTCCCGGTCCCACGGCAGCGTATTGTCCTTCGGGTGTACTGATCCGCAGCGCGCCGAGCAGATAAACGACGCTCACCACGAACAGCGTTACCGTCAAGCCACGCCCGGGTCGCATGGGCCTACCTGACCAACCCGATCGATCGCAGGACCGCGTCCACTGTCGCACGTTCCTCGCCCAGAAACCGGTCAAACTCCGGACCAGACAAAAAGCTGTCTTCCCACTCGTTGACCCGCAGAATCTCTTGCCACGCAGCTGAGTCTCGCATGCTACCTAGCGCAGCGGTCAGCCAGTTCCGGGTCTCCTCATCCGTGCCGGGCGGCGCTAAGATACCTCTCCAGTTCGCGAGGACCACGTCGAGTCCGCTCTCGCGGATAGTTGGTGTCTCGTCACCCATGATCCGCTCCGCCGAGGACACCGCGAGCAGTCGCATCCGCCCGGTATCGACATAGGCCTTCCATTCCCCAAATCCAGATACACCGGCTGACACGTGGCCACCCATCACCGCCACGGCCGCTTCACCTCCACCGGCATGTGCGATGTAGTTCACATTACCGGGGTCCACCCCAGTGACCCGCGCGAGCAAGCCGACCAAAATATGGTCGATACCTCCAGCAGACCCGCCCGCCCAGCT
>UINC01002405.1_pt1 | contig 10794 bp, 6 predicted proteins | sample 5385821 | NCBI WGS metagenome assembly UINC01 (sample SAMEA4666929, study PRJEB26691) | marine metagenome | isolation source: Pacific Ocean | place: Pacific Ocean | collected 2011-10-13
GCCCTCAGAAAAGTTCGGAACACATTCGATGAGTTGGCTCACGGCATCAGTTCCATTAACAGTCAAGCGGTTCGTCGGTTTAGGACGGCGCCTGACCGCGCAGCTTCCCACTTGCGGGCGAGGCGTTGGGCTTCCCCGAGCTAGGCTACGACGTCGACAACGATATTACTGCCGACCTTAATTCTACCGCTGGCTTGGAGCGAGTTCAACGCGGTGAGGCGTCTGTCAATTAAGGAGCCCGATCCAGCGTATAATCATGGAAATCGTGGCAGTGTCCGAAACGGGGCGACCCCACCCTGATCCTGTCTATTTCATGCTGGCGTACCATCAAGGAGGGCATTATGAGCTCATTATTTCGGTGTTCCAGGCTTCTGACACTGGCTGCAGTGGTCGGGGTCGTCTCGATTATGGGGTGTGCACCGCAGGACACGGTGTCAGAAGGGGAAACCGATGCGGTGAGCCACGTGCAAGAAGGCTCGCTGGTGCATGACGGACAGGAACTATTCGGCCATTACTACCAGCCCGAGCCGTTCCCGCGGCCTTTGCCGGACGACCTCCACTCACACGAGGGCTGGACCTGGGGATCCATGGCGGCGGTCTTTGCTGAGAGTCCGGATCGTATCTGGATCGCCATGCGGGGAGAGCTCCCGCTCCCAGAGGGTGCTGAACCATGGACACCCTACTCTCTCCTGAACCCCTCTCGCGGAAACGCCCCGGCCACAGACGACAACGGACGTCGCGGGTATGAGCGCCGGTACCTGCACGTCATGATCGCCGTGAACTCCGAAGGAGAGCTGGTTGAGTCCTGGCCTCAGCATGATGAGTTCTTCGACGTCCGGGGCGGCCGCGGACCTCACAAGATCAAGATGAGCCCCTACGACGACGAGAAGCACATCTGGGTCGTTGACGACAACCTCCACGAGATTCACAAGTTCACCTACGACGGGGAGTTAGTGCTCACGCATGGACAGCGGGGCGTGTCCGGACGCGGACCGAACAACTTCTCGCGCCCGACGGATATCGCCTGGCTGCCGGATGGAACCTACTTCATCAGCGACGGTTACGTTGGAACCCGCGTGGCGAAGTTTGACACCGACGACAACTTCATCATGGATTGGGGCCAGGCCCCAGTCGATCGGACTAACCCCGGTCCCAACGAATTCAACACCGTTCACGCCATCACGATCAGCGCGGACCGGTTGATCTACGTCTCGGATCGGGCTCACGCCCGGATCCAGGTGTTCGATGAGAACGGGAACTTCCAGTTCATGTTCCCGACCGGCCAGCGCGGGGAGTCTCTTCCGTTCGCGATTGAGATCTTCCGCGACCCGACGGGAGAGGAGTTCCTCTGGGTCGCGGACGGCAGCTCAAACCGAATGCTCAAGTACGATTTGAAGGGGAACTACCTCTACGGGTGGGGCACGCCGGGCGGCGATTACGGGCACTTCAGCGGCCCACATTCGCTCACTACCGACCAGGACGGCAACTTGTACATTGCCGAAGTGTTTAGCGGTCGGGTGCAAAAGTTCGTCCCGAGGCCTGGTGCCGACTCTGCCAAGCTGGTGGGACAGCAATTGCGTGAGTGGAACTGAGGTCGATCCCGCATGTGTGAGGAGCGAACGACGAAACGAGCTTTGGCCCTGCTAGGATCGCTGGTCCTGTCGTGTGGTGTGAGCACGCTCGCGGTTGCAGCCAGTACACAGTCGCTCACACCCCGTCTCGCCAATAGTCATTCGAGTAAATCCATCCCGACTGACGCGGCACAAGGCCTCGTCGAAACTTACTGTGTCCGTTGTCACAATAATCGGGCAATGCGCGGCAACCTCTCACTTGAAAAGTTCCAGGTATCCTCGGCTGCCGATAACGCCGCGGTCGCGGAGAAGATGATCCGCAAACTCCGGACAGGGATGATGCCTCCACCGGGTGGGCGGAGACCGGCTGAAACTGACCTTCTCGATTTCGCCACGTCCATGGAAGCGTTGATTGATGCCCGGGCCGTGACGAATCCAAATCCTGGCTGGAGGACCTTCCAGCGCCTCAATCGTGCTGAGTACTCGCGATCAATCAGGGCTCTTCTAAGACTTGACGTAGATGCTGCCGAATATCTGCCCCTCGATACCAAGAGCGCGAATTTTGACAACATCGCTGATGTCCAACTACTTTCGCCGACGCTAATGAACAGTTACCTGCACGCGGCCAGCGAAATCAGCCGCCTAGCCGTCGGCGACCCGAACGCGACAGCCTCTGAAGCGACTTTCAAGGTCACACGATGGGTCTCCCAGCGAGAACAAGTTGATGGCGCACCCTACGGTACTCGCGGTGGACTCGTCGTCACGCATAACTTCCCAGCCGATGGCGACTATATTTTTCGTGTCTCGTTCCATCACGAGACCACTGGTGCGCTTTACGGAAGCGGGCGTGCGGCGCTGCATACGCTGGAGGCTCCCGAGCAAATTGAAATTTCAGTCGACGGTGAGCGAACAGCGTTGCTCGCGATTGACCGATGGATGCACGCCTCGGATCCAGGTGGCGTCAATCTCCTAACTGAACCGGTCGCCATTACCGCCGGCCCGCACCGGGTTGCGGCCGCGTTCATTCGCCGTTTCGAGGGACCACTCCAAGATTTAATCTCTCCACACGAATGGTCCTTGGCCAGCACCAGTATCGCCGACGCCTACGGCTTTACCAGTCTTCCGCATCTCCGAGATATGGCAATTCGTGGGCCCTATGCCCCAACAGGCGTATCAGAGACACCGAGCCGTCTCAAGATTTTCACCTGCCGTCCGAGCCTGCCGCGTGAGGAGCTCGTCTGCGCACAGGAGATCCTCTCGACCTTAGCTACCGAGGCCTACCGTCGTCCACTTACTGCCGCTAACCTCGACGCACTCATGTCACTCTACGAAGCGGGAGCGAGTCAGGGAGACTTTGAAACCGGTGTGCGACTGGCGATCGAAGGAATCCTCGCAAGTCCTCATTTCATCTTTCGCTTCGAGGAACCGCCACAAACACGAACTGCCGATGCTGTAGTTTCGAACAGTTTCGTCCTCGACGATCTCGACCTTGCGTCACGCCTATCGTTCTTCCTCTGGGCCACTGGACCAGACGCGGAACTTCTGCGCGTGGCAACTGGAAACCAACTGTCTTCATCAGACGAACTAGAACGCCAAGTGCATCGGATGCTGGCGGACCCACGTGCGGAAACTTTGTCCACCCGACTAGCAGCCCAATGGCTTCGACTACCCGATCTAGAGAAGATCCATCCTGACGTTCGGACTTATCCCGACTTTGACGAGCAACTCAAGCTCGCAATGCGGCGGGAGACCGAACTTTTTTTCCACAACCTCGTCCAAAAAGATCGAGGGCTCCTAGAGCTATTCACCGCTGACTATACATTCGTGAACGAGCGTCTGGCGGAGCACTATGGCCTCCCAGATGTACGGGGTGATTCATTCAGGCGGGTGTCGCACGTAGACAGCGCACGGCACGGCATTCTTGGGCACGGCAGTATCTTGACGCTAACGTCCCACGCAATCCGAACATCACCAGTCCTCCGAGGCAAGTGGGTCATGGAAGTCCTATTGGGCAGTCCACCACCACCGCCACCGCCCAACGTGCCTGAACTTGAAGAGACCGCTGCCGCCGAAAACGGCCGGCTACTTTCAGTGCGTGAACGGATGGAAGAACATCGCTCGAACCCAGCGTGCAATTCGTGCCATCGCGTGATTGACCCGATCGGTTTAGCTCTTGAGAACTTCGACGTTACTGGTGCCTGGCGGATTAAGGACAACGGCGCGCCGATCGACGCCACCGGTCAGTTGTACGACGGTACACCTCTCACCAATCCCGTTGATCTCCGAGAGGCGCTGGTCCATCGTCGTCTTACGCCGCTCGTCAACACATTCACTGAAAACCTTATGGCCTACGCAATTGGGCGACGCCTCGAGTACTACGACATGCCGGCGGTGCGGAAGATCGGAAGTCTGGCGGCTAGCCAGAACTATCGCATCTCATCGTTCGTAGTCGGTGTCGTGACTAGTCCAGCATTTCGTATGAAGAACATGTCACCCAATACCCAGGCTGTATACTTAGGCGGGCAGCCGTAAGTCCCGTCGTGGAGATCGCGAGATGAGATTGATCACTGGTAAGCACCTTCCCCGGCGTACATTCCTTCGCGGCGTGGGAGCCACGGTGGCCCTGCCGTTTCTCGACGCGTTCGTGCCAGCCGGCAAAGGCTGGACCCGAGGTCAAATGCACGCGATGCCTGACCAAACCCGACTGGTTTGTATCGAAATTGTGCATGGCGCCGCAGGTAGCACCGAGTACGGCGCGTCGAAGAATCTCTGGGCCCCTGCGGCGGTGGGCCGTGATTTCGACCTAAGCCCCAGCGCGATGAGTCCACTCGAGTCATTTCGTGAACACCTAACGATTGTTAGTAACACGGATGTTAGAACTGCCGAGGCGGTCATTCCGAAGGAGATCGGTGGTGATCATTTCCGATCGAGCGCGACGTTCTTGACCCAAGCTCATCCGAAGCAGACGGAGAGTTCTGATGTCCACGCTGGAACTTCGTTAGACCAGATGTACGCCCAAACATTTGGGCAAGCTACGCCGATTCCATCAATGCAGTTCTGCATCGAGAACGTGGATCAGGCTGGCGGTTGCGCTTATGGGTACTCGTGCGTTTACACCGACACAATTAGTTGGGCAGGTCCTAACGAACCTTTGCCCATGATTCGCGATCCGCGCCACGCGTTCGATCAACTCTTCGGAGCTGGCGGCACGCAGGAGGCACGTGCCGAGCGCCGACGCGCGCGGCGTAGCATTCTCGACTTCATCACCGGGGAAGTTGCCGACCTACAACGGACACTTGACCCGGCCGATCGACGACGGATGGATCGATACCTACAGAACATCCGTGAAATTGAACGGCGGATTGAACGGATTGAGGCGAGAAACACAAGTGGTGAGTTGCGCGAACTACCAGGCGCACCAGCGGGAGTGCCCGACTCGTTTGACGAGCACGTCAAGCTAATGTTTGACCTACAGGCGGTGGCACTCGAATCGGACATGACACGGGTATTCTCTTTTAAGCTCGGACGCGATGCTTCGAGCCGTGTCTACCCGGAAAGCGGTGTGACCAAGGGTTTCCATCCGTCATCACATCACGGTGGACGAGAGAACAACATCGAGGAGTTCGCTCTAATTAACCGCTATCACGTCAGCCTGTTACCGTATTTCCTCGAAAAGCTCCGCGGTCTCGAAGAGGGTGAGGCCACGCTGCTCGACAAGACGATGGTCATCTACGGCTCACCGATGGGCGATCCCAATGTGCATAATCACAAGCGGTGCCCGTTAATTGTAGTTGGAGGAGCGAACGGTCAACTGGCCGGCAACCTCCATCTGCGCGCCGAAAGCGGCACACCTATGGCAAATGTCATGCTAACACTGCTGCAGAAGCTCGGATTCAAGGAAAAGAAGCAGTTCGGCGATAGTACTGGCGCGTTCTCACTCTCAGCCTGACCGCTTATGGAAACGTGGATGCGAAGGATTCACCTAGTTACTGTCATCGGGATCGCCAGTATCGCGGCGATCACATGGGCAGTTGCACCAGACTCGCCCGTTGCCAACGCCGCCATGGTCCGGGACGTCGAGACTGTGCGGTCTCTGATCGCCGCGGGCGCTGACGTCGATGCCGCGCAGGGCGATGGCCTGACGGCCCTGCACTGGGCTGCGAAAAACGGCGACGTCGAGACCACGGCGGTGTTGATCGCCGCGGGCGCCGACCTTGCAGCAATCACCCGGATCGACTCACACACACCGCTCCACATCGCCAGTAGTGCCGGAAACGGGGCTGTGGTTGCAACTCTACTTGCCGCAGGTTCCGACCCAAACGCCATGACGACGACCGGTGTCACCCCGCTCCACTTATCCGCCGCGTCAGGTGACATCGAGGCAGTACGTGCACTTCTTGGCTACCAAGTCGACAGAAACGTGCGTGAGCCGGTGTGGGAACAGACTCCGTTGATGTTTGCGTCGGCCAGTAACCGTCTGGCCGTCATTGAAGCACTACTCGAAGCGGGCGCCGATACACGAATGACCGGGAAGGTAGTCGACGTAACAGCACGCGATAAGGTTGACCGAGAAGACGCCCGCGCTCGCCGTGAACGCATCAGTGAGCTCCGGGATCAACTAATGGGAATCGAACGCCCGGTGCCGGCCGCGGTGCCACCCGAACCGGCGCCTGAACCATCTCCCACTCCTACCACCACTTCAGCACAGCTCTCTGAACAGTTCGAGCCCTCAGCAAGTGAGGTGGACCTACAGGAAGAACCAGAACCACTTGGCTATGCTGATCTCGTCGGGGCGCACGGCGGACTGACTGCACTCCTTCTCGCAGCCCGGGAAGGCCATATTGAAGCGGTGCAGACACTACTTGCTGGCGGTGCTGACATCAATGGACCGAGTGCTTCTGACCGAACTAGTCCAATGCTGATGGCAACGATCAACGGGCACTTTGACTTGGCGATGTATCTCCTCGCCCGGGGAGCAGACCCGACCTTGGCGAGCGACGCAGGTGCCACGCCCCTCTATGCTGCCCTCAACATGCATTGGGCACCTAAGTCGCGGCACCCGCAGCCCACCGACTATATGCAGCAGGAGACTTCCTATTTAACGTTAATGGAGGCAACGCTGAACGCTGGAGCAGATGTGAACGTTCGATTGACAAAGTCGCTCTGGTACACGACCTACAACCGGGACCTGTTGAGCGTTGACCGGACTGGCGCGACACCGTTTTGGCGAGCGGTTTACGCACTTGATTTACGCGCAATGCGGATGCTCCTGCAGTATGGCGCTGACCCGACCCTGCCTACGCTCAAGGTACCTGGACGTAGGCGGCGAGGTGACGACACGGACCATTCGGGTCTTCCACCGGTCCCGCTCGGTGGGCCCGCAGTCTATCCAATCCATGCAGCGTCCGGTGTCGGCTACGGGGCGGGCTTTGCTGCCAACTCCCACCGGCACGTGCCCGATGGCTGGATACCCACCGTGAAGTTTCTGGTAGAAGAATTGGACGCTGACGTCAACGCCCGGGACCATCAAGGGTATACACCTGTGCACCACGCCGCGTCGCGAGGTGACAACGAACTCATTGAGTATTTCGTTTCGAAGGGAGCTGACGTCACCGGCGTGAGCCGCCGTGGTCACACGACCGCCGACCTGGCGAACGGACCGGTCCAACGAACACAACCGTTCCCTCACACCATCGAACTCCTGGTTAATCTTGGTGCAACGAATAACAACCGTTGCGTCAGTTGCTAACTTCCATCCCTAGCAACAACATACCGAAACAGTCGCGTGAAGGAGGCTGCAATATGGCGGAGCGGTTCTCTGCTGGGTTAGTCAGTCTCAAGAAGCGCAAACTCCGGACGTGTGTCTCGGTAACTTTCTGGCCAGCGCCAAGTGTTCGAAACGAAGTTCTCTGCACACGCAAGGCGGAGACTAACACCAATTCACTCAGGCCGGAGCCGCTGCCAGGCAAGTCCAGGGCGGTCCACACGAAATTGCACCAGACGCCGGTGCTCAACCTCGGTGACGTAGGCCGTTCGACCATCCATACCACCCAGGCAAATATTACTGGGTCGCGCACCAAGCACATTGACCTCTTGGAGAATCCGACCACTGGGTGACACCTTTAAGACCGTGCCAGCACCGTAACGCGTGACATAGAGATTGCCATCAACGTCGCTCCGCAGTCCATCGAGGCCATGATCAGCAAACCGCATAAAGACCCGCTTACCAAAGACCGTTCCGTCAACGCCAATGTCAAACGCCCAGATCACACGCTCGTCACTCTCACCCACATAAAGCGTTCGCCCATCCGGACTCACTTCAATTCCATTCGTCGTCCCCATGTCGCCAAACAGGCGGGTCGCGTTTCCATCAAGTCCTATACGCCAAATCTGACCGCTGCCTTCAGCCCAGTTCGGATCGCTCGCATAAAGCACGCCACTAGGCGCCATTGCGAGGTCATTCGGCTGATTCATATTATCGTCATGCGAGTAGATCGTGATCGCGCGACTTCTCAGTTGCACCTCGAACACATTGTGCCCCACATAGTCCGCCACATACATTTCTCGCTGTGAGCCAAACCGAATGCCATTCCCGACACTACCCTGTGGTAACTCCACATAGATCTCACCTGATCCGTCCGGTCGAATCCTGCCGATGGTTCCTTGTCGCTCGTAATTGACGGCATAGACATTACCGTCCACATCACAGGCAGGACCTTCAATCCCACTGGTAAACACCCCAACTTGTGTCAGGGGCGTCGCAATGAACAATGGCGATGGAGCCACTGCTTGTCCACTCACCACGCCAACCATAACGACTAGGAGAACGGTGATGCATCCCACGGTACTGCTGAACCTTTGTCGACACCTCATTCGTGCTCATTATGTACCAAGAGACCATCTTACGTGCCGAAGGACGGAAGCGAGGTAAACTTATGTAACACTAGAGCCAACATCAGAAAGCGAGATGGAACACAACTCGCACACTGGAAAAAACTTCTTTCGCCTGAAATCAATGACGTCTAGTCACTCGATGGTAACTCTTGACCGCAGGGGAAATCGGCCCGCTAGCAAGGTCTTATTGAGCAGCCTGTTGTTGAGCCTGTTCCTGGGCCTCAGCGCAAGTGCCGAACAAGAGATCCGTCTTGACCTCGAAGAAAATGGAGGCCTTTTCCTGCCTGAGGGTTTTGAAGCTGAAGCTCTAGTCAACCGGCTTGACGGCCAAGTCAGGCATATCGCCGTGAACGACAGTGGTGATGTGTATGTCAAGCTTCGCGAAGCACATAAAGACTATGGCAATGCGGTCTTGCGCGATACGGATGGAGATGGCCGCAGTGACGACATCAAATATTTTGGGAAATATCCGATCTATGGCCGCTACGGGACAGCTATGCGGATTCATAAAGGCTATTTGTATTTCAGTTCGCAGAAGACAGTCTATCGCCAAAAATTACGCCCTGGCGAGATGGTGCCGGAAAGCGAACTGGAGGAAATCGTCATCGATCCCAATGAGCCACCTGCACGCGAACATGTGGGAAAACCCATCGCATTCGACAACGAAGGGCATCTCTTTGTTCCCTTCGGCGCTCCTTCCAATGCGTGTCAGGATCCCAAGAGAACCCCAGGCCAGCCTGGCGTGGATCCATGTCACCAACTCGACACCTACGGTGGCATCTGGCGATTTGATGCCGAGACGCCACAACAAAGCCAAGAGGATGGCATCCTCTTCTCTACCGGAATCCGCAGTCTGGTCGGGATGGATTGGAATCCTGTGGATAGCCATCTGTACACGGTCATGCATGGGCGTGATGATCTCCTGCGAATGTTTCCGAACCATTTTGATGGTTGGGAAAGCGCTCTGTTGCCAGCCGAGGAATTTCTGCGGGTCACAGCAGGTTCGAATTTCGGCTGGCCCTACTGCTATTACGACCAACTGCAGGGCAAAAAAGTCTTGGCGCCTGAATATGGAGGTGACGGACAAGTCGTTGGCCGTTGCAGTGAATACGATTTGCCGATACGCGGTTTTCCAGGACATTGGGCACCGAACGACATCGTCTTTTACCATGGAGAGCAATTTCCGGAACGGTACCGCAACGGGGCGTTCATCGCCTTTCACGGCTCCACGAATCGTGCGCCCTATCCCCAATCTGGCTACATCATCGGATTCGTTCCGTTTGAAGACGGGCAACCCAGTGGTCCGACAGAAGTCTTTGCGGATGGATTTGCCCGAATAGACCCTATTCTAGTTGCAGGAGATGCGGTCTTCCGCCCGATGAGCATTGCGATAGGACCTGATGGCTCACTCTATGTTGGAGAAACCGAGCATGGAGCTATCTGGCGGATTCGATTTACCGGAGACAAAGCTTCGTTTGGGGACATCCACTTGACAGCGATGGAAGCACGCAAGCAGTTAAGTCATATCCGAACCCCCGACCCCATTGGAGATAATCTGAAACCCATCAATCTCACTGGCGGTGCGCTTACCTACGAGACCTATTGCAGTAACTGCCATCAAGCCGATGGCGAGGGAGATGGTGCCCGCTTCCCCCCCGTAGCACAGACCGATTGGGTCACCGGTGATAAAGCACGCCTCATTGAACTAACCTTGAATGGGATGGAAGGCGCAGTAGAGGTGAATGGCAAGTCCTATAACAATGTCATGCCGCAGCATAGCTTCCTGACCGATCAGGAAGTTGCGGAACTGCTGACCTATCTTCGGGGGAATTTTGGAAACCGTGCAAGTGGGGTCAATGAAGAGGAAGTGCGTAGGCAGCGATGACTGACAGTACCCCCCAAAAAACGGCTTCAGACTATTTCGGTGCGATGGGCTTTGAGTACGACTCCCTGATTCATCGTTCTGTGCCTCGCTATGATGCAATCATCGAAACATTGATTGATTATTTGCCGTCACATCCGGAAACCGCCCTTGAACTGGGTTGTGGATCAGGCGCGCTGTCTTTATCGCTCGTGAAGTACGCGCCTGATTGCGACTTTACGTTCGTCGACGCATCTGAGGAAATGATCGAGATCACCCGGGCGCGACTGCAGGAGGTTTTTCCAGATACGGTACGGCGCGCGACGTTCGTAACAGCGCGGTTTGAAGAGTACAACATGGGGGTTGACCAGTTCGATGTCGTCACGTCGTCAATTAGCCTGCATCACGTGGACGACAAGGGCGCCTTGTTTCGTCGTGTGCGTGAATCGATCAAATCGGGAGGCACGT
>UINC01002406.1_pt1 | contig 10792 bp, 12 predicted proteins | sample 5385821 | NCBI WGS metagenome assembly UINC01 (sample SAMEA4666929, study PRJEB26691) | marine metagenome | isolation source: Pacific Ocean | place: Pacific Ocean | collected 2011-10-13
ATACTGTTTTTACAAGACTAGTTTATTTTGTTTTGGGAAGTTAACTAAAAATTTTCTTCAAGAAATTCATTTTTTAAAGCAAAAGTATATGCGTAGATTAGCATAAGACTTGTAGATAGAAATAAAAAATCATAATTTTGTATTGTGCAATTTTAAATGCTAGCATCAACACCGTGAAAAACAGAACAATAGAAATAATGGCGCCAGCAGGTTCATGGCAATCTTTGCAAGCAGCAATACAAGGCGGAGCAAACTCTGTTTATTTTGGAATAGAACAATTGAATATGAGGGCTAGATCTTCCAACAATTTTACTTTGAAAGATTTAGTAGAGATCGCTGAACTTTGTAATAAAAAAAATATCAAAACATATATTACCCTCAACACCATTATTTACGATCATGATTTAATACTAATGAAAAAGATAGTGGACACAGCCAAACAAGCTAACATCACTGCCATTATTGCTTCTGATCAAGCAGTAATTGGCTATGCCGCATCTGTTAATATGGAAGTTCACATTTCTACCCAAACCAATGTTACAAATCTAGAGACGATACGTTTCTTTTCTCATTTTGCAGATGTGGTTATTTTATCGAGGGAATTGTCCTTACTCCAAGTAAAAGAAATAACAAAAGAAATAGAAAGACAGCAGATAAAAGGGCCCTCAGGAAATTTAATAAAGATTGAAATCTTTGTTCATGGAGCTTTGTGTATGGCTGTTTCGGGAAAATGTTATATGAGTTTACATACAACAAACTCTTCCGCAAATAGAGGGGCCTGCATTCAAAATTGCAGAAAAACTTACACAGTTACAGATAAAGAAGACGGACATCAGTTTGATATTGATAATGAATATATTATGTCACCAAAAGATTTATGTACTATTGGATTTTTAGATCAAGTTTTGGATTCAGGATCAAGCATTCTTAAAATAGAAGGCAGAGGAAGATCTCCTGAATATGTAAAAACAACCACTCAGTGTTACCGAGAAGCTGCTGACGCCTATTTGGAAGGAACGTACAATAAAGAAAAGGTCAAAGGGTGGATGAGTAGATTAACGACTGTTTACAATAGAGGATTTTGGGATGGTTACTATTTGGGACAAAAAATAGGAGAATGGACAGGGGCTCATGGATCCAAAGCTACAAAAAAGAAAATATATTTAGGTAAAGCCAAAAAGTATTTCACCAAAATACAGGTTGCAGAATTTGACTTAGAAGCACAACACCTTAAAGAGGGAGACAACATTCTCATTGCGGGGAAAACAACAGGAATAATTGAAACGATAGTTGCAGAAATCCGCATTAATGACAAACAAGTTCAAGGTGTAAAAAAAGGGGATAACTTCTCGATAAAGTTAAATCACAAAGTACGACCAAGCGACAAACTTTACAAAGTTATAAATAATTAATGATACAGATTGCCTACAAAAGAGAAAAGTGTATAGGATGTAATTATTGTATCCAGTTAGCTCCAGACAGATGGAGGATGAATAAAAAAGACGGAAGGAGTGTACTTTTGGGATCAAGAAATAAAAGAGGTCTTTACACTGTTAAAGTATCTGATGTGGAATACGAAGCTAACAAAGCATCCGCCAAAGTATGTCCGGTGAAAATAATACGCATTAATAAATTAAGTAGATGAAGCAACAATCTAATATTATTATCCAAGCACCAAATAACGGTATTACTCGTATTAAACTCAATGAACCTAGCACCTACAATGCCCTGTCTTTAGGTACACTTAAGTCATTAATAAAAGGTTTCAAAAATCTTCATAGGGACGAAAAAACAAGAGTAATCATTATTGAAGGGACCGGAAAAGGCTTCAGTGCCGGCCATAATTTAAAAGAAATTAATGCCCTAAAGGGAAAGTCTAATTATAAAAAGTTATTTGATTTATGTTCGGAACTCATGATGACAATTGTCAATAATAATAAACCTGTTATTGCTAAAGTTCACGGAGTTGCTTTTGCCGCAGGCTGTCAATTAGTTGCGACTTGTGATTTGGCTTTAAGCACAAATGATGCAATTTTTTGTACACCCGGTGTTAATATAGGACTTTTTTGTAGTACTCCCATGGTTGCTTTAAGCAGAAACGTGAGTCGAAAAAAAGCAATGAAAATGCTTTTAACTGGAGACACAATTAATGCCCAGCATGCAAAAGAAATTGGTCTTATCAATGAGCATTTCGATAATTTAAAGTTAGAAGAAGAAGTTTTAAAATTAGCAGAAACTATTGCCTCTAAATCGAATAAAACTATTAAAATAGGCAAGAAAGCTTTTTACAAACAATTAGAAATGCCGTTAGACAAAGCTTATAAATACACAAGCAAAGCTATGTGTGAAAACATGATGTCTTTAGATGCTCGAGAAGGCATCTCTGCTTTTTTGGAAAAAAGAACTCCTAATTGGAAAAATAAGTAATGATAATTAAGAATTTACAATATGGCTCATTCAACAGCAGACGATAAATTAATTAAACAAACTCTTACTTCTGCAAAAACGATTGCAATGGTTGGTGTTAGTTCGGCTAAAAAGGAAGAAACTTCTACTAAAATTAGGAGGAGACCTTCAATCATTGTTATGAAATATCTTCAAGAATTTGGCTACCGAACGATACCAGTTAATCCTTTTTCTAAAGGAAAAAAAATACATGGAGAAACTATAGTTGCCAAATTAGAAGACATTACCATTCCGATAGACATAGTTAATGTTTTTCGTCCCTCTAAAGAGGCCCCTGTAATAGCTAAACAAACAATCAAGGTTGGAGCCAAAGCTCTTTGGTTGCAATTTGGTATTCAAAATCTGGAAGCTCAAGAAATTGCCCACTCAGCAAATATTACTTGTATTGCAAACAGATGTATAAAACAGGAGTACCAAAGATTGTTTTTAAAAATGAATCCTGTTTTTCCAGTTCTGTTGTCTAATTAGACTAAAAATAACAATGGAAAAAGCATATACCGTTGAAGAAATTCAAACTATTGAAAAAAAAGAATTTAAAAGACTCAAAAATTCTTACACATTAATGAATAAGGCCGGAACTAACTGTGCAAAAAAAATATCTAAATTAGACTTAAAAAAAAAATTTATCGTTTTATGTGGACCAGGAAATAACGGAGGTGACGGCCTAGTTATTTCACAAGTTTTGAAAAGATTAAATCAAAATGTAATTTTGTATTGCCTTAAATCCAAAGCTTATAAGGGGGATGCAAAAACAGCTTATAAAAAAAATCAATTAATTAAAAATAACTATAATAATTTAAATATTTTTCAAAAATCTGTGATAATTGATTGTCTATTTGGAATTGGGCTTAATAGAAGAATTAAAGGAATATATAAAAAAATAATCAAAAAAGTTAACCAATCAAAACAAAAAGTAATTTCTATAGACATTCCGTCAGGAATTAATGGAAATAATGGAAAAATAATGGGTGAAGCCATTCAGGCCAATTTCACTTACACATTACATGCAAAAAAAATTGGACATACAGTTAATCCTGGGAAAAAATATTCAGGCAAAATAAGTGTAATTGATATCGGAATTAAAAGAGCAACAGCCCATTAAAAATACTCAAGATGCTTTAGTGCCAATATTGATTACATTACTTTTTTCTAACGCTTGATTTTTTATCATTGTTTTTTTGAGTTTAGAAACCATATCAAAAATCATAGCATCTGTGTGAAGTGGACCGGGGGTGAATCTTAATCTTTCTGTACCTACTGAAACGGTTGGATAATTTATCGGTTGTACGTAAATATTTTCTTCATATAACAAATCATCACTTATTTTTTTGCATTTAACTGCATCCCCAATGATGACGGGAACAATATGTGAATTATTTTCTAGCACTTTTATTCCCGACTTTATTAACTCATATTTTGTTTTTGATGATCTTTCCTGTAATTGTTTTCTTAAATCGTTATTTTCTTTGACATATCGCACCGAAGCTAAGGCGCCAGCACAAATGACTGGGCTTAGGCTGGTTGTAAATATAAATCCCGGTGCCAAGCTACGAATAGCGTCTAAAAAATCTTTCTTTCCTGCAATATATCCGCCTTGAACCCCAAATGCTTTGCCTAATGTGCCATTAATAATATCAATATCATCCTGCAAGTTTTCTCTTTCGCTTATACCTCCTCCAGTTAATCCATACAAACCAACAGCATGTACTTCGTCCAGATATGTTGATGCATTATATTTTTTACATAACGCAACAATTTGTTTTATTGGACTTATGTCTCCATCCATCGAATAAACAGATTCAAAAACCACACATTTTGGATCGGGTATTTTCTTTAACAAGTCTTCTAGATGATTTAAATCGTTGTGTTTCCACACTACTTTTTTTGCTTTGCTATGACGAATGCCCTGAATAATTGAAGCATGATTTTCACTATCACTTATATAAGTAATATCAGGTAAAACTTTTGGAATGCTTTCAAGAGTAGTTAAATTTGCAACATAAGCAGATGTAAAGATTAATGCGGATTCTTTTTTGTGTAACTGTGCCAGTTCATCTTCTAACGTAACATGATACTTTGTTGTTCCCGATATATTTCTTGTACCACCCGAACCAGTACCTACGGCATCTAATGCCGTTTTCATAGAATCAATAACCTGTTGATGTTGACCCATGCCCAAATAATCATTTGAACACCAGTTTATAATTTTCTTAACCCCATATTTTGAATACCAAATAGCGCTGGGATACTTACCGCATTCTCTTAAGATGCTATTAAACACCCGGTATTTTCCCTCGCTTCTTAGCAAGTCTAAAACTTTTTGAAATTTATCTAAATTTTTCATTTCGTCTTATATTTTCTGACATAAGTTTAATCATAAAACATTGATCTACATCAAACTATTTTTTGTAATTAGTAATATTGTCACATTGTATTTAGCAATATTATCACAAAAAATGATTTATGCCCTTAGACAATAGGAAAATTTTGCAACTTGTACCCGATTATTCTGTTCCTAGATACACAAGTTATCCTACAGCTCCAAATTTTTCTGACAAAATAAGCAATAATATTTACACATCATGGTTAAAAAATCTTGATAAAGATAAAGAAATTTCGCTTTATATCCACATCCCATTTTGTAATTCGCTATGTTATTTTTGCGGATGTCATACCAACGTAGCAAATACGTATGCTCCAATTGAATCTTATGTGAATTCACTACTAAGGGAAATCGCTCTTCTTGGTGAAGAATTAAGAAACAAATTTAATGTTTCCCATATTCACTTTGGCGGAGGTACACCATCGATATTAAGGGGAGCTGAGTTATGGATGATCATGCTGTCGATAAAAAAAAATTTTAATATTTTAGAAAATTGTGAAATTGCAATGGAAATAGATCCTCGTTTTTATAAAAAAAATTTAACAACCATTCTAAATAAGTACGGTTTTAATCGAATAAGCATAGGGGTTCAGGATTTTTCAAAAGACGTTCAGACTCTCACAAATAGAATACAATCATTTAAAACTACAAAGAAAATTGTCAAGCATTTTCGTGAGAACAAAATATCCAATATTAATATTGATTTAATGTATGGTCTTCCCAAACAAACAGTTCGGACTTTTTCTGATACTCTCAAAAAAATTGTTACTCTAGAACCCGATCGCATTTCAATTTTTGGATATGGCCATGTTCCTTGGAAAAAAAAACATCAAAAATTAATCGGAGATGAGCTTTTAAATAATGAAAGCAGATTAAAATTTTACCAACTTGCTTCCCATTATTTTTTAAGTAATGGATACGAAGCTTTCGGTATTGATCATTATGCAAAAAAATCAAGTTCAATTGTTCAGAAAGCAAAAGAAAGAAAATTACAAAGAAATTTTCAAGGTTATTCCGAAGATAGTGCTGAGATTCTTATCGGTATTGGCGCATCATCAATAAGTTACTTACCCAAGGGATATGTACAAAATATAGCTCAAGTAGATGGATATACAAGCTCTCTAAAAGAAAATAAACTGCCAATTTTAAGAGGACATGAATTTAGAGCAAAAGATAGAATATATGGTACTATTATAAAAGAATTAATGTGTTATTTAAGCGTAGATCTTAATCAGGTTGCAGAGAAATTTGAAAAAAATATAAATCTGTTTTTGCCAAATGTTAAAAAATTACAACCATTTGTTGATGCCGGATGTGTTGATTTTGAAAACCACATATTATCTATAAAACCAGAGGCGCGCCCTCTAGTTAGAAATATATGCTCTGCTTTTGATCAATATTTTGAACCAGAAAAAAACAAATATAGTTTTGGAATATGAGCCTTAACAAGAAAGTTAAAAAAAATTTAGCTTTTGATATTATTGTTGTTGGAGCGGGTCCTACGGGAATTGCATTTGCTTGTGGATTTGCTGAAACCAACATTAGAGTGGCGATTGTTGATAAATTACCAAGAGAAGTTGTTGCCAATCCAAAAATAGATGGTCGCGAAATCGCTTTAACCCATCATTCAGTAAAAATTTTAAAAAAATTGGATGTATGGCGCCATATTTCTAGCCAATCAATATCAGAAATTAAAGAAGCAAGAGTTCTGGATGGTAGTTCTAAATATTTTTTAAATTTCAATCATCAGGAAATACGAAAAGAAAACCTGGGCTACTTGATTCCAAATCATGTAATCAGAGAAAATCTTTATAAAAGATTAAGAAAACTCTCTAATATAACTTTGATAAATAAAGCTGAATGTGTATCTGTAGATGTTAACAAACAATGCGCTTCAATTATGTTGTCCAACGGAAAAAAAATAAAAGCCTCTCTGATCGTAGCTGCCGATAGTCGTTTTTCAAAAGTGCGTTCGAAAATGGGTATTTCTGTTTTTAGTCGTAATTTTAATAAAGATATGATTGTTTGTCGAATGGAGCACGAAAAACCTCATCAAAATATTGCATATGAATTTTTTCGTTACAATCAAACACAGGCTTCACTACCATACATTAAAAATCAATCTTCAATTGTCACAACTGCGACCAAAGATTTTTCTTCCAATTTAATGAAAATGAGCGATAAAAAATTCAATCAAGAAATGCAAAACAGTTTTAATAACTTTTTTGGTAAAATGAAATTAATAGGGAAACGTTATTCTTATCCCATGATTACAACCTATACAAAAAAATTTGCATCTCATCGGTTTGCTGTAGTTGGAGATGCCGCTGTAGGCATGCATCCTGTAACTGCACATGGATTTAATTTAGGTCTAAAAGGGTTAGAAATTTTAATTAACGAAATAAAGACCGCTATAAAAAATAAAACTGATATTGGTTTAACTACCGTTCTTCAAAATTATCAATCTAAGTTACATCGTGTGGCTGCTCCAATATATCTAGCCACAAATGGTATAGTTAATTTATACACGTCTACTATTTTTCCAGCTAAACTCACAAGACAATTTATATTAAGATTGGTTAATACCGTAAAACCAGTTAAACGGGCGTTTCTAAGCGTACTAGAATAAGAAATATCAATTGATACAGTTAATAAACAATTTTATATCTCGATATTCTATAGTTAATAAATTATAACAAAGAAATCTTGTAATGTTAAAAAATATAGAGAGGTGTATATGAAGATACCATGTAAACGTGCGTTATGTAAATTAATAGGCTGCCTCGTAGCGTCACCTATAATTATTTATGTGATTTTGATAATTGCTAAAGCCTTTCGAGGCGGAGAATCTTACGGTTTGTCAGCTGGAGATTCATTTATTGTTTGGTTGCTTATGGCTATATTGATTTCACAATGTTGTCGCGGTTGCTGTTGTGGTTACGATAGCAAGAAAAAGAAAAAGAAAAAGTAAATTTATCTAATTTTTTTAGGAGGAAGCTGGCTTAGTATTATCTCCTTTAAAAAATTCTGATTTACCAATAATTTTATTTTTCTCAAGCATATCAAAATAAGGTGATTTCAAATCTTCAAACGCTTCTGTCCAAGTTCCTTGTGTAGATGCTTTTGAATATTCGGTTGATCGTCCTTCAAAAAAATTCATGTGTTCGACTGCATTCAACATTGTATCAAGCCAGGTTAAAGGATTTCTCTCAACTTTATAGAAAGGACTTAAATTCAACTGAGTCAATCGCCTGTTGGCAATCCACCTGATATACTGTTTCACCTCTTCAGCTTTTAAATTCTCCAAGGGCCCTTGTTCAAAAGCTAGGTTGATCATCGCATCTTCCTGGGCAACGGCAATGCCGCATGCCTTATAAATCTCGTCCTTCAGTTTAGTCGTCCAAACCTCAGGGTTTTCCTTTATCAGTTCATTGAACAATCGGATCATGGAGTTACAATGAAGCGTCTCGTCGCGCACCGACCAGGTAATGATCTGGCCCATGCCCTTCATCTTGTTGTGTCGTGGAAAATTTAAAAGAATCGCAAAGCTTGCAAATAATTGCACACCCTCCGTAAACGCGCTGCAAATAGCAACTGTCTTGGCGATGTTGTGAAGTGAATCTGATTTGCATTCCTGCAAGTAATCATATTTATCTCTCATAGCCTTAATCTTTAAAAATTCCGAATATTCTGTTTCAGGCAAACCAACAGTATCTAGCAAGTGTGCATACGCTGCCATGTGCACTGTTTCCATAGCAGAAAATACAGACAACATCATCTTAACCTCAGTAGGTTTGAAGACGTTCATACAATGTCCCATGTAATAATTATTAACTTCAACATCTGCCTGGGTAAAGAATCTAAATATTTGCATAAGTAAATTCTTTTCTGCCGGAGTAATATTCTTTTGCCAATCTCTCACATCATCTGACATAGGAACTTCTTCGGGCAACCAATGAATACGTTGTTGGGTTAGCCAAGCATCATAACACCAAGGATATCTAAAAGGTTTATAGATAGGATTGCCAACTAACAATCCTTTTTTTTCATTATTCTTTTTAAAAATTTTCGTATTTTCTGAAGACAATTTAGGCATAATATTTTCTTAACTTAAAAACGACTCGTTTTAACATTATAAACAATAGCAATCCTTCTTTGTTTGATCTAAGTCAAACGGTGTAAAAGTTATAAACAATATGAAGTTTTTAATAAATATTAAATTTTATGGAGCAGGAAAAGGGAATTGAACTCTTGGCGTTACACAATTTATAATTACTTTTTTAAAAATGTAGCAATACCTGTTTTAAAATTTTTAATATTTGATGAAGCAGCATGCAGATGGGATCTATCGAAAATTAACATATCGCCTGGACTCCAATCGAAAATAAACTCAACTTCTAAACCCCTCAAATTGTTTATATCCTCATGAGCTAAATATTTTTTATGTATTTCTGGATCAAATTTTTTGGTTTCCCCAGACTTTATGTGTGCAGAGGATTTTCTACAACGTTCATTCAATGTAAGATTAGGACTATCTTTTATTAATTCATTCTCATCAATTGTGAAAAAAGTAGCTACCCCATAAAATCTATTTTTAAAAATCACAGTTTGTCCATACGGAGTGAGTGGTACCAGTGTTTGTTTATAAATTGTATCGTTCAAATTAAATCCAGTATCCGTATGTGTTGGAAGTGGTAAATGACATTTTTGAATTAATCCAAAAACATCACTGCCATCTTCTGCTTTTAGCGTATCAAATTTAAAGTCACCAACCTCATTCTTAATACGATCTGCAAAAATCTTATCTAACTTTTCGTTATAACCTTGTATCCATCTTTTTTTAATTGCATTTTGTTCTTTATTGTGAATGGTGATGGGCAACTTCTCATTTAATTCATGGAGTTCAGCTACTTCACTCGAAGAAAACATTTTTTTAACTACCCTGGGTTTGCTCTGATTTTTTATGATTGTTTCAATATGTATACGTTCCGTAGGTTTGTTTTCTTTTACTTGGTCTTTTTTGATTGTCTCGCTATGCGTATATTCCATAAAATGATCCTTCTAATATAAGTTTTTTAACTAACAGGTGCTAGTTCGTGCTTGGCTCTCCAGTCTTTTGTTACGTAGTTTATGATTAAATTCTTTCTCACTCCTCTGATATTTTGTTCTCGAAAACCATGCCAGGTATTTTCACCGGCACAAAACATAAGACCTGTATTTGATTTATAAGGAGCTTGACCAACATAGTGTTTATCTTTGTCGTACAACACTGTCCCCCATTTATAAGAGTCAGGATCCTTAGAAAGATAAACTAGAAATGTTAGTAATTTTTCAGGTATATCACAATGTGGTTCGAGCCAAAAATGACCAGTGTCTAGAGTATATTCTATGCGCAATTTTCCTTTTGATAAATCAACATCAACCATATTTCCAAGTTCTGAAATAATATCAGGATTATTGAAGACATTGACAATATTTTTCAAAGTTGAATTTGCTTTGCAATTTTCAGGAGTAAAAAATATTCTTGATGAATTATAAGCATCTCTTTTACCCCAATGATCAAAAATTGTCGGAGCTTTAAATGGGATTGCCAGCAGACCATCCACAGTTTTCTCGTCAAGAACTTCATCGAATATCCAATGATTAAAAGGTTCGTGTTCTGATCTTTCTTTTTTTAGATTGTTACTCACCGTTTTTAACAGATCCGTATTAACTGATTCTCTCATTTGTAATGAACTCATGCTAATCAACTCCTTTGCTAGTTCTCCGTGCGAAAACAAATACACACAAAATGCCGCACATGGACAAGAACCAATAATAAATAATGTTACATATACCGTCTTGGTTGCAACTAATCTTGATCTATATCAACAAATTATAATTTTGATCTGCATCAAATCGTAATAATTTATTGTAATAATTTATTGATATAGATCAAAATAG
>UINC01002415.1_pt1 | contig 10769 bp, 13 predicted proteins | sample 5385821 | NCBI WGS metagenome assembly UINC01 (sample SAMEA4666929, study PRJEB26691) | marine metagenome | isolation source: Pacific Ocean | place: Pacific Ocean | collected 2011-10-13
AACTTCATAGGAAAGTGGGTGAATGGAGTGAAACAGTAATGAACCCCCTAAAACAAACTCCATCATCTCCTGTGAGTGACTACCACTAATTTTTCACTGTCAGACACCTTCCAAATCCACTATTCTTGTAAAATACATCTCAACACATCACACATTATCAATCCCTGTATCGTTCACAGCAATTGACACCCCAACAATATGATTAGGAATCCCCAGTGCAGTTCGCTCCACTTTAATGCATTTTGGCAATGCATCAACCTGTGACGAAAAAAGTTTTTTCTCCTTCGGATCATCCAGTGTAATCATCTTTCTTCTCATTTGGGACAGGACTATCACGTGCTCTTCAATGACCGACTCTGTCAGCTTACACAAACTCTCAGGGGCTAACTGAGAAAATGATTCCAAAACCTCCTCTCTCATTCTCCCATAGCTCCATTTACCATTGCTGGCATAAAGCCACAAGGTGACTGCTGAGATTCCGTGCTTTTTGGCAATACCTACTTTGGAGCTTATTCTAGCCTCATTATCGGCTTTCAGGGCTCCTATGTCTCTGAGTTGATTCATCTCAATTTCCCTTCAGGATCGATTCAACTATCCGATAAATTGTGAACCTTTGTCATATAAAATCTTTAATAAATGTAATACATATTGATTTACTATATATTAAATCATATAAATTACTATTACACAAGATTTCCACCAACATTAATAGGGATTTCTTTCTGGATTATTATCCCCCTTTTGGCGTGAGGATGTGTGAGAGTAGGAGTCATGCATATATAATTATAGGAGGGTAATGTCGTCCATAGGGGAGTGTTTTCAGGTAGGCAGTTTTTTTCAGGACTCAAAAGGTTACAAAGTAATTTCTACCAAAACAAGCTACAAAACCTGTTCTTGATTATCCTTCCTAATTATGTTTTTGTTGCTTATTTGTTACCCACTATTTTATTATTCAAGTTATATCAGTATATTGTCACTTTTTGAGATATTTATTTTAGGATTTGCACTCATTTCCCAGGATTTGCAAAACAAGTCCCACTAAATAAAACGATCCGACCACTACAACCGGTTTTAGCGGAGAAATCAAAGAAGCTTCCAGCGCCTCTTCAGCAGATGGGGCATGCTTTATTTCGGGGGAATGTTCCAATGCTCCGGATTCGTATAAAAATTTTTCCAATATTTCCGGAGTTGCGGTTCTAGGAGAAGGAACTGGCGTAAAAATCAAGTTCTCTGCTTTTGTGCACAATTCTTTCAGCGGAGTTCGCAGGGTATCATCCAATTTGTCAGAGGCCATTCCCAAAATCAGTGTGCAGGGAACGAGTTTGTTTCTTGAAATATGATCAGAAAGTGCCAGCAGGGCATCATGATTATGAGCACCATCAAGCAGCAAAGTTTTGAAATTCAGTGAATGCTTCGGCCAAAAGACATTGTGACGCAAATCGAGACGTCCGGGTAATTTTACTTTTTTGGCGGCCTCCAACCAGATTTGTTTCTTTAGACTGCTTTCGTTAAATAAGACTTGCATAGCACACAAACTTGTCTGAAAACAATCCAACCACGGAATCGCAGATGATTCCTGTGATAATTGATTTTCTGGAAATTGTGTATCAAAAATGTCTTCTGCAAAATAAACTGGAATCTTATCTTTGCTAAATTTTTCATACAGCCACGGTTTTAATTCAGTAGCTTGTGGTGCGACTATTACGGGAATTCCTGAGCGGGTAATACCAGTTTTCTCAGCCGCAATTTGCTTCAAGCTGCTGCCGAGAACTTCCTGATGATCAAGACCAATCCTTGTCAAAACACATAGTTCTTTGTCAGTCACATTGGTAGAATCAGCTCGTCCACCCAATCCGGTTTCCAGGACAACCCACTCCATGTTTTCTGCCATGAAAACATGAAAAGCAATTGCTGTTAGTACATCAAAATAGGAAAGGTATGGAGTTCCTTTGTAGCCGAGTGCAATGCTGAGTACCATGGATGCACTTTGAGCAAAGATGTTTTTTGAAACAGATCGGCCATTTAGAACAATTCTCTCTCTAATATCTGTTAAATGTGGAGAAGTGTAGCAACCTGTGGAAAAACCCTGAACGCACAATAATCGACTGATCATTGAGGCAGTTAAGCCTTTGCCGTTGGTTCCGGCAATGTGGATAATCTTAAAATTTATCTCCGGATGTCCTAAATCTTTCAATAATAGCTGGATACCAGCCAATTTAGTGATGTCCCGTGGTTGAGCACTGGTTTCGTAGCTTCCCCAACGTTCCAACTCATAAAGCAGTTGCAAATAATTTTTGTCAGGATGAGGCATTTTGTTTTTTGTAGGAAAGCAGCCGGGTTCTTTCTAAAAAATCAGCTGGGAAGGAAATAATTACTGTATTAGCAGAAATGGTGGGAAAAGTCTTTTTCTTCGGGTATTTGGCTAAAACAGTTTTGAATACAGGACTTATTTGAGGTACTTAAAAAACTTGCTTTCTGCGTCCATCAGCAGTGTGGTACCTTCCTCTAGGCTGTTACGATAAACATCATGAGAGCGTAGGAATTTAAAGAAATCAGCGTCTTTTTCATAAGCTTCAGCATAAATTTTGGTAGCTTTTGCATCGGCTTCGCCACGTGTTTCTTCGTTAATTTTTTTTGCTTCAGCAATGATTTCAATACGCTCTCTGTCAGCATCAGAACGTATTTTCAATGATTCCTCTTCACCTTCAGAGCGGTATAGTTTTGCTTGTCGTCTTCTTTCTGCATTCATTCGCCCAAAGACCGCTTGACTATTTTGTTCAGGCAGGTCGGCACGTTTTATCCGGACATCCAGAATCTCAATGCCAAAATTTTCTGCATTTTCCCTGGAACGTAAAGTAATTGCTTCACGAATTTCCTTACGGTTTCCAGAAACAATTTCCACAAGTGTGTGCTGTCCAAGAACCTCACGAGTTTGTGAATAGATAATATCATCTAGTCGTGCATGGGCTCCTGCAGTCGTCCGTACGGTTTCATAAAATTTCAGAGGATCGGAAACTCGCCACTTTGAATAGGTGTCTACCTTCATTTCTTTTTTATCCTTTGTGAACACTGCCCCTGGATCTGCATCATAATCTTGAAGTCGGTTTTCCATATAAATGATCCGACTGACAAATGGCAACTTGAAATTGAGTCCCGGCTCCATGACAATGTCAACTGGGTCACCTAATAAAATCTCAATCGCATATTGAGTCTTATCCACAATATATGTGCTCAAATAAATGGCGCCGACAGCAAGGAGGATAATAATTCCCCCAAAATTTGTTAGCTTTCCAGACATTTAGTTTAACCTTTTGAGAAAATGAAAAAGAAGAAGTCGACACCTTAATTCTGACAAAATGAAAGTGTCAACTATCTTTCTGTCCACAATTGTCGATAATGTCAGAACTTTTGTCAAGTTGAAATAGTTCATTGAGCCAAAGGCTCCTCATCTTTTAAATCTATCATGTTAAAACTGCGATCTCCAAGTCATCAAGAACAAATCCTTGCACTGGCTATGCGCCAAATCGAAAAAATGCTGAAAGAAATGCAGAGTAATGGTAAGAATTTGTCCCGCTTAAAACTCAAGAAATTTCAAAAAACTCACCACATCGACTGCAAATGTAAATTATGTGAAGATGCCAAAATAAAAAATGATCCACGTCTTCGTGGACTCCTTGAGGACGGTTTCAAGGTTTATGTGGAAGGTGCTAAAAAAAGTTCTCAATGATTCAAAAGGATTCCTATAAACATGAAACTTATTTTGACATACGCAGCCTTGTAACTGCAGAGTTGGAAGAACTGTGGAGCTGGTATTGTTTTGAAAAAGTGGCGCTTGGTGTGGAAACTTTGCAAGAATGTTCAACTGAGTCAACACTCCGGATTTTCCTTGCACAAAAACTGCCGGCGGTGCAGAAAAGATTTTGGAGAATTTTCGAAGTCAATCTGCTCTAAGGGCAAAAATCAAAATCCTCGAGGAAGGTATCCAATCGGTCGAGAATTGGCATGTCAATTGGCGCGAACATTTCCGTTCTGCGAACCTTGGACAATCGTTGATCGTTCTGCCTCCATGGGAATCCAGTATAGAACTTTCTGGAAGTCATCCGGTATGTGGATTGACCCCGGACAAGGTTTTGGAACCGGAAATCATCTTTCGACAGCCTTAACATTGGAAATGCTGGAGCAATATCTGTTGGATGCTGATACTTTCTCGGAAAGCATGATTGATCTGGGAATTGGACAAGGAATTCTAGCAATTGCGGCCTACCGCTTAGGTGTTCCGAAAGGACAGGTGTGGATTTTGAAACTGAAGCGTTCGCTGAACTGGAGCGAAACAGTGAACTAAACTGTCAGTCAGAAAGGATAAATGTTCAAGCTGGACAGCCATCCCTGTTGAAAATTCCAGCACCGATTGTAATCAGCAATATGTTCCTGCATGAACTGCAGCGTGTCCGACTTGATCTTGTGCGGTTGACAATTCCGGGAGGCACTTTGATTTGCAGTGGATTATTGGGAGAGCAAGAGTATGATCTAAGGAATTCTTTGACTGAACTTGGCTTTGAATTTTGTTCATCTTTTGAGCGTGAAAACTGTCAGGTAATTTAGTTTCTACGTCCCGAAAAACAGACCTGATGAGTAAACTTTATGCGGCAATCCGGTCGAATTGTCTGTACTGCATTGTCGTTCAAACCACAAGCATTTCTATTAATGGCATATTGTTTGACTCTTTACCTGCAGACAACATAGAATAGGACAGTCTTTGCAATTAAATCCAATTAGCTCCAGTCCATCTTTTCCTAAGCTCATGACTAAAGAATCGCTTGAACGTGCACTCGCTGCATCACTGAATCTCATGCTGGTGTTGGCAGCACTGGACCTTGCTTTGTACATTTGGGTCGGGACTGCAGTTTTGACTGTAATGGCTCATGCAATGTCGCTGTGGCTTGTGTTGCGTCACCGTTTGATTTTTGACTTAGTCAAACTTCTTGAAACTTCAGCACTTTTTATTGATTTGTACCTGATCAAGCAATACGGTTACGCAGTTGCTTCTCCGGTTTCCACTCTTTTTGCAATTATTCACATTTCACTGAATAGAGAATATCATTTGACCAAATTAAAAAGTGATCTGGACAAAGTGCTGGCAACCAAAAAGAAAGATATCGAAAGTGACGAAAATTAAATAGTTTTTGCAGAGTCCATAAAATTCTGAAACAAAATTATAAAAAATGCTGAAAAATTCTGAAACAGCGGCTATTGGTTTCGCCTCTGCAGGACACACGTTATGCCACTTACTGGTAGTGCTATTCCCAACTGTTCTTCTTGCATTGGAAGTGGAAATGGAATTGAGCTACAAGGAATTAGCGGCATTGGCGGTTCCAGCTGCATTTCTTTTTGGTGCAGGAGCTTTGCCGGCAGGATGGCTAGGTGATAGATGGAGCAAAACCAATCTGTTGGAAATTTTTTTTTACGGCACTGGAGCTTCTACGATTATAACAGGATTTGCTCACACACCTTTGATGCTGGGTATTGGACTGGCTGGGATTGGATTATTTGCTTCAATCTACCATCCTGTCGGAATTTCCTGGTTGGTTTCCAGAACTTCCAAAACAGGAACCGCTCTGGGAGTTAATGGGCTGTTCGGCAGTTTCGGATTAGTCCTGTCACCTCTTGTTGCAGGATCATTGACAGGATTGTGGAGTTGGAGAATTGCTTTCATAGTTCCAGGAATTGTTTGTATGGTTATCGGGGTTCTTTTCAGCATTTCACTGCGTACGATCCTCGAAGAAACAGAAACGACAGTTCAGAGAGAAGTATATGAATCAAGTTCCTCAAAAAGCATTTGGATAACTTTTGGTTTGATGGCCATGGCGTTGTTTCTGACAGGAATGTTTCACCAGATTGTACAGTTTTCCCTCCCCAAAGATTTTGATCTCCGTGTTCTATTTACGTCCGGTTCATTAATGGGAACCGGAGCATTAGTTGCTCTGGTTTATGCAGCTGGAGCAATTGGTCAACTGGTTTGTGGCCAAATGGCTGATCATTACTCAGAGCGTCAACTTTATTTTACTTTGTTTTTGATTACGGTACCGATTGTGGCTTTGGCCAGTCAACTTAACGAAATATCACTGGTTTTGAGCATGATGATTATTGTTTTTTTGAGTACAGGTGCTCTTACTGTAGAAAACACTTTGCTCGTACGATATGCTCCAAGTTCCAGACATGGACTGGTCTTTGGCAGCAGATTTTTGTTAAGTTTTGGTTTTAGTGCGTCAGGTATTTATATTTCCGGATGGATTTTCAACATCACAGGAAGTTTCAACTGGCTTTACGCTTTACTTGTTTTGCTGGCAAGCGCAGTGGCCATCATTGCCTTTTTTCTTCCCGGACAGCGCGTTCTTCAACCTGCCTGACCGGCACTTCCAAAAAGTTTCTATCACTTTGGATCTTCTCTTAAAGGGCAAAAAACTGGAATCAGTTTGGTATGGTGCACCTCCGGAAGTAGCTCCAACGCTAGTATTCCTGCATGAGGGGTTGGGCTGTGTTTCCATGTGGCGAGACTTTCCGGAAAAACTTGGACGAATGACTGGCTGCGGCGTACTAATATACAGCAGACTCGGTTATGGTGAATCGGATTCGTGCGAACTCCCCCGCTCTTTGAGTTTTATGCACCAGGAAGCTCTGGAGGAACTGCCGGAAATTTTAGCTCAGTGCAAAATCCAGAAGTCTATTCTGGTGGGGCACTCTGATGGAGCTTCGATTGCTTTAATTTATGCAGGAGAAAGTTCTGCAGATAGTTTACTTGGCATTGTCAACGAAGCACCACACGTTTTTTGTGAACCACTCACGACCCGTTCCATTGAAAAGGTGCGTGACCTCTTCCAGTCAGGAAATCTTCGTGAACGCCTCAAAAAACATCATGGAACCAATATTGACTGCGCCTTCCACGGTTGGGCAGATGTCTGGCTTCATCCTGATTTTACAGAATGGAACATCGAATCATGTTTGCCGAAAATCAGGGTTCCGCAATTAGTTATTCAGGGTACCGATGACGAATACGGAACTTCTGCCCAGGTTGAAGCTATTGTTCGTCAATCCGTAGGCAGTGTAAAAACGTGTTTTCTGGACAACTGCGGTCATTCTCCGCACCGTGATCAGGAAACGCAAACTTTGGAAGCTATGGCTCAATTCGTCCGGAACTTACCTGTTTGATGAAAAGCACCAACAGTTTACGAGCCAAATCACTTGCATTTTACCAGAGCAGGCTTTATCGTTAGCAGATAAAAATTTAGTTCCAGAATGTTCACCTTTCCCGAAAAACGAGTACGGGAGATTCTCATTTTTCAACCAATTATTCTGCTATGCCTACCGTACTTTTGCTAAATGGCCCAAATCTTAATTTGCTGGGGACTCGTGAACCAGAAATTTACGGTTCAACGACCTTGACGGAAATCGAAGAACAAGTTTCGGCTTCACTTCGTGAACGCAACATTGAGTGTGAGACCTTCCAGTCAAATTCTGAAGGAGAAATTATTGACTGGCTGCATTTACATCGGGAGGCAGATTTTTTACTTTTGAATCCAGGGGCATTGACTCATACCAGTGTTGGTCTGCGGGATGCAGTGCTGGGCGTAGAAATACCTTTTCTGGAAATCCACCTTTCCAATGTTCATCAGCGTGAAGAGTTTCGACATTGTTCCTATTTTTCAGATATTGCGGTTGGGGCACTAGTAGGTCTTGGAGTCAAAGGTTATTTACTGGCAACGCAGTTTGCAGCAGATTTTCTCGAGCAAAAAGGAACATCTGCAGCCAACAACTGATTCAAAGTTTTTACTGTTCGGTCCCTCCGTACTTTTTTGCTCGTTATGAGATTTTCCTCAACCACCATTTTATTATCATTCAACATTCTGCTCGCTGGAGTTGCCTCCTATATGTGGGGGGCACTGCTGAGCACGTGGCTCCAGCAGCAGATCTTGTCCATCTCAGTATCTCCACCCGGAGCTTATCAAATTGAAATTGAGAAACTTCCCGTAGATCCCGGAAAATCCCAAAAAACATTTGCAGTAATTTTGGAACGCAATATTTTTAATGCTCAAAAAACGGAAATAGAATTACCTCCACTTTTAACGGAACCAGAATTAGTAACACCGGAAACAGTCGATGAAGAAACAGTCGAGCATACCAGGTTGGCCATCGCACTTGCTGGAACGATGATCTACGGAGCAAAAAACTCATTTGCTTTCATCAGTAAAAAAGATAGTCTGCACAAATATGTAATCTATGGAATAGGAGAATGTTTTAATGCAGAAACGGTTCAGCGTGATAAAGATTGTTCGCCTGACAGCGTTAAAGTGATGGGAATCAAGGACCGGTGGGTTTTGATTCGGTACCAGGGAAAAAAACAAGCCTTGTGGATGGTCAGTGCAGTTACAGCTGGAGAAGAAGCTCCTACTGCAGTTCAATCAAAGAAGGCTCAAATTCAAACTGTACCGGTGCAAAAAGCTGCTGCTCTTGTTGTTACTACGAAAGAAAAAGTTGTTTCCAAAAATTCTGTCTCTCCGGAGGTTCCAGTTGAAGCTGAAAATACTTTCCATTTTCAGCGTGTCTGGGTTGATGAACAACTCACAAATTTTGAGCAGTTGCTTAATGATGCCCGTGTTGTTCCTACAAAAAAGGGTGAAAAATCATACTTCATGTTTCAGTACATCAAAGATGAAAGTATTTACGAAAAATTGGGATTGAAACAAAATGATATTATTTTAGATATTAACGGTTTTCTTGTTGATACAATTGGCAAAGCGCTCAAGTTGTTGGAAATACTTCAATCCGAACGTGAAATTGCAATCAAAATCGAACGGGAGGGAAAACCTGTCCAATTTCATTACTACATTGATTGAGCATCAAAGTTTGAAATTGCAAACATTTAAGCACTAAATACATAATTTGTGCGAAATAATTTCCAGGCTATAAATCTAAATTAAATAGGGTAGTTTCTGTATGAATCAGTTACCCAAAACTATGAAAGGAGTTTGGCTAACTGGCCACGGTAAACTAGACAAGCTGGATGTCCGCAGTGATATTCCGGTGCCTAAACCAACAGCTGATGATGTTCTCATTCGAGTTGGGGCTGCTGCAGTAAACAACACGGATATCAATACACGAACAGCATGGTATTCAAAAGGCGATGCGACGAGTAAGGATGCAAGTTGGGCTGGCAAAGCCATTGATTTTCCCCGTGTTCAGGGTATTGACGTCTGTGGACATATTGTGGCAGTTGGCGAAAATGTCAGCAAAAGCAGAATTGGAGAGAGAGTCCTGGTTGAGCCTTGCTTAAGAGAAGTAAAAGGTAAGGCTTTGTCTCAGCCCTGGTTTTTGGGATCTGAGTGCGATGGGGGGTTCGCTGAATTTGTTTCCGTCGCTTCACGGCATGCATATCAAGTAAGGAGTACACTGAGCGATGTTGAGCTTGCCTCATTCCCTTGCTCCTATTCCACTGCGGGAAATATGCTAGCTAAATCCAAAGTCTATTCAGATGATTTAGTGCTAGTAACGGGTGCATCGGGCGGCGTCGGCTCTGCGGCTGTTCAACTGATAAAGTCCAGAGGTGCGGATGTTATTGCTGTTACGAGCGCCTCAAAGTCACAAGATCTGATTGCGCTTGGCGCTATAAAGACACTTAATCGTGATCAGAGCGTGGTCGAAGCATTAGGTGTAAACAGTGTCGATGTAGTGATTGATCTTGTTGGTGGAAAAAGCTGGCCAGCACTTCTTGAAATTCTGAGGCCTGGCGGGCGTTATGTAGTTTCTGGCGCAATTGCTGGTGCTTTCGTGGAACTTGATCTTAGAACACTTTACTTGAAGGACTTAAGTTTTTTTGGTTGTACAGTTTTAGAACCAAAGGTTTTTCCAGAACTCATAGACCTTATCGAGACCGGGAACATTAAGCCGATTGTGGCTCATACTTTTCCTCTGGAAGATATTGTTAAAGCTCAAGAGGTGTTTTTGCTGAAAAAACATATTGGAAAAATCGTACTAACTATTAATGCTTAGTGACAGTATGAATTTCATGCAGTAATGTTTGTAACCGCATAACAGTCACATACACCCTGACAGCAAAAAAGTGATGACCGCAATGTTCATGTGAATGTAGAGCCTGGGGTGAATAAACTTCCACTTCAGCCAATTTAAGGTCTTCTTAGGCTTGGGAGGCCAAAAATACAACCCTCCCGGGGTAATTAACTAAGGCTGCCATCCTTATCATAGGTTGGTAAATGTGGGACATCCTCATTCGGTTGACGAGGAAATCTTTGAAGTTAGGGAAGTTTATTATTCAATTCTTTACTACTTTGGATTACAATGCAGTTGTAACTGAACATATAACATGATTTGGTGAATTTTACAAGAAATGGGGAGGTTGTGGAGGAGTTTCAACATGGAGTATTAAATAACTTGGAAGACAAAAATTATTCCTCCTTTATAGCATTCTTTTTCCCGATATCCCTTAGTGATGCACTCAAAACGAACCAATAAAAACGAAGTTGATTGAGAAAACCTTTCCTTTTGGAAAGTTCATCATATTTTTCTATACCACAAACAGTTTTGATATTATTTCTCATTCGATCTGTTCAGAATTTCTAATAAGAAAATGTGGTTTCCTTATTGGTTGGTTTAGGAGAATCAAAAATATACCACGATTCGGCCGTGTTTTCAAGAATTGGGTATTTTACTTGGAGTGTTGTCTGACTGTGAAGAATTAGTGGGGGTTACTCACAGGA
>UINC01002418.1_pt1 | contig 10761 bp, 10 predicted proteins | sample 5385821 | NCBI WGS metagenome assembly UINC01 (sample SAMEA4666929, study PRJEB26691) | marine metagenome | isolation source: Pacific Ocean | place: Pacific Ocean | collected 2011-10-13
CCAGGAAAGTTTCGGTGTAACGATCATTCTTAGTAATGAGGGAATCATGAGAGCGAAGGTGAAATCAGGTCATTTGGAAAAATATAATGAAAAAGAATTTGTGCTGCTGGACAGTAATGTTACAGTTGATTTTTTTGATGAAAATGAAAGACATACATCGAATTTGACATCTTTACGAGCGGAAGTAGATCAAACCTCAAATAATATGAAAGCCATTGGCAGCGTCGTGGCCGTCTCTGATAGCGGCATTACACTTTACACGGATACGCTGATCTGGAATTCAAAGGATGAAAAAATGTTCACCAATGATTCGATCAAAATCACAACAACAGAATCGGATACGCTTTTTGGCATTGGATTTGAATCCGATTCCGACTTGAAAAATTGGAAGGTTTTAAAACCATCGGGCGTTACAAACAGAGGAATGAAATGAGAGTGCGCCATAACACACTACGCGCAGAAAACCTACACAAGCAATACGGTAAACGTATGGTTGTTCGTGATGTAGATGTTTCTGTAAACAGGGGTGAGATTGTGGGTTTGCTGGGACCGAATGGTGCAGGGAAAACAACTTCATTTTATATGATAACAGGGATGATCAAACCAACACAGGGCCAGGTATTTTTGGATGAAACAGACATTACTCAGGATGCTATGTACAAGCGTTCCAGAAAAGGAATCGGCTATTTGGCCCAGGAGCCCTCAATTTTTGGGAAGCTCTCTGTTGAAAATAACCTGAAATTGGTTCTGGAGATGAGAGGAGATTTATCCAAAAAAGAACAACACGAAAAAATGCGTTCTTTGCTGGAGGATTTATCTGTTTCCCAATTAAGAGAAAATAAAGGCAATACTTTATCAGGAGGAGAACGGCGCCGTGTTGAAATTGCACGGTCGCTCTGCATGGATCCTGATTTTATCCTTTTGGATGAACCCTTTGCCGGCATAGACCCAATCGCAGTGGAGGAGATCCAGGGCATTGTTCGTTCTTTGAAGGAAAAAGAAATCGGTGTATTGATAACGGACCACAACGTTCGGGAAACTTTGTCCATCACGGATAGGTCTTATTTATTGTTTGACGGCGAAATATTAAAATCGGGTACGTCGGAATTTCTTGCCGATGACGAGGAGGCCAGAAGACTTTACCTTGGAGAAAAATTCAGGCTTAATTGATGGCAACAACGCTAAAACAAATCCAGATCCAGAAACAGAAACTGGCACCCCGCCAAGTCCTTCAGGCACGTTTATTGCAGTTGAATACCGTAAACCTTGAACAAGCGATTTTGGAGGAATTAGAACAAAATCCGTTATTGGAGCAAATTGAATCGGAAGATCAACCGGAAGTTGAAAAGAACGAAACACCCGTTGATGACATGGACGTGTCACTTGAAGATATGTATAGCGATGAATCCACTTATTATTTTCAGGAAGAAAAAAGGGAAATGCCGCTTCCCGACAAGCATAACTTAATTGAAGATATCATTGAACAGCTTATGGATACGGATTTAAGCGACGATCAGAGAGGCATTGCGGAAGAAATACTTTGGAACACAAACGAAAGAGGATACCTTGATACCGATTTGGTTCTTATTGCAGACCGCCATGAAATGTCTGAAGATGAGTTAGAGCCCATTCTTAAAAAAATCCAACGGCTAGAACCTAAGGGTATTGCCTCAAGAGACCTTCAGGAATGTCTGATGATTCAATTAGAAGGAGAGAAAGACTCTCTCGCTTACCGAACTGTGACAGATAGTTTTGATGATTTTATGCATAAACGATATGATAAAATTCTGGTAAGATTGAGTTGTACCAAAAAAGAATTGCATGATGCTATCGAGCACATAACTCATTTAAATCCTCATCCGGGGGAAGGTTATGCAGATAAATTTCAAACCGTTATTCCAGATGTAATCATCAAGAAAGACGGTGGTGATTGGGTGATTTCAACCAATGACGGCGGACTGCCGGAATTGCGAATCAGTCAGTCTTACGAACAGCAATTTCAGAATGGGGAATTCGCTGGTGCTGCAAAAAAATTCATTAAGAATAAATTGGATTCAGCAAACTGGTTTATTGAAGCAATTCACCAGCGGCGAATTACAATGGTCAACGTGATGCGTACCATTATTGGGTTTCAGCCTGAGTGGTTCAGCGGGAATATGGATTATCTTCGACCCTTAAAACTCCAGGATGTTGCTGACCAAATTAAGATGGATATTTCCACAATTAGTCGTTCCACGCGCGGAAAGTTTGTGGATACGCCTTACGGTATTTTTGAATTGAAACATTTTTTTACTGACGCCATCCAGTTAGATGATGGACGAAATTTAGGAACATTCGTCATCAAACGGGCGTTGGAAAAAATCATCAAAATGGAAGATAAGCAAAAACCATTGAGTGATGATGTGTTGGCGGTAAAGCTCAAACAAAAAGGATTTACCCTTGCCAGGAGAACGGTAGCAAAGTACCGCGATCAATTAGGCTATCCTGTGGCTAGGTTAAGAAAAGAGATTTAGTTATTAACAAAACAAAGGAGTTAACATGGCGAATCGACGTGTAATGGTTGGGGATCAAGAAATACAGATCCCTGACTTTAATTTTAGATTGCTTCCACTTTTGGGAGCAGCATTGGCACTCTGGTTATTCACTGGCGTGTACATAGTGGGTCCGGATGAAGTTGGGGTTGTGCGAACCTTTGGGGAATACACACGGGTGGCACAATCGGGGTTGAATTATCATTTACCCTATCCAATCGAACAGGTTAATACACCCGCTGTTACAGAAGTAAAACGGGTCGAAATTGGTTTTCGCACCCTTCGGGATGGACAATACCGCACCGTGGAAAAAGAAAGCCTCATGCTTACAGGTGATGAAAACATAGTGGATGCAGAAATGATCGTCCAGTACAAGATCAAAGATCCGGTGAAATACCTATTCAGAATTGTGCAACCGGAATTGACTGTTCGGGAAGCAGCAGAAGCGAGTCTTCGCACCGTGGTGGGCCGGAACAAGATTGATGAAACATTGACGACTGGAAAATTCCAGATTCAGGAAGGAACTAAAATACAATTGCAGTTGATCCTGGATAAATATGATTCGGGAATCCATGTGGTGGCAGTGCAGTTGCAAGATGTGTCGCCACCGAAAGAAGTGATTGGTGCCTTTAAAGACGTGGCCTCGGCAAAAGAAGATAAGAATCGGATGGTAAACCAGGCAGAAGGCTACCGGAATGATGTAATTCCTAAAGCCCGTGGTGAAGCAGAAGCCATGATCCGTGATTCAGAAGGTTTTAAACAATCTCGAATTAAACGGTCAGAAGGTGATGCTGCAAAATTCACAACCATATTAAAAGAATACAGAAAAGCGAAAAGTATCACTCAAAAACGATTGTATTTAGAAACCATGGAACAGGTTTTACCCAATATTGAAAAGATAATTATCCCGGACAAGAATAGTGGAAATATGTTAAACCTGTTGAATTTGAATCCTGGAAAAGGAGAGCAAAAATAATGAAACGAATATCTATAGTATTTTTTGGACTCGCTGTATTTATTGTATTCTCAACCATGATTGTGGTAGATGAGACAGAACAAATTGTTATTCTTCAATTCGGGAAACCGGTTCGCACGATTAAGGATCCTGGTTTAAATTTCAAACTTCCTGCACCTATTCAGATCTCAAGTTCTTTTGAGAAACGATTATTGGAATATGATGTACCACCGGAAGAAATATTGAGTCGGGATAAAAAATCACTCATTATTGATAATTATGTTCGCTGGCGGATCACGGATCCGTTGCTATTCCTGCAAACTGTGAGGGCCGTCCCAACTGCCAAAACACGATTGGATGATATTGTTTATTCTGAACTTCGGCAGGAATTGGGAACCCATGATATGGTTGAGATAATCACAGAAACCCGTGAACTCATTATGGATAAGGTCACCATAGCCAGTAATGAAGAAACGAGTAAATATGGAATTGAAGTGATTGACGTGCGGATTCGTCGCGTGGATCTCCCCAGGGAAAATGAAGCATCGATCTATGCTCGCATGGAAGCGGAACGGAAACGCCAAGCAAACAAATTCCGGTCAGAGGGAGAAGAAGAAGCCCAGAAGATCCGGGCCGCTACGGATAGAGACAAAACAGTCATAATGGCAGAAGCCTATAAAAAAGCCCAGATAATCCGTGGTGAAGGTGAAGCAGAAGCTTTGGATATTTATGCATCATCTTTTTCCAAAGATACGGAGTTTTATGAGTTCTTACGAACACTGGAAACCTATGAGAAAGTGATTGATAAAAAAACCACTTTGGTATTACCCGGGGATTCAAAATTGTTTAAGATGTTAACGCAGTAAAAAATCAACCATTACATTGAGTTCAGCAAAATGTCACACAAAAAAAAAGAACAAGTCATGTCTATATTCTAGAATGTTCAGATGAGGTAGAAATAATGGATACCATATCATTTGAAAAGTAAGTCAAGAGATGGCACCAAGAGAATAAGGCAGCTTTGATAAATGGTGATTATGATTAATTGCCTGAGTTATCAATTGCATATGGGATAATATATGAAAACAGATATCAAGTCAACCACCATCATTGGCGTTCGTCATAAACGTAAAGTTGCCATGGCCGGTGATGGACAAATTACGTTTGGGGATATGGCTTTCAAACAAAAAGCCGTGAAGGTTCGTGAGTTTTCCACGGAAAAAGATGGTGTTCTTGGCGGATTCGCCGGCGCTGCGGCAGACGCACTCACCTTGTTTGAAAAATTCGAACAAAAACTGGATCAGTACGAAGGAGATTTAAAACGATCCGTTGTGGAATTGGCCAAAGAGTGGCGTACGGATAAAGTACTCCGTCATTTGGATGCCATGTTAGTCGTCATGGATAAAAAATATAGTTTTATTATTTCAGGAGATGGAAACGTGATTGAACCGGACGGACCAATTGTAGCCATCGGATCTGGTGGAGGATATGCTCAGTCCGCAGCTACGGCTTTCATTCAATCCACAAAATATTCTGCAAAACAGGTTGCTGAGAAATCTCTGAAAATTGCCGCGGATCTTTGCATTTACACGAACGATACCATCACAGTGATGGAAATTGTATGAAACAAATGACGCCTAGACAAATCGTCAAGAAACTGGATCGTTACATTGTTGGTCAGGAAAACGCGAAGAAAGCAGTTGCAATCGCACTCCGAAACCGATGGAGACGCCAGCAGGTGGAAGGGAAACTTCGGGACGAGATCATGCCAAACAATATCATCATGATTGGTTCAACAGGTGTAGGTAAAACGGAAATTGCACGACGGCTTGCATCCTTGGCGAATGCGCCATTTATAAAAATAGAAGCCAGCAAATTTACGGAAGTGGGTTATGTGGGTCGTGACGTGGAGTCCATGGTGCGTGATTTGATCGATACAGCCGTAGCCATGGTGGAGCGGGAAAAGGAGGAAGAGGTAATAGATCTGGCAGAACACTTGGTGAACGAAAAGATTTTAGATATCCTTTTTCCGGAAGACCATAAAAAAGATAAAAAATTGTCTAAAGAATTGAAGGATCGGCATGAGAGGACACGGAGCCGATTGAGAGAAAAACTAAACCATGGTGATTTTGAAAGTAAAATGATTGAGATCAAAGTGGAAAATGAACCTTCCATCGGTATGCATGTATTTGGACCCATGGGGATGGAAGATATCGGCATGAACGTCAAAGACATGCTTTCCGGTTCTTTTCCCAAGTCCAAACACGTCAAAAAAATGATTGTATCTGAAGCAAGAGAAGTCCTACTGGAAAGTGAAGCAGCCAAACTCATCGATCATGATGAAGTGGTTCGCATTGCCAAGGAAAGAGCAGAGAACAATGGCATTATTTTTCTGGATGAAATAGATAAGGTCGTCAGCAAAACGGGTCAGGTTGGTCCAGACGTAAGCAGGGAAGGCGTTCAAAGGGATTTACTTCCCATTGTGGAAGGAAGCAACGTCAATACAAAGCATGGAGTGGTTGCCACAGATCATATCCTTTTTATCGCCGCAGGTGCTTTTCACATCAGTACGCCGTCGGATATGATTCCGGAACTCCAAGGTCGATTTCCAATCCGCGTCGAAATGGATAAACTCACGAAAGAAGATTTCGTAAAAATATTAACCCATCCAAGATCTGCATTAATCAAACAGTATAAGGCGCTCTTGGAAGCTGAGGACGTAGAATTGGAGTTTAATTCCGCTTCGATCAGAGCCATAGCCGAACTGGCATCTTTGGTAAATGGAAAAACTGAAAATATTGGTGCCAGAAGGCTCCATACCATCATGACGACGCTTCTAGAGAAACCGCTTTTTCAACACCCTAAACGGGGAGAAAAGAAAATTAAAATCACTGCGAAATACGTACAGGATACTTTAAAAGATATTGTGGAAGATCAAGATTTAAGCAGATATATCCTCTAAGGAGCAAACTTGGCAAAGCATTTTTTACATATTGCAGATTATTCAAAGGATGAACTTTGGGATATACTTCATCTGGCAAAAGAGATAAAAACCAGATTCCATAATCGGGAAAAATACAAACCATTTAAGGATCAATCCTTGGCCATGGTCTTTGCCAAACCCTCTGCCAGAACCAGGGTTTCTTTTGAAACCGGTTTCACCTGGATGGGAGGCCACGCACTCTTTCTGGGGCCAAATGATATTGGTATCGGCAAACGCGAGGCTATTAAGGATATTTCACGGCTTTTCAGCCGCTATAATGACCTGATAATGGCTCGCCTTTTCGATCATGACCATATTCTGGAACTGGCCGAGCACGCCAGTATTCCAGTTATAAATGGACTTACAGACTATAACCATCCCTGCCAGATCATGGCGGATATTCTTACGATCTGGGAACATCGCGGCAATCTGGATGATTTAAAAATCACGTATATGGGAGATGGCAATAATATTGTGCATTCCTGGCTGCAACTGGCCAGTAAATTTTCCATGCATTTTGTTTGTTGTGGACCGGCAGGATTTGAGCCAGATGAAAAGACAGCTAACATGGTGGATGAGTCCGGCATTTCCAAATTTGAATTATCTCATAATCCAAAATCTGCCGTGGAGGGAGCCGATGTGATCTACACCGATGTATGGGCATCCATGGGGCAAAAAGAAGAAGCACAAGAACGGGAAAAGATTTTCGCTGATTACCTGGTGAATGAAGCGTTGATGGACAGCACTGGGAAAAACACGTTATTTATGCATTGTCTTCCTGCTGAACGAGGTCGCGAAGTGACAGATGATGTTATGGAAGCACCCTACTCCATCGTATTTGACCAAGCAGAGAACCGTATGCATATGCAGAATGCCATTATGGTTCACCTAAAATAATAAATTTTACTCTAATTTTTTACTCTGGGTGAGCAGGGACCGATTAATAACGATATCATTATCAATCCACACCTAATCACAGGATGTTAAATATAGGTGTTGGCACTTGCTGCAAAAGTAAGTTCCTCGACCGGCTACTCGTATTTTTTTTATTTTATTTTTGCTTTTTTGGCAGGGTTCTCCCGCCTTACCAAAAATACGCAACTGATCCGCATATTTTCCTGATTCTCCATTCACAGAAAAATCAATGATGGTTGTCCCTTTGGCAGCAATAGCATCCATTAAAATGGTCTGGATAGACCTGTGCAACTTTATTATTTTTGTTTTTGGTATGGCATTCGAAATCGAATTGGGGTGAATGCCGCTCATCCACAGGCCCTCATCCACATAGATATTCCCAAGCCCGGCTACCACCGATTGATCGAGAAGCAACGCCTTTATATTTCTTTTTTTTGTAGAAAGAATATCCATCAGAAGACCACTTGTAAAAGATTCATCTAAAGGCTCGGGGCCATGACGCTCATTTATTGGTTCCAGATCTTTGTAAAGATAGAATCTTCCAAATTTACGTACATCTTCAAAAACCAATGTTTTTTTACTTTTCAATTGCAGCGTGGCACTTGCATGTTTTGGCAACTCATTCTGGTTTAAAAAATAGAGTTTTCCAGTCATCCTTAGATGAATAGCAATAATAAAATCAGGAAGCTGGATTATAATAAATTTTGCACGACGCTTAACATCTTCAATGTGAGTATCAATATTTTTTTTGATCAGGTCTTCAGGCTTAAAGTTGTGCAGGACCTTTGGCCAGATGGATTCAATGCCAATGATCTGTTCTCCCACTAGGTCTTCACGGATGTGATTTACAACAGTTTGCACTTCGGGCAGTTCTGGCATGATCAGGTTACCTTAGCCAGGATATTATTAGGGCTACGCCATTTACTTATTACAGCCAATGTTCCCAGCAGGGCAACTAAATAGTGCGCGGATGTAAACATCATACCCGTAACAATACTTTGATTTTCAACGATCCATCCTGCTGCCAAAGCACTGGCAATAACCATCGTTCGGGTGTAAACCCCAAAGATAGTTTGGACTCTGCCCATAATATGGTTGGGAATATTTTCCATGAAAACCGTACGTATGATAATTCGCGCAGCGTTATTGTTTAAACCCATAAAAAAATATGCAATAGCCGCTAGATAGATTGTTGCTAAAATTGGCGATATAAAACACATGATCCCAGCGATTCCATAGCAAAATATTAGTGAACGACTTCGACCTATTTTATTGATCAGCCATCCTATAGAAATGGTAGAAATCAAAGCCCCGATACCATAAAGACCATCCATTAAACCATAGCCCCAGCTTCCTTTTTCAAAGATGTCTTTAGAGATTGTAATGGTCAGTACTGAAAGAGCTCCCCAGATAGCCACATCGGATAATATTGTGGTCAACCCCAGTGTCAAGATATCACGTTTTTCTTTTAGAAAAACAAACCCACGAGATACAGCACTAATCAATTTTTCCGGTTTATGATCGGTGACTGCTTGGTTAAAAGGTGCCAATGAGATCAGTAATGCGGAAATGAGGTAGGTGACTGCATTGATCCAGAGTGCAGCTACAGGGCTGTAAATGTGTACAATAAATCCTCCAACCCCTGCTCCCATAATGGAGCCCGCCTGGTAGCTGGCGGATAATAAAGCGTTCGCAGAAAAATAATCTTCATCCACAACAAGTTCCTGCACAAAAGCCTGTGCGGTAGGCCAGAAAAGAGAATTTCCAAGCCCCATCAGTATTGCTACAGGATAGAGGAACCATAATTGAAATCCATGATATTTGAGAGCAATCAGAAAAGCAATAAGAACAATCAGTCTAAAAATATCCAGTATTACGAGGAGCCACTTGCGATTTACCTTATCAATAATTACACCAGCAAACAAGGCCAGGATCAAACCAGGTGCAGTGGCAGTTGCCATAATTTTACCCAGGGCAAACTCTGAGTTCGTTTTATCCAGCACGAGCCAACTGATTGCAATCAGGTTAAATCCAAACCCGATCAGGGAAATTATATTCCCGGAAAAGAAAAGCAGAAAGGTAGGATTTTTAAGGAGTTTCCGCATATGAGTCAGCACTAGAACCAGTTTAAAGGGTTGTTATCCAGAATTTTTATTAGCAATAAAATTTATTATATACATAATTAACCCGTTAATAAAAAAATAATGTTATTTTTTAATGTCTAAATAACATGTTAAAAATACCACTATTCCCTCTAGAACTAATATTGCTTCCTTATGAAAGTTTGCCACTTCATATATTTGAACCTCGCTATAAACACATGGTCAAGGATGCAATAGAAAATAATATAACCTTCGGCATTGTACTACATGAAAAAAGAGGCGTTTATTCTAAGGGATGCAGTGTTAAGATAACTGAAGTTTTTCAGGCATACCCCAATGGTGAATACGATATTATGGTTCAAGGCGTGAATTGTTTTGATATCATTAAGACAGATTTGGATGGCGATACAGTGATTGGAGAAATAGAATATATACATCTTGAAAAGGAATCTGATTCTAGATTATTTGATAAAATCCAGGATTCGTATTTACAGGTTTTGGTCAGGTTTGGAATTGATTCTGATATGGAAATACATATGAATAAAAAAATATCTTATGAATTTATACAAGGAATCCAATTACCGATCATGTTAAAGAAAGAACTCATTGGCATGGGGAATGAGATAGAAAGATTAAGATTCATCAATAAAATTTTTAACAATCTGCTTACACAACCGACTAATCCAGAGAATGGTAATACACCAGAAGCCTAAAGGCTCATAGGTCCGTTATGCAAGAAATTCTAGATTATTTCGATACAATTGAGTCATCCACGCGGTCGATCTTTCTTGTTTCAGGATTGGCACTATTCTTATCTCTGGAAACGATCATTCCACTATTTAAAATGGATTACAATAAATTTCGTCATGCAGGAATCAATCTTACTTTTACACTTATCACCTTAATTGTTAACCTGATCGGTGCTTTACTAATCGCTGCTGCCGTTAATTTCAATTTAGAAAATAATACTGGAATGTTATATCTGATTGGGGATTTATCCCCCTGGATCTATGTGATACTTGGATTGATATTTTTGGATCTGATCGGTGCCTGGCTCATTCATTGGATCGAACACAGGGTAAAATGGATGTGGAAGTTCCATCTCATTCATCATACAGATCCCAGCGTGGATGTAACCAGCGGTCTGCGGCATCATCCAGGTGAAAATATTTTCCGTCTTATGTTCACATCCTTGGCGGTGCTTGTAACGGGCGCTTCATTAGGATTGGTCATGCTGTATCAGACCATTTCCGCATTTTTTGCGGCATTGACCCA
>UINC01002422.1_pt1 | contig 10757 bp, 8 predicted proteins | sample 5385821 | NCBI WGS metagenome assembly UINC01 (sample SAMEA4666929, study PRJEB26691) | marine metagenome | isolation source: Pacific Ocean | place: Pacific Ocean | collected 2011-10-13
ATCTTAGAAGAGCAGAAGATGAAGTTACTTCTGGTGGTATAGGTCCTTATGTAGGATCACCTAAAGTAGTGGGCGGTCTAATTAACGTCGTAAATGATACTTTTAAGGCTACACTCCCTAGAGTAATCCTGGATTATAAACCTAATGACGATACCACACTCTATGCAAGTTACTCAGAAGGAAGACTTCCAGGACTGTTTAATCCTGGTCTCCTTTCTTTGAGTGCAGCTGAATTGGAAAGCCTCAAAAAAGTAACAGGGGGATCTGGTGTCAGAATTGCTGAGGAAGAAGCAGAGAACATTGAATTTGGTCTGAAAAGAACTACCTTGGGCGGTCGAGGATTTATCTCAATAGCCTATTACCAGACGGATCTTAGCAACGTGCATACACCACTTTTTGCAGTCAGCTATACTGATGACGCAGGCCTCCAGCAAGTCATTTCCGGTAATACCACCACAGCAGGTGGTACTGCAGAACTGGATGGCATTGAAATTGACGGTAGAGTCGTGATTGATGACAACTGGGCGCTTGCATTCACCTATGCCATCAACAACAGTGAGATAGGATCAGGTTTCCAAAGTGCTGATACTTTTGATCTGATGGGCGACCGAGATGCCGTTATAGGCAATGAGTTCTCAAGATATCCGGTAAACAGTGGCAGTTTTTCTGTGGACTATAACAGAGCATTGAGCGCTGATAGGGATCTTTTTGCCAGAGCCGATTGGATCTACACAGGCAAGATGTATGCGTCCAACGCTATGCTTGCCCACACGGGAACCGGGCAGAAGTTGAACTTGCGAGTAGGACTTGATACTGAAAAGTACCGAGTCGAGCTTTACTGTGTCAACTGCACCGATGATGATCAACCCAAGGGACTCCAACAGATGTATGATTTGTCTGGAATCACTGGTGGATTTGGTGATGGGGCAGTTACTGCTGCCGGTCCTCGACTCCTTTCTATGTCGCTTGCAGACAAAAGAGCCATAGGAATCAGAGCTTCCTTTAAGTTCTAATAGAACAAGGTTACCCCCTCGAGTTCTAATAGAACCGGTTACAACTCCAAGTAACCAAGACAGCGGATCGATAGGAAATTATCGGTCCGCTTTGTATTTACGACTTCAAGTATTCATTAATCGTTTATGTAATTCACCAAATCCTGATAAGTAACTGACTGTCGGTCGTGGGAACCAATCAAAATTGGGACATCTAGATTGTAGGCGCGAATCGTTTCGTCGAGAGCCACCGCTGAATGGAATGGTAGAACATTTGGGGCTCTCTTTGTTCCAGAACGTAAATCACGAGCAATGCCACTCACATAGAGATCTCCGGCATACAGCATACTTTGCTTTTCAAGCACAGCCACAACCATGTCATCAGTGTGGCCACCCAGTACTGGGTAGACAGTGACCGATTGAGTTGGATCCTCAATGGTATAGAATTCACCTTCAGCCACTCCGATGATGTCAGCTGGTCGCGGGTTTCGATCCAATGCATCCATTAATACCTTTGATTTTGGTCGATTGACTTGTCCTTGATAGAAACCAGTCGCTGTGTCGTGTACCACCAAAGTCGTCCCATTTGCAACGTATGGACGAATGCCCCCACCATGATCGTTGTGATGATGCGATACAACCAAATGGGTCACTGGTTTTCCTGGATAACGCTCTCCAATCCATCGGATGATTTCTTCGCCTTTGAGATCATTCATCCCTGGCTCGATGACCACCACACCTTGTTCCTGCTCAACAACCATGGTATAGATGCCATCAATGGGTAAAGCATAGAGTAAATCTACACCAGGCTCGAGTTGAATAGAACCAAGTTTTGGTCGAGCGGCACCTGCCAGAGTAAACATTCTAATAGTTTGGCTAAGATATTTACCTCGAACTGCAGCTTCCTCATCATGCTGATAAACCACGCCAACCGGTGGACTAAAATAGTGCTCATCAAGGCTGGAATTCACTTTGACAAGGGAGCGTCGCACTTCTAATCGTGGTGCACCACCTTGAGAGACTTTCACTAGCATTGGGAAATCGATACCGTCAACTTTTCGCCAATCATTGAAAGTTACTTCCAATTCTAAATCACCGTAGACTACATCCCATTCCATTGTCTTAAGTTTTACTATCCGACCTGAATCTGGATTGATAAACAGTGTGATCGGATAAATATCGTTTTTGATTACTAATTTTAAGTGACCCACTTCATCAATCTCAACACTTTCCTGCCAACGTTTGAACCAATCAGAGTCAATCTCGACTTTTTGCACCATTAAGTCATGAAAAGTCGTTCCTTGTGAGTTTTCCAACCAGTTCTGAGTTGCAATGAGTGTTCTTTTTCCAGTCTGACGGATACGATCTATGGTAACTGGTAAAACCTCATCCTCACTATAGCGATGTCCATTTATGTTGCCTCCTTCCTGCTGACCGGTGAGCAAATCAGGCTGATCCATTAACTCCTTGAGCAATATGTGAGGATTCAGTAATCGCTCTGTCTTGATTGCTGCTGCTGCTTTATCAGGTGACAAGGGCTTATCTCTTTCAGGTACGATGCCGAACAGATCATCCTCACTGAGATAGCCTGCATTGCCAACCAACAGTGTGGTACTTTCACGCTTGATGTAACCACCAGCTCTAGCGGCTAAGTTGGTAACAAGATCAATTCGAATTCCTTGCTGGTTAAGATCATGAGAAACAGTGACATCTGGAGCAGAGAGTCTCATTAACCCATGGCCTGCCTCTGGTCCTTGTCCCATTATGTATTCATCTCGCTCGCTCTTAATTGAAAATCCATTGAGGTTGGAGAGTGCCTCGCGACCACCCACACCGTCAATTGCACTTTCAAGGATATCTGTGTGATTTTTTGTTGAGCAACTAACTAAAGATAGACATAGAAAGAAAGAAAATAATATGCATCGAGTAATGTTCTGTTTCATTATTGAGACTCCAAATTGAACTGCTTAAAACTTATATAAGATCTCATAATAATGTCAAAGTATTATTTATCAAATGATAAATGAAACAGTTCTATAAATTATCTAGTTAACTTTAATTCTAAGGAATTTTAGACTTTCATCTCTTTTAGTTTTTGCTATCAGGTTTGAGAAAAGGATTGGTCTTTTATACAATTTCTTTGTTAAAGAATTTTAAAGAGTCTGGGTTAGCTAATGCATTAATGTTTTCTATTTCCCTCCCTTCAATAGCTGCTTTTACAGAAAGTTCAGCCGTTTTCCCACTCAAAGTTCTTGGAATATCTGGCACAGCAATAATTTTTTTAGGCACATGACGGGGGCTGGCATTTATTTTTAAATGTTGCTTTATCTTTTCTTTTAGCTCGTTCGTTAATGTTTGTCCTTCTTTTAAAAGAACAAATAAGGTAATCAAGGTGTCTTGGTTTCCGGTTTCACTTATGGCAACAGACTCTAATATCTCAGGAATCTTTTCAACTTGCCTGTAAATTTCTGCAGTGCCTATTCTTACTCCTCCTGGGTTCAGGGTAGCATCTGACCTCCCATGGATGATTAGCCCATTATTTTCTGTCAACTCTGCATAATCACCATGTGTCCATATGTTTTCAAATTTTTCAAAGTAGCTTTTCCTATATTGCAGCTTGTTTGAGTCATTGAAAAAGCCAATGGGCATTGAAGGAAATGGTTTGGTGCAGACTAATTCGCCTTTTTCTCCCATTTCTGATTTTTGCCCATTTTTATCAAAAATCTCCACGGACATACCTAAACCAAGGGATTGAATTTCTCCTGAATAAACAGGTAAATTTGCATTCCCCAATGCGAAACACGAAATAATATCTGTTCCACCAGAAATTGAAGATAGTTGGACATCTTGTTTGACAGATTCATAGACGTAATTGTAGTGACTTGGCAATAACGAGGATCCCGTCGATAGAATGGTTTTTAGAGAATCCAATCGATTGGATTTAATCGGCATGCATTGCTCCTTCATCAATGTGCTTAGGTATCTCGGGCTGATGCCAAAAACATTAATATTTTCTTCATCAACCATATCCCACAGGGTGTTTTGATTTGGGTAAAAGGGAGAGCCTTCATAAAGAATGATTGTTGCCTTACTTGCCAAAGCCGTGACCAACCAATTCCACATCATCCAACTACACGTTGTATAGAAGAATATTCGATCATTAACCATTAGATTGGTGTGAAGTTGATGTTCTTTCAAATGTTGGATTAGTGTTCCTCCAGCGCCATGAATAATGCATTTAGGCTTACCGGTAGTCCCTGAAGAATACATTATAAAAAGAGGGTGATCGAAAGGGAGAGATTCAAAGTTAAGTTGATGTTCATTTTCTATTAAATCCGAAATCATTAAGCTTTTCGGAATATTTTTTATGTTAGGTTTTTTATTCAAATTAGCCACAATTACAATCTGTTCAATACTTTTTATCTTGGAACCCAAGACCGAGATGGATGGAAGTGTCTCAAAAGTTTTTCCTCCATATTGATAACCATCAACGGCAAAGAGAATTTTAGGTTTCACTTGTCCGATCCGGTCAAGAATGCTATCAATTCCAAAATCAGGCGAACAAGAAGTCCATATGGCACCAATACTGGAACTTGCAAGCATGGCAATTACTGTGTCTGGACAATTAGTCATTACCGCTGCCACAACATCGCCTTTTTTTACACCCAGGCGAATCAGGGCGCTTGAAAGTTGGGATACTTGTTCAAATAATTGATTGTAGGTTAGTTCTGTTCTCCGACCACGTTCATCACGATAAATAATTGCAGGATTATTATCCTTTCGTTTCAATAGATTTGCAGCAAAGTTCAATTCAGAATCAGTGAACCATTCTGTGTCCATTATATGGCTTGCATAATTTACAATTTTGTTTGGAGGTTTTTTGAATTCTATTTCTGAATAGTTAGCAAAAGCATTCCAAAAATCTCCACTGGGTTGAATAGACCAATTGTGGAGTTCATCATAATTTTGAAAATTCAAATCATATTTTTTAGTCACATAGCGGATGAAGCTAGTTAGTAAGCTCTCATGCTCTTGATTTGGGATCCACAGTGGTGTCTTGTTTGCTGTCATTACATAATTGATCTAATTTCTTTCATTGATTAATAGTCCATTTTTTATCATCATTATCTTTGTTTAGTAAACAATGTTCTATCCCTTTGGACTTATTTTACGGTATTACATATCAATTGAATTTAATAATAAATAATGAACATGAATGAATCATTCCAAACCTTAAATTTTCTACCCAGGGGTAAGTTTAAAGTTGAATTGGTGCCAGGGGTTAGCAAAACGAATTTCCTTTCCATATGCTACGGTGCACTAACAACTATAGGTTTATTGACTTTTATTTCCTATTCCACCAACTACGTATTGCTCGAGAATCTTGCATATGAAAGAAGCCAAATAGGAACCATAGTAGGGAATTTGCAAGTTATCGCAGAGATAGTTTTACTTTCTATTTTTCTCCCCATTGGATTAATAGCAGACAAAATAGGGCGTAGACAGGTTTATTCATTTGGCATGTTGACAATGGGTCTTGCCTATTTCTTATACCCCCTAGCTACTGGTATAGCTGAACTCACAGTTTATCGAGTCATTTATGCCATAGGGATGGGCACAGCAACAGGAATGTTGGGCACTGTGACTGCTGATTATCCCCAGAATCACACCCGAGGAAAAATGATTGCAGTCACTGGCATATTAAACGCAACAGGCGTTATTATCGTGTCGCTATTTTTTGCTAGACTACCTAAAACATTTGCCGATATGGGTTTTGACCAAATCACTGCAGGCAAATATTCCATGTGGATTGTGGCCGCCACTTGTGTCATCACCGCTGTAGTTGTTGCTTTGGGCTTGCAGAAAGGCACACCAACCGAAGAACAGAAAAAAATACCTTATTTAAAGCAAATTAAAGCAGGCCTAGCAGAGGGACGAAAACCGAGAATTCAGCTAGTCTATGCATCGGCATTTGTTGCCAGAGCTGATCTGGTTATTATTGGTACATTCTTGGTTTTATGGGGAACAATGGCTGGGAAAGATATGGGAATGACCACAGCTGAGGCACAATCAGCAGCGAGGATAGTATTTGTTACTTCATCCATGTCTGCACTCGTTGCATCACCAATCATTGGTTACTTGATCGATAAGGTGGATCGAATTAAAGCAGTTTCTTTTTGCATGGCAATAGCTGCTGCTGGCTATCTTTCAATGTTTTTTATTAACGATGTTCTATCACCAGACGTAAAACCTTTATTCGTGCTTTTAGGTGTAGGGCATCAATGCGCCTTTTTTGCTGCAACGACTTTGCTGGGCCAGGAAGCACCGAAGATGAAAAGGGGCGCAATTGTTGGCGTATTTAACCTTGCGGGAGCAGCAGGCATTCTGATTTCAACCGGCATTGGTGGCAAAATATACGATGTAATTGGCCCTTATGCTCCTTTTGTTTTAATTGGTTTTTGTAATATTGCAGTGTCTTTATTCGCTATTTATGTGAGTAAAACCTCACCTGACGTTAAGGAAGCATAAGGATTCTTTGATTATTTATTTGGCAGCAGGGTAAAACCAATCGGGACCTGCACAAGGCGTATCAATATGCACTAGGAATGGTTTGTTTGTTTCAGGGAACTCTTCATTAACAGAAGCACCAGCAAGGTCATTTCTAGAGTCGGGCGTGCAAAGAATATCATCCCCATCAAGATCAACCCACGCATAGACTAATAATCCTTGGTTTCCTTTAGGGTCATAATCAAAGGTGTGTTCAAAGGCTAATTGATTGGATTGAAATGTTTCTATTTCATATAAGGGATGTTCTTGAAAACCAATTCCTGAGATGGCATGAAATAACATTATATTGATTGTAGACTGCCATTCAATTGATTGAGGTACTGTGATTTGACCCGAGATCGTTTTTCTCTCTTTGATGATTTCTGGATCACTGCAAGATACAGTCATCAAAATAATCACTCCTAACATCAATAACTTTTGATAAATAGCTCGGCTAGCTTGATTAAAATTAAATGTGTGCATGATCTTATTTATAGATAATATATCTGAAATTAATCTGTCTTTATAGGCTGGACCACCGATTTAAAAAAAGTATATTAATCTTGTTGGATAATAATTATAAGTTGATTGAGAATTTGAAGGACAAAGAAGCCATAGTACATTTTATGGAGCAGAGCAGGGCAGTTAGATTTTTGAGTGTTTGTTTATTTGTGCTGTTATTAACAGCCTGTAATCAGCCGACTTATCAATATGCATTTGAAACAGGCGGCTACAAGGTTAATGAAGTTGATCAATTGTTGCTGGATTTTGAAAAGTTGGGGAAAAAACTACCTTTAAGAGTGTCTTATCCGGATGCAGACGGATACTTTCCTGTGATTGTATTTTCACATGGAAATGGTTCCAAAGGGGATATGTATAAAGGTTTTACTGATTATTGGGCTTCTTATGGCTATATCGTATTTCAACCGACACACATGGACTCAAGATCCTTGGGTTTTGAAACCAAAAGAGACAACTTAAGGGAATTCTATACTCAAATGCTCACTGTCACTGATACGAGGAGACAAGATATGAGCTTTGTTCTTGATTCCCTTAGTCTCATTGAAGAAATGGTGCCTGAACTGAAGGGAAAGATGGATACCACAAAACTTATAGCAGCAGGCCATTCTATGGGAGCAGCCACGGCTATGTTGGTCTCGGGAATGAAATTAGTCAATCCAATGGATGGTTCGGAGGAGAGTTCTGAAGAGGATCGTTTCAAGACTTTGTTAATGATCAGTGATCCAGGGACCATGGCATTGATGCCAAAAGATCCTTGGAAAGGTGTAAAAATACCGACGTTTATTTCCACCGGGACCAATGATTTTAGTGCTGTTGGATCGGGACGAGTTAAATCTCCTTTCAAATATAAAATCCCAGAAGAACTAACTTCATCTGCAGCGCCGCATCACTATGTTTTTATTGATGGTGCGGATCATTATTTGGGTGGTTTAATTGCTAGAACCGATGTTCCAGGCCCCCTTCAACACGAAGCATTAGAAATTGCAGCAGCAACCAGCACTACTTTTTTAGAGGCCTATGTTCGCAACGACCAACAATCAATAGAAGCTATGCATTTTGGTAATTTAGAAGCCATTACTTCCGGTCAAGCCACTCTGACAACTAAATAATTATTTGCCCAGGTCAGCACAGTCATGGCATCGGTTTCTTTACAAGTTTTTTGCCTTCTTCCACCAATGGCGCGCCCGGAGAGATTCGAACTCCCGACCTTGTGGTTCGTAGCCACACGCTCTATCCAACTGAGCTACGGGCGCACGTTAATCCATTATAGTTGAATTAGTATGCCTCGGCTGAGCTATTAAAAGTTATCTTTGCGTTGTCTGATTTCAGCAAAAACCTCAACAGTGGAAGCACCGTCCATATTTAAGTTTGCTTGAATTTCTTTGCTATCAGGCCTGAGAAAAGGATTGGTTTGCTTTTCTATACCAAGATTGGTTGGAACGGTAGGTTTATTTTCTAATCTCATCCGATCAACTTCAATTTTTCTTCTGCTCAATGCCTTGTTATTGGGTTCAACGGTGATTGCAAATTCTGCATTTGATTGAGTATATTCATGGGCACAATACAGCTCAGTCTCATCAGGCCACTCCATCATGAGATTCAGAGAAGACCACATCTGCTCAGGGGTTCCTTCAAACAATCGACCGCATCCCATTGCAAATAAAGTATCTCCGACAAAAGCGAGTTGCTGATCTACAAAATAGTAAACCACATGGCCAGTGGTATGCCCTGGGGTGTGATAACAAATTACATGGTGGTTTCCAAAATTGAACTCTTCTTGATGGTCTATTGCCATATCAATACCGGGTATTCTATCCTTATCCATTTCTGGCCCAATAATCTTACAGTTGGTTTTATTTTTCAATTCAATATTGCCTCCTGCATGGTCGTAATGATGATGAGTATTGATGATATGGGTTAAACGCCATCCTTTGGCCTGTAAAGCATTCTCAATTGCACCGACTTCGGGTGTATCAATGGTTGCAGTTGAGCCTTCTTGTGGATCGTGGATAAGAAATCCATAGTTATCCGACAAACAAGGAAACATATGTATTTCTATGGGGTGATCTGCCATTGCAAAGTCTATCAATTTTATTCTTGCAGTCTTGGCATCAGTTCAACTAAATTGCAGGGCAGGGTTCGATAGTCCAATTGATAAGAAATAAGTAAATCCCAACCATCCTTGCATGCGCCATTAGAGCCTGGCAGGCAAAAAATGTAGGTTCCATTAGCCACACCGGCTAAAGCTCTTGACTGCAAAGTGGACGTATGAATATTTTGAAACGACAGCGATCGGAACATTTCACCAAAACCATCAATCACTTTATCCAAAATTGGCAGGATTGCTTCAGGAGTGCCGTCCTGGCCTGTTATGCCAGTACCACCGGTAGTAATAATCGTATGAACATTCTGATTTATAAACCATTGAGAAACAATGGCCCTTATTTTATAAATATCGTCTTTGCAAATCTCCCTCTCGGCAACCTGATGACCAGCATCTTGTATGCGTTGCGCAAGAATATCACCAGAAGTATCGTTCTCCATCGTTCTGCTATCTGAAATAGTTAGCACCGCAATGTTTATTGGGATAAATTCCCTTTCATCTTGTGTTGCTTTTGACATAAATTAGGTTTTTTAACTTTCTAATATTTTATTTCAGATCTGTTCTGTAATCTATTTTTAATTGACCTAAAAACTCGGGGGAGTGCAAGCTGTAATAAGAACGCAATCTATTGCATCTGGGTTTTTAAAACGGTGTGGAATAGTACTATTGAATAAATAGGCATCTCCAGAGTTTAAGTAGTAAACCTCATCCCCAACCGTCACTTCCAAACGACCTTCTAAAATTATGCCACTTTCTTCGGATTCATGAGTGAGCATATTTTGTCCTGTATCTGCGCCCGGCTTGTATCTTTCTAACATCATTTGAAGTTGATTGTTTTTTAAATTTTTCCCAACTTGAAGATAGGATATTGCTCCCGCACCAATTTCAGTAAACTCGTGTTCACGAAAAACGACCTTAGTTTCTATTTCAATATCCATGGCAAAGAAATCGCTGATTGAGATCGGTACGGAATCCAGTATCTTTTTTAACATACCAAGCGATGGATTGGATTTGTTGTTCTCGATTAATGAAATAGCTGCATTACTGACCTTTGCTTTGATCGCCAATTGTCTTTGTGAAATAGATTTTTCTTCTCTTAGTTTTTTAAGCCTAGTGCCAATATCAATGTCGTCGTTCATAATGTTAAATTGTTAAATATGTTAAACATAAAATATAAAAATCTATTAAAAACAATTATTTATAAAAATTCAATTTAAATATTGTTAAATTTATAAAAAATCTTTATGGTGTAATTGTTATTTAATTAATAATCTATACTGGCAAAGACATTATGAGTGATCAACTTCCGAATCTTGAGGCTTACTGGATGCCTTATACGGGAAACCGTTATTTTAAAAAGAATCCCAGACTATTTACCAAAGCAAGTGGTATGTTTTACACCACTCATACAGGTCAACAAATACTAGATGGGGCTTCGGGTTTGTGGTGCTGCAATACTGGACATTGTCACCCTAAAATTGTGGAGGCGGTGCAACAACAAGCAGCAACACTTGATTACGCGACTGCTTTTCAAGTGGGTCATCCAACCGTTTTTAAAATGGCAGAAAAACTGGTTGATATTGCTCCCGATG
>UINC01002426.1_pt1 | contig 10748 bp, 11 predicted proteins | sample 5385821 | NCBI WGS metagenome assembly UINC01 (sample SAMEA4666929, study PRJEB26691) | marine metagenome | isolation source: Pacific Ocean | place: Pacific Ocean | collected 2011-10-13
ATAATTGCTTAAGGCAAGCGCCGAAATACAAATAAAGAAATAAATTATTCCCTGAGGGGTAAAATTTGTTCCGTTTATCTCCTGATTAGGACCGAATAAGAATTCAAAAAAAGGTTCTATTTTATAAAAAATAAAATATCCTAAAAGACCTCCCTCTTCATAGATAATTTGAAAAGAGAGAGTTAAAATTGAAAAACTCACTAAAAAAATAAATAAAGTCGACCAAAAGGGCTTATTTTTTCTTATTAAAAGATAAATACCCCAAATAATTAATGAAACAGTCAAGAATAGTGATGAAGCGCCAAAAAGTTGTATCAATAAATCTGAAACATAAGATCCGGGTAAACCAATAATATTTGAAGGTGTATTTTCTGAAGCAGTATTGAGGCTTGTGTCTAAAGTATTATAAGATAACAAAGCTAAAGAAATTACAATTCCTAAGATAATTAGTAAGAACTTAGATGAAACCACAAAAAGGCCATAAAAAAACCGAAGAAATATACCTGCCAAATATCTGGCAGCCATCTTCGGATAAAAAACAATTTTCTTAATAAAATCCATTACCTTTAATTATAAAGACCTAAAAAACACTCGAAAACGAATCACCCCCATAATCACTCTTTATCTATTTACTCTGCAACAATTTTTTTATAAGAATAATAATTAAATATAAAATTACCAGGAATGTATTTATGAAAGGAATCGATAAAATCTATGATTTTGCAATAATAGGGAATGGTATTACTGCTGGAATTATGAAATCTATGGCTGAGTCCACAAAGAGTAAATATGTATACTTTACTAACGGGAAAACTATTCACAATAGAAAAGACCCCAGATCTCTAGCCTTATCAACCTCAACAATAAAAACACTTAACACTTTAGGTATTGAGTTGAAAAGTCAAAAAGTTAAAAAAATGAGTATTTATGAGGGAGGTTTAGGATCAATAAGAGAAAAGTCAAAATTAGTCTTTGATATGAAAGATAATGATGGAGATTATCTCTCATATATTGTTAAGCGCGATGAAATCTTAGAAAATCTAGGGAAGATTGTAAGAAATGGACATGCTAGGAAAATTTCAGATATTGTTTCCATAAAAAAAGATAACAAAAAAATATTTATTAATATGAATAATGGAGAAGTGATTTCTTCGAAATTATTGATATTTACCAATAAATTGGACAATAAATTTCAAAAGATTCTGAAGTTAAGTTATCGAGAAAAACATTATGATCAGCATGCTATCGTTGCTACACTTCTACACGAGAAATCTCATAAAGGAGAGGCTAGTCAATTCTTTATTAAAGGAGGTCCTTTTGCTTTATTACCACTTTTGAGTGAGAAGAAAAAAAATTTAACCTCTTTGATTTGGACCAACCCAATAAGCACGGCAAACAAATTAATCAAATCTCCTCAGTTGATAATAAGTCGACTTAATGAACTTTGTAAAAATAAATTGGGTTTAGTAGAAATTATTGAAGGACCAAAATCTTTTCCATTAACTAAATATACCTTGATCGGCAATAGTGATGATCGTCTCATCTTTGCAGGAGATTCAATTAGATCTATGCACCCTCTGTTAGGACAAGCATGGAATCAGGCAATTAGGGACTTATCATATATTTCAGATGCATTTATGGAGTCGCAAAGGCTAGCAACTGAAGTTATTTCTGTTCCATCTTTTAGAGCTTACAAACGCATTAGGTTAGTAGAAGGATTGGGCATGGCTAACGCTTCTGATTTGATAAACAATATATATGAATCTGATGATTCACTTTTAAAGGGATTAAGGCGGAATGCTATGAATATTATTAACAAAGTAGATCCAGTTAAAAAACTCCTAATTAAGGAAGCTTCCGGGGGAATATTAAAAAGACCATCGTTAGGCAAGGCTTTTTCTGTAAAGAAGAAAAATGATTAGCTAATTTTTCTTGCTTCTTCGGGCAGCATAATTGGTATGCCATCACGAACAGGGTAAGCTAATTTAGCTTTACGGCTAATTAACTCTTGTGCATCTTTATCCCACTCAAGCCTCTCCTTTGTTAAGGGGCAAACTAATATCTCTAATAACTTTGGGTCAATTTCTTTGGACATGATATTATTGTATAGACTCAGTTCCTGTGTTTGTCGATAAAGTCATTTCAGTCATTGCAATTAAAATTTCATTCCTTTTTTTTAATGTTTCGGCTTCCAGTAAGGCCTGTTTTTCTTCTGGGCTGTAAGGACTTAGGATACACAATGAATTAATTAATAATTCTGTTGAGGAATTATTTATGGCTTCCCAGTCAGCTTGGAGGTTATTTTTTTCCAAGTATTTTTTTAAGACCTCAAGTAATCTTTCCCTATCCGCTTCGTCTTCCCCTTCACCCTTAATCAAATCATCTTTAAAGTCGTCGCACGAGATTTTAAATTGCCTATAAGGAGTCAAAACCTCCAATTCCTGGAGGATTTTAAAACGACATATTCCAGTTAATGTAATCAAAAAGCGGTTATTTGTTAATTCGCTAAAAGAAGTAATTCTCCCCATACAACCTATAAGAAAAAATTCATTTTCCTCACTTGGTTTAGATTGTATCATCCCAATTAGTCTGTTGTTAGAAATTACATTATCTATCATTTCAAGATATCTCGGCTCAAAAATATTTAAGGGCAATTGTGTTCTAGGCAATAAGAGTGCTCCTGATAAAGGGAACACAGGAATCTTCAACGGTAAATCAGAAACAGTATTATATTCGTATAAGTTTCTCATCTAACTAAATAAAATAGAAGATAATCTTTTTCTCCCCTCATTGACCACTTGAGTTTGTTGCCCTAAAGCATCAAAAATTTCTACCAATTGCTTACGAGCTTTATCATCTTTCCAGTTTCTATCCTTTTCAATTACTGATAGAAGGCAATCGATTGCTGCTTTGTAATTCCCTTTAGTGTTAAAATTAATAGCAAGGTCATAATTGGCCTCATGATCATTAGGGTTTTTTTCTACCCTTAGCATTAATTCTTCCATACCTTGATCGCTGACGGTCTTTTCTTCCCCTTTTCTTAATAAATCCACTTCGGCTTTAAGTGAAATATAATCCTGGTTGTTATCATCTTTGTTTTCTATGGATGCTAAAATATTTTTAGCCTTTTCTGGTTCTCCCAGCTTCAAATAACATTTTCCAATCATTGATATTGCGCTAATATTTTCAGGTTCTGATTGAGCTATCTGTCCAAAAATCTCAAAGGATTGTTCAGTCTCTCCATTTAGAAACATTTCCTTTGCGATTTCCATTCCCTTTTCTTCCTCAGAAGGACCGCTTAATGATAAAATTTTAGAAATAAATTCTTTTATTGTAGATTCTGGCTGTACTCCTGTAAAACCATCTACAGGTTGTGAGTTATAGAAAGCAATTATTGCAGGGATTGATTGTATTTTTAATTGTTGAGGAATTTCAGGACTATCATCGATATTCATTTTAGCGAGAATAATTCTACCATTTTCGCCGTTTACTATTTTTTCCAATATTGGAGTAAGTTGTTTACAAGGTTCACACCAAGGAGCCCAAAAATCAACTATTACAGGAGTACTTTTTGATTGTTCAATGACAATAGCCATAAAATTTTCAGTATTTACATCAACAATATAATTAATTTTTTGTTGATTTTGATCTTTTTGAAGATCTAAGTTTTCATTTTTGTTAATTGCCATTTTTATAATGCTTCTTCCTGGGTTTCTCCAGTTCTAATTCTTATTGCGCGATCGATGTCGGATATAAAAATCTTACCATCTCCAACTTTTCCAGTTTCAGAAGTTCTTTTAATAATTTCAATAACTTGTTCTAGCCGCGCGGCCGCTACAACAAGATTTATCTTGATTTTCGGTATTTCAGTTGTTTTATATTCTGAGCCCCTGTAAATTTCAGTTTGCCCTCTTTGACGGCCAAAACCTTTTATCTCCGTAGCAGATAACCCCTCAATTCCGATGCCAATCAATGCATCACGCACATCGTTATATTTATGTGGTCTAATTATAGCAGTTATCATTTTCATGGTTTCACCCTTTTCAAGACGTAAAGCAATCTTAACTAACCTTCTTATGGATTCAGAGTGTGACGGTAGATCCGTTTGACCTCTTCTCCATTTGTTTACCTCATTTCTAAATTCTGTTGAGGCAACTAATTGTATTCTTTGATCTTGTTTACTCATATTACATAACTATACATAATCATCTGAGATTAGTTAAGTAAGATTGTTTACTTCTTTAAATCTTTCAAATATTGTGAATTTCTGGTTAGTGCGGGTGTAGCTCAGTGGTAGAGCATCACGTTGCCAACGTGAGGGTCGTGAGTTCGAATCTCATCGCCCGCTCCACAACATTCTATTGAAAGTATAGATATTCTTGATATAAATAACCCGATGGTGCCGTGAAATACGGTTAAAAGGGAAACAGGTTTTATTCCTGTGCTGTTCCCGCAACTGTAAACATTGAGCTAGAACAAAGTGCCACTGAATTTTTTTGGGAAGGCGTTCAAAGCTTCGAAATGTGAGCCAGGAGACCTACCATCGTGTCGTTCGCCCTAGGATCGGGTTAATCCTTGAGGCAGGATTTTCCTTTGAAACGACAGATTAGCTACCCCATTAGGGCAGCTAGAAAGTTTTTTTGAGAGAAAATTGATATGCAAAAATTTTTCTGTTGTCTCCTTATTGTGGTAGCTTCAAATGTGTATAGCCAGGCAAAATCGCAGAAAGTTAAAGCACATTCTTTAGAAACAATACAAGTCAAAGCCGTCCGATCTTCTGCCAACATTTACCAAACCGGATCTAGTATTGATGTTATCACTTCCGATGAAATTTTTAATAAGGGATATAGTTTTGTTAGTGAAGCATTAGAGTCTTTGGGGGGAATTAATGTCAGTCAAAGTGGCGCTTTTGGAGGAACTTCGTACGCAAGAATTAGGGGTGCATCAAGTGGTCAGACATTAGTTCTTATTGACGGAGTGAAAGTAAATGATGCCTCCTCACCGGATGGTGCCTTTGATTTTTCTAATCTTCAAACCTTTAATATTGAGAGAATTGAGGTACTTAAAGGATCCCAATCCACGTTGTGGGGGAGTGATGCGATTGGCGGTCTAATTAATATCGTTACGAAGGACTTCCAAATGGGACCAAAATACAACTTTTTTATTGAAACGGGATCTCACGAAACTTTTAAATTAGGGGCTAATATATACTTTTCTAACAATGAGAATAATTTTCAAATTTCTGCATTTGACCACAAGTCGAAAGGAATTTCTAAAGCGGAAGAAAATGATGGCAATTTTGAAAAGGATGGTTTTGGAAGCCGATCTTTTTTATTCAAAGGAAAGCTTAATCTTTATGATATTACATACAGCACTAATATAAATTATTCTGAATCGGATATCGATTTTGATAGTTATGGTTTTATAACAGGTGTAAAAGATGGGGATGAAAATACCAAGTCCAATCATTTGAACTGGACAATGTCAGTCAAAAAGAGGGTATTAGAAGATAAATTAGACAACATTCTAACATATGCCAGATCCAGTATAGATAGAAAATATTCTTTAAATGGGAGGCAGAATTTTTCTGCTGAGGGAAAAAGAGATTTTATTCGATATACAGGAAATTATTCTTTTAACCCTACAAATTTTTTAACCTTTGGACTTGAGAAGGAGGAAACAAAGGTTTTAATAGATTCCGTAAGTACTAAATCTTTATTCCTATTATACGAGCTCAAGCCCGTAAAAAAATTAGGTATTTCCTTAGGTTTTAGAAGCGATAGAAGAAATAACGATTCCAAAAAAAATACGATTAAGATTACTGGATTTTATGATTTGGGAAATGACTGGTTTTTCAGAGCGAATTGGGGTGAGGGCTTCAAGTTGCCGACAATATTCCAATCAACATTTTTTTGTTGTGGAGCAGTAACTGCTAACAAATCTATAAAACCAGAAAGCAGTGAAGGATACGAAGTTGGCTTTGAACATGCCTCAAAAGACATGGGAGTTACCTTTAGAATAACTTATTTTAGTCAAGATATTATAAACCAAATAGACTTTTCTTTTACTCGTGGCGTTTATGAAAATATAAAAAGAGTTTCTACTGAAGGTGTTGAACTGAATTTAGGTTACAATAAATTTGAAAATTTAAATATTTCTGGTAGTTACTCTTTTTTAGAAGCCAAAGACTCATTAGGGGTTAGTCTTATACGAATTCCCGAAAGTAAGGCTTCGATTGACCTTTCTTATACCATCAGTTCGGATTCAAGATTTTTTTTCCAGATTAATTATAATGGAAGAGAAAAAGATACGCGAGTTACCCTCCAAGAATGGATTAGAGCTGATCTAACTTTTATAAAGGATTTAAAGAATGATTTAGTGTTTTTTACTAAAATAAAAAATATTTTTAATAAAAGTTATCAGGATATTTATGGGTATGGGACCGAGGGCGCATCCGTTTATTTAGGTGTGAAGGTAAATTATTAAATTAATGATTAAAGTGTCTAATACTTGTAAAGATCATAGCCAAGTTTTCTTCATCGGCTGCTTGGATTACTTCATCATCACGAATAGATCCACCCGGTTGGATAATTGCTGTTGCACCAGCCTCTGCTGCCGCCATCAAACCATCTGCGAATGGAAAAAAAGCATCTGAAGCAACTACTGAGCCCACCGCTAAGGGCTCTTTATTTCCTAAGGCTACAGCTGCGTCATGCGATTTTCTACCAGCGATCCTTGAAGAATCCAACCTGTTCATTTGTCCAGCCCCAATGCCAACCGTTGTTTTATTTTTTGCATAAACAATTGCATTAGATTTTACATGTTTAGCAACCTTGAAGGCAAAAATTAAATCTTCCATTTCGCTATCAGTTGGTTTTCTTTTTGTTACGATCTTTGTTTCGTTTAGATCAAGGCTTATATTATCTCTGGATTGTGTTAGAAATCCTCCTGATACTGTCTTAAATGACACACCCTCTTCAAGAGGGTCAGGGATTCCACCAGTAATCATCACTCTTAGATTCTTTTTCTCAGACAAGATCCTTTCAGCGTCTTTCGATATTGACGGAGCAATAATTACTTCTGTAAATATTTCGGTTATTAACTTTGCTGTGTCTCCGTCAAGCTCAGTATTAAGAGCAATTATACCCCCAAAGGCAGAAGTAGAATCGCACCCTAAAGCGCTAATAAAAACATCAGATTGTTTTTTTCCTATTGCTACTCCACATGGATTGGCGTGTTTGATAATAGCAATTGCAGATCCTTCTTCAGGATTAAATTCGGACACCAATTCGAATGCTGCATTTGTATCATTAATATTATTATAACTGAGTTCTTTTCCTTGAAGTTGTTCCGCGGTAACCACCCCTAAACGATTAGTGCCATCGCTATAAAATGCCGCACTTTGATGAGGATTTTCTCCATACCTCAATGATTGTATTTTATTTCCTCCAACAGCTTTAAAGTCTCCCATCTGTTCATCTAATTGGGACGAAAGCCAGTTAGATATAGTTGAATCGTAAGAGGCCGTTCTTGAATATGCTTTTAGAGCAAGCCTTTTTGTGGTTTGCTTAGTTAGGCAACAATTATTCTTAATTAATTCTTGTGAAATTTTATCATAATCATTTGGATCAACTACCACACCAACGCCATCGTGATTTTTTGCTGCTGCTCTTATCATTGCTGGACCACCAATATCGATATTTTCTATCGATTCTTTGTATGAAGAGCCTTTAGCAATAGTTTCTTCAAAAGGATAAAGGTTAACTATCAATAAATCGATATTGGGAATTTCCTGTTCTAACATTGTGTTTTTATGATTAGTGTTCCCCCTAATCCCCAAGAGGCCACCATGAATCTTGGGGTGTAAGGTTTTAACTCGCCCATCTAATATTTCTGGAAAATCTGTTATTGAAGAAACGTCTACAACTTTAAATCCCGATTCAGACAAGAATAAAGACGTACCCCCAGTTGAAATTATTTCTACATTGTTATCTTGAAGAATTTTAACCAAATCCAAGATTCCATTTTTATTTGAGATAGAGATAAGGGCTCTTTCAATCTTTATTAATTTTGATTCCATTATCCGTTTCTGAGTTTTGATATATTACTTGCATAGTTTTGGGGACCACCATTAAAAGTTGCGGTACCAGCAACCAAAACATCGGCTCCCGCGCTTATTGCTTTAGGAGCAGTATCAAAATTAATTCCGCCGTCAACCTCCAATTCAATATTTTTTCCACTTTTGTCAATTAATTTCCGGATCTTTTCAATTTTTATTAGTTGATCATCCAAAAATGTTTGACCACCAAATCCGGGAACTACTGTCATAACTAAAATTAAGTCCAGGCAATCTATTAACGGATCTAGAACTTCAATGGATGTTGAGGGATTCAGTGAAAGGCCAACTTTGGTTCCTAATTTTTTGATTATATTAATTGTTTTTTGGGTGTTAGGTCCGGCTTCAGGATGAAAGGTGATAATGTCTGCCCCCGATTTGACGAAACTCTCAAGGAAAGGATCCACAGGTGCAATCATTAGATGCACATCGAAAGGTAATTCCGTGCATTTTCTCAGATCTTTTATAACTTCGGGACCAATAGTAATGTTTGGAACAAAATGTCCATCCATGACATCCACATGAACATAGTCAGCGCCTGCTTTTGTTATGGCTTGGGTTTCGTTACCAAGTTGCGAAAAATCAGCCGCCAAGATGGAGGGGGCAATCTTTATTTTCTCGTCCATGTACACTCATTAACAGAGGCTTTAACTCCATGCAAGCTACAAAAAATTCTATTGTTTTTTGTGTCATATAAAATTAAATATTTCATAAAAATTTATTGTTGAAAATCTTTAATCAAGATAAACAAAGTAATCTCAAAATCCATTAAACCTTTTTTAAACGAGCAATAAAAAAACCATCTATGCCGCCTTCATCATTATAATGATGTGGTAGAATTCTGAGCCAACCCCTTTTCGATATTGATTCCTCGATACCGGCCACTTCAGATTCTAGTATTTTATCTATTCTGGCGTCCTTATATTTCTTTAGGAATTTTTCTATTTGATCTTCACCCTCTTCTTTTTCAAGAGAGCAAGTGCAGTAAATTAAGAAGCCATTCTGGTTAAGAACGGACCAACTTTTTTCTAAAAGTTTTTCCTGGATAGAGGTAAGTAACAAAACTTCTTTTTCATCTTTATTGTGCATTATATCAGGATGACGCCTCAATATTCCAGTTGATGAACAAGGGGCATCTAGTAAAATCTTAGACCAATTTTTGTTAAACTTATATTTTAATATATCTTTATTTATCAATTCTGAAGTCAGCTTTAATCGTTTCAAGTTACTTTTTAATATTTCAAGTCTTGATGCACTTTTATCCACTGAGGTAACCTTTGCGCCATGAGATGCTAATTGAACTGTCTTTCCACCGGGGGCTGCGCACAAATCAAGAATATTTTCACCTGACTTAACGTTTAGAAGCCGAACAGGAATCTGAGAAGAAAAATCTTGTATCCACCACTCACCAAGTTGAAATCCTGATAGTTTATCAATACGTCCCTCACCATAAATCCTCAACACACCATTTAGAAGTAATTTTGCATCTAACTCCTTAGCCCAATATTTTGCATTGCTCTTTACTGAAATATCTATTGGAGGTTTTAGATTTTGATGTATTTTAATTATATCTTCATACTCCTCTTTCCAGTTTTTTTTCCATCTTTTTTCTAACCAAACGGGAATCTTCGGGCCATCGTTCAAGTGCTTCAAAAATATGGATTTCTCTCTTGTTATACGTCTAAGGATTGCATTAGTTAGTGATCTCCAATTTTTGCTTACGAGGTCGACTGACATATTGACAGAAGCATAATTTGGAGTCTCTAAGAAAATTATTTGTACCACCCCCAAACGTAATGCGATTTTTACTTTTTCTGGTAACCTCCTTAGAGGTTTATCTAAAAATTTATCTAAGGCATAATCTATTTGAGTTAGGTATCGTAAAGTAGAAGTCGCTAACATCCTGCAAAAAGCTCGATCACGTTGATTCAACTTAGAATAATTTTTATTTATCCTTGAAATTCTTTCTAATATTACATCCATTGAATTGGATCGTCTTATAACTTCTTCAAGAATATACGCAGCTATTTTTCTCGTTTCTGTTCCTTTAATTTGACCCATTAGATTGAACCGATTGACAATTTATAATCCTTTAAAAATAGTTTATATATGACTATAGGTCCAAGTGCAGATAATGAATAAAAAAAATAAAATATCTATTTCCAGCCAAGCCCTTAAAGAGGCAGATGAAAGAAGAAAACAAAAAAAGAAAACAAAAGGGCAGGATAAGGAAATTGGCGGAAGAAAAGGTCCCGAACCAACTAGATACAATGACTGGGAGAAAGATGGAATTATCAGCGATTTTTAATTCAATCTTTATTATATTAAATGTTTGAATTTTATGATTTTAATATTTTTGAAAAGGCCCGCCCTATTGTAAGGGTCGTTTTTTGACCATTCTTTAGCCTCAGAACGGTTAGTGACATTTAATATGATTAAACTTCCAACCATTATGTCTTTTTCTGATAATAAAGGGCCAGCGAAAAAGACCAATCCCGAATCTTGAACATACTTTAGATGTTCCTCCCTATTTTGCATTCTTAAATCAAGTGAATCCTTTTTATCTGAGCATATTAAGCAATACAATTTTATTTTTCCCTTTTAATTGGCCTTGAAAGAAAATTATTTATGA
>UINC01002432.1_pt1 | contig 10728 bp, 7 predicted proteins | sample 5385821 | NCBI WGS metagenome assembly UINC01 (sample SAMEA4666929, study PRJEB26691) | marine metagenome | isolation source: Pacific Ocean | place: Pacific Ocean | collected 2011-10-13
TTAATTGCAACCAAATGGGTATCGATCCCCTTTCCTGAATTACATGAAATGGCAACAAAAGATAGGAGACCAATGAGAAATGATATGGAGAAACGCCTGCCCAAAACTATTTCCTGTAATCCAAAGGTGATTGAAATAAAAAAACTGAGCAGTATGGTGAGGAGCTTTTTCATTCCAGAAAGGGGCGTTTCATTTTATTCTTTTGAACTTACGTTTGGGAGGATTTTCTATAGGCTTTCCACCTTGATTAATATTCACAAATTGAGATTGATATGTATCGTTTTTTAAGATTCTTATTTCATTCGTATATGCTGTATGCGTGCCATTAATGGTTAATTCTTCAATATGAATTGCAAGCAAATTCTTTTTGTTTTCAATCCTTCCATTTCCTGTCCAATAAACTTTTCCATCATAACCGAAATGCTTTGTTCTAATTGCATTAGTAGCTGGGTCAAGGTAAAAAAGAATACTTCCATGATTTATTTTCTGCTTACCATCTGAAGTGTAAGCTTCCCATGTTTCAAGAATGGCAGATTTTTCTGTTATCCATTTATATTCTTCATTTGTAACCATTTCTGTATTGTCAGGTAGACCTTCAAAAAAACCAAATGACATTTCATTTGTTTGCCATTTTCCTATGAAAGGTTCTAAAACTTTCAATGCATCATAAGCTTCGTTTTGTGCACGTAGAACCCCACTGATAATCATAACAACTAATATTATTTTTTTCATTTATTTATTTCCTCAGTTTTCAAGGTAATTGGCGTTTAATAACAAAAGTTACAAAAAAACCACTTAAAGCAGGATTCTTACCGGTTTGGCTCACTTCCTTCAGACCGCCTGATCAACCTATCTCGCCTCACTGTAGTCATTCACAATCTTCAGTGTGTTTCTATACTTTTTAAGAGATGCTCTGTAAAGACGGCTCATCGAGTAAGATCCCGTATTCTATATAAGCTTTATTACAATGCCCCTTTCACCTCAAATACTGCGGTGTATTTATTTTGTCTTTTTGCAGGAACATTTAATATTAATCTATGAGCGTTTTGCTCAAAAGAGATATTGTCATTGCTGCCTAACAATCTTATTGAATTAACTTTTTTGACTTTATGTTTCGATTTCAGCCCTAATAATGGCAATGCAATTACTCCTTCTGTAGGATTTAGTACAAAAACGTATAAAAGATCACCCTTAGTAGTAAACCTTACTTCATCAGGTCCATAAGACGGATCTTTCAATGTTCTTTCGTTGAAATGCTCGCTTGTTGCATTTTTTTTCAAAGCTTCAAGATCTGCTTCATTCATATCTTCCATTGAGTGCTTAAGGTAAGAATTGAGATTGTCACCATAAATATTCCAGGGTTTACTTGCGTAAATGGCTTCACTATTAAGGTTTACCCATGCTCCAATATCATCAAGAATCACCTTATGATCAGGAGGTACAGTTCCGTCAGGTAAAAGTTCTACATTCAATAATAGATTCCCATTCTTACTGATTATATCCGTCATCATTTCAATCACCGTTCTAGCGTTGTGCTTAAATCCCCTATGTTCGTCTGTCTTGTAAAACCAGCTTCTCATTGTGATTATTCCCTGCCATGGGAATAGAAGAATCTTGTTAGCACCTCCGCTCTCAATGTCTTTAACAGTTAAAGGTTCATCTTTGAATTTTCCTGCAACTACCACTGACATTTTTCCGGTTTTACGCAAATTGTGATTGTAAAACGTTCGACATACCTCTTTACCATAGCTATCGTATGGAAATCCATAACCATCGAACCAAAGCATATCCACATCGTATTTTGTAGCAAGTTCTTTGTGGCGTAACATCCAGTTCTCTTTTACTTTTTCAATCCACTCAGGTGTTCGTTTATGGGGTGGCAACCCATAAAGATCAGCTGGATCTAATCCTTCCCACCACTTACCTACACCGTCTTTTGTAGTCATGTGTCCATCATAAGAAATTCCTTTCATCACTCCTGAAGTATCAGCACCAAAGGCGGGAAGCCACCAGTGGAGAAAGCGGTCGTCATGAGAGCTGACCCCGAATGGGATATCGTATTTTTTAGATGATTCTGAAAATTCTCCAATAATATCACGTTTAGGCCCAACATTAACTGAGTTCCATGGATGGTATGTAGAGTTAAAGTTATCGAAATGATCGTGATGATTCGCCAATGCCACAAAATATTTCGCACCCAATTTCTTAAAATATTTTAGGAGTGCATCTGTATCCAGGTTCTCTGCTTTCCACTCATGGATAACATCTTTGAATCCTTTTTCAGAGGGATGTCCATAAGTTTTGTTGTGATACGAATAGGCATTTTTACCCCAATTTTGTTTTCCAACATCTTGCATATACAAATGACGCGCATACCATCCTCCGCCTTGCTCAGGTTGTGTTTGTGCCCCCCAATGTACCCAAATTCCAAATCTGGCTTCAGTGTACCATTCAGGAAATTCATACTGCTCTCGCAATTCTTCCCAGGTAAGTTCTTTTCCTTGCGAACTAGCGGGTGGACTTAATACCATTGCCAAAAACACAAACAAAATATGTTTTACATAGGGCATATTAGTAATTTGGGAATGTTGTTTATTTTTCATTTTTATTGGTTTAGCTATTAATACTAATTTCTTATCCACCAAAGTTGCTTCCATATTTTATTACCGTCATTGCTTTGTGCTTCACCAGCGGTACTACGACCTTCAACAATGTATTTAGTAAGCAGCGCTTTTAGTTCGTCCACCTTCTCGGGAAATTCACTTTGTAGATTGATTTTTTCTATTGGATCATTCTTTAAGTTGTACAACTGAACCGGAGGCATCGTTTTTAATAACTCTTCATCTTTATCCGGACGAGGAAAACTCCATCCACCTGAACCCGGGCACATGATCAGTTTCCAGTCTCCTTTACGAATAGCAAAACTTCCGTTTATGGAGTGGTGAACTGTTGCTTCACGATGTGTTCCTTCAATGGTTTTCTGCCTGAAAAGAGGCAACATGCTGTAACTATCTTCGCCTTCATTACCATTTAACGAATATCCTGTAATATCAGCACAGGTAGCAACCAGATCAGTAGTACAAATCACCCGGTCTGATTTAGATCCAGCCTCAATAACCTTTGGCCACTTAGCAATAAACGGAACACGGTGACCTCCTTCAAAAATATCGGCTTTATGTCCACGGTAACCTCCGCTGGGGTGATGCCCTTTTGAAGCTAGGTCTTGAAAATCAGCTTGTGGAGAACATCCATTGTCACTGGTAAAAATAATCAGGGTGTTCTCTTCTATTCCAAGTTCTTTAACTTTATTGAGAAGTTTCCCCATATAGCCATCCACCAGCATTACAAAATCGCCATAATCATTATCGAGTCCACTTTTCCCCTTGTATTCTTCCGTTGGTAAAATAGGGGTGTGTGGTGAAGGTAATGGCAAGTATAAAAAGAACGGTTGTTCTGTTTCTGATTGTTTTGTCACATACTCTATGGCTCTTCTGAAAAAATTCGGAGTTACGTCATCATGAACAAAATCAGGAGCCGTTAAACCACGACGCCACCAGCTTTGCTTCCCTTGATTAACCGTATATTCGGTTGGTATAGCAGTCGGCATACCGTTTTCAACATAAACGTATGGCGCCATATCAAGAGAGCCGCAATGCCCGTAAGCATAATCAAACCCGAGATCATTCGGATTGTTCTTTACGGGTTTGGAAAAATCAATAGAGTCTTTGTTAAACCGGGCCCAGTCCCATCCGAGATGCCATTTACCGATATATGCGGTATGGTATCCAGAGGCCTTAAGTACTGATGCAACGGTACTTCTGTCATTCGGAATCAAATGATCGGATTCCCCGCTAAGCACACTGCTTTTAAGTCGTGAGCGCCAGTTATAACGCCCGGTTAATATACCATAACGCGTAGGTGTACAAACCGAAGATGAAGTATGCGCATCTGTGAACCGCATACCCTCGCTTGCCATCTGATCCAGATTCGGTGTTCGAATTTTACCATTGTCGTTAAATGCTGCAACATCACCATAACCCAAATCATCAGCCAATACATAAATAATATTTGGTTTTTTTTGTGCTTTTGGTCCCTGGGTACAGGATGTTAACAACGCTGCCAGAACCAAGACTGAGAGTAGTTTTTTCATGTTCTCAAAAATTATATCACGATGTGGGTGCTTCTTTCATCCCGACCGTTCCCCCGTCACTTACCAGGTCGTTTCGCATTTCTCTCTTGTTAGAATACTCGTTGACCAAACGTCCGTTTATGATCAATGGCCGAACTTTTCACCAAAGAAGTCGCCCTCGTTCCAGGTAGGACGCTGATCTTCCATCGCTATCCGGTAACCAATACGTGCACCGGCACGTGAGAACCTCAGCGCTGTCTCCCATTCAATCGGTTGAGACAGATCATCCGAAGGCTGATGGTAGTGCTCTGCAAAAAAAGCGTCGAGTACCGCGCGACCATCCACGGCAGGATCAGAGGAGCCTATTCCCTCTGCCAGGTATACAGAAGGGATCCCCTGTCTTACAAAGGAATATTGATCGCTACGTATGAAATAGACCTGGTCGGGAAAAGGATCGGGGATATACTCGAAGCCCTCCTTTCGAGCCTCTTCCGTAGTGAGACCTTCTAAAGATGAGTGCTCAGCGCCATAACCTGTGACTGTATTCATTGGAAAAAGGAACATCGGCATGTCGATATTCACGTTCGCAACGATGGCGGACGATGGTACGGTTGGATAGTGCGCGAAATAGTCTGAACCAGCCAATTTTTCTTCCTCGCCGGTAACAGCGACGAACACTATCGATCGGCGAGGCGGCACCGACAAGGAGGCAAAGGCGCGAGCTATTTCAATGGTCACCGCTACCCCGAGTGCGTTGTCGTACAGGCCGTTATATATACTGTCACCATCGACCGGTGCGCCGGTTCCCAGGTGATCGAGGTGAGTCGAATAGACGACATACTCGTTTGCCAGTTCCGGATCACGGCCGCGCAAAATGCCAACAACATTCGGACTGGTGATGCGCTCATGTTCCGCCCTGCGGTACATCGTAACCTCTATGCCCAGAGCCGTAGACAAGGGTCGGGCTTCGTCCGCCGCATCGAGCGCTTCTTCAAAAGTCAGTGACGAGCCTTCGAACAGTAGCTCGGCTGAATGTCGATTGAACTTTGCATCACCCTGAAGTTCCGGATGAAAGTCGGCAACCTCGCCACCCTCGTCAATCCAGGACATGCCTGGTTGTGTGCCCAGGTTTTGCGTCCAATTTTCCCATGGGTCTAGTTTTTCCGCTAGGCGACTCATTAGCCCGATTTGGGCAATCGCGCCGCGCCTCACCAATTCTTCGGCCTTGGTCCTGCCGGAAGAGTAGTGAGCACGTTCCGTGGACGGGAACGTGGCAGGCGCGCCTGAGAACGTTGCGACAATTTTTCCACTAACGTCGATTTCATCAAAGTCCGAGTAACCAAGCTCGGGAGCATGTACGCCAAAGCCAGCGAAAACCACCTCGGCACGAATTCGGTTCTCTGCGCGCAACCGGTCAGCGTAGATGATCTGGTCTTTTGCCCACTCCAGGTCCACGTCACCAGTGCTTTTGTGCAACGTAACACCGGAATTTTCAACGTCAAGCATTCGCGTGATGAACGGAACCTGCTGCAACCATTCTTCCGTTCCGCCAGGCTCCAATCCCATAGCGGCAAACTTGTCGGCTACATACTGAGCCGACTCGTTATAACCCCGGCTGCCAGTCATACGACCCTCGCGTTCATCTGCCGCAAGGTAGTTTATTGATGACTGTATGTTGTCGCGAGAAATAGAGGCTAACGCAGTATCAAAACCGCTTTCTGCACTGCCATTCTCAGGAATTTTATTCGAGACTTTAGAGCAGGCGAAAAGCAATAAAACGATCACCATTGTGATGAGTGTCCGCATTTGAATTTGTCGTGTGACATTCATTTCTATGGTCTCCCTAATTTCTTTCCGTGATTGTTTATTCGATTACCTTTCTTGGATGAGGTTCTACCGATTTTGCTGTTGTTTTCCAGGCACCGCGAAAGACAGAACGGATTGCATAGATTACTGCACAAGCGCCAACCAGCGTGACGATGGTGGCGGCTTCATTGAGTGGCACCTGCAGTAGTAGCCAGCCCACAATGGCACAACTTAGTAAGGGAATTACTGGCCCGAATGGCAGCCTGAACTCGCCGTCTTTGGGTAATCCGTCACGCTGGCGTAAACGCAGCACTGCAAGGATGACCCCGAGGTCGACGAGCAGCAGTGAGCCGGTTGCCACAACGGCCAAGTACTTGAATGTGCCACTTAACGCGAACACACCAATGACTACAGCGAAAAAAATAATCGCGATGTGGGGCGTCTTGTACTTCGGATGCACCTTTCCAAGAAACCTCGGCAGGTTGTTGTCCAGCGATGACGCGAATACAACCCTGGGTCCCCCCAGCATGTCACCGCTGAGATTGCTGTAGATAGAAATGACCACGCCCGCGATCAGCATCTTTCCGCCCCAGTCGCCGAACACGGCGGTCGCAACCGCCACCAGAGGTGCTTCGGTATCATTTGCAAGCTCGGGCCCGAGCACGCCTTGCGCCACTGTTTGCAGGCCAACGTAGAGCAGAAGAATTCCGCCCAGGCCGAGCAGTAGTCCGAGCGGCACGGTCTTCGAAGGGTTTTGTATTTCGCCACTAGCGTTCAACGCGGATTCGGCGCCGTTAAACGCATAAAATAATAGGATCGTACTCGCACCGATGCTTGCAGCGGAAGGCCACTCGGGAATGGCCAGGTACTCGATGTTAATCACAAATAACCCGGCGCCCACCAGTAAGAGTAGCGGCACCAGCTTGGCCAACGTGTTGAATATGTATAAACGCACTCCTGCTTTAACGCCCCGAATGTTCACAGCAGCCAGGAACGTCAACAATGCTATGATGAATACTGCGCGCGGGATGGACTCACCCAGGATTGGAACCACGATGGCAATTGAATCGACCATGATTACCGTGATCGCAGCGTCCGCCAGCGCGGAGAAACCGAACCAGAACAGGATCGACGCGATAAATCCGACAAATGGACCGAATGCTTCCTCGACGTAGGCATAAGCACCGCCGCTGCGCGAGACACGGCTGCCCACCTCAGCGAAACACAGGAAGACAAGTGCAACCGTGACCGAACAGATCAGATAAGCAAGTATCGCTGCCGGCCCAATCACCGCGGCGACGAGTCCCGGCATCACGAAAATGCCGGCCCCGACCACCATGTTAACGACACTCAATCCCAAGGCACCGGTGCCAATCACACGTACCAGTCCTTCGTCTTGCACGCTATCCGATACGGCCATGGATTACCACTTGTTGTTCTTATCGTCGGCAGACATTGTATCGCTTCAAACGTTTTAAAGGCGATCGCGCGCCGTGTGCAAATAGTAGTCGATCACCTCTCCAGCGGTATCAATCACGTGGATGCCAGGGTAGCGGATCGTCGTGGGACAAATGTGACCCGGCACCGCCAGCAAATAGTCTCCCACACGAGGTAGTTTACCCGGGATCCGGAATACCCCGTGCTCTTCGCTCTGCTGTATAAATTGCGCCTTGTCTTGGTCAAGCAGGTAAGCCCTTTCCTCAACCGGAAGATCTGAACTGATTCCCTTGGATCCCAGATCCGTGGTGATCGTCCCCGCGTCCGGATGCCGGTCAACCACTTGGGTTAGGATGAGGGCAGCCCAGCGAAACGGCATGTCGGGCATCGCCGTACTGTAGCCAATATCCCAGTAGATAAATGTCCCCGGTGAACCGTACATGCCCTCTGTGCGTGCGTAGTAAGCGAACGAAAAGGAGCCACCGGCAACCACGCACGGAACAAGCATCCCTGCCGATTCGATCTGCTGTTTAAATTCCTGAAGCGAATCGATGTTTCGCTGCGCTGCCGCCTCGCGTTGAACCACGTCGCTAAAGTTATCGTGTCCGTCGTACAAGTGAAATCCGGATGGATGTAAAAACTGGTCTGCGTCGATTTTCCGATACAACTTTGCAGCATCCAGGCCGAATCCAATCCCCGTACGGTGCATGCCAACATCCAGATCCAGCATCGCGCACAACGTCTGTTTTCGGCGTGCGGCGACGGTAGCTAGCACGTCGAGGTGAAACGGGGTACTGACGATGGTGGCGACCCACGCGTCTGGGTAGGACGAAGTCAGGTCGCAGAGACGCTCGATCTTTCGCTTTTGGACCTGAGGGTACGAGAGTATCGCCTTGCGTGCTCCGGCCTGTAGCACCATTGCCAGTTCCTTCAACGTGGCGCACTTGAATCCGTCAATTCCAACCTCGACCTGTTTGCGCGCAACCGCCTCCGATTTGTGTGTCTTGACATGGGTTATCAGATTCTGGCCTCCGCCCACCACCTCGCAGACACTTCGAATATTGTGATCCATCATATCCTGGAAGAGCAGCATGGCCGGCGTTTCCAACGAGTCCGGATCTACGATACTATAATCTTGGCTGGTGATCATCGATGCATTCCTTAAAAGTCGATGTACTGGACTTGACTCATTTTTTGAGCCGCTTCGAAAATCGCACCCGCTACCATCAGATCCTGGATTGCAATTCCGGAGCTATCAAAGACGGTGATCTGGGAATCGGAAATTCTGCCGGGTGATTTTCCAAGCGTGACCAACCCCAAAGCACAGATGTCATCGGCCGAGTTTATGAGTCCATCATCATAGGCATGCTGAAATTCACCGATAACGATGGATTGTTGAGGGTAATCGGCAAACAGGCTCGACCGTTTCAAAATAGCCGTATCAAGTTCATGCTTGCCCTTGTCATCAGCACCCATAGCCGAAATATGAGTTCCTTCTCTGATCCATTCGTCCCGGACAAGTGGTAACTCCGAAGGCGTAACGGTAATGACAACATCTGAGCCACGCACGGCATCTTCCGCACTCGTGAATCGGATATCGATGTCAACGTCCTGCAAGCGATCAGCTATCCAGCTGGCTCTCGCCTCAGATCGTGTGGAAATTTTGATCTGGGAAAACGCCCTGACTTCGGCCACTGCCCGAATTTCTTGTTCGGCCTGAAGGCCGGCACCGATGACACCCAGCACCGCTGCTTCGGCACGAGCCAGGTTGGAGACTGCAATCGCGTTCGCGGCAGCAGTCCTGTAACCGTTTAGATAGGATGCGTTCACTAATGCTTTTGGGAATCCGGTCTCCGGATCGAGCAGCAAGATCGTCGAACCATGAGCAGGCTGGCCCTTATCGAAATTGCCGGCCCAGTATGTGCCACACTTGAAGCCAACCATTTCATTCTCAATGTCAATACCCGACTTAATGGCAAATGCTTCACCATTATGCAGGCCAGTGCCAATGACGACATCGAACACCCGCGAGCGATGAACTGCAACGGCTTCGAATGCGGCGCGAACTGCATCAAAAGCAAGCTGACGAGTCACGATTTTCCGGACCGTCTCCTCAGAAATTAATGCAAGTTTACCCATCGCTTGCGTCCTGGACTTGGATCGTTTTGTTATTCAATTTAACTGTACCTGAGCATTCGCGATTCCAATTGGGAATTAGCAATTCGACGAGCCGGAGTTTGACTTCGAAGGCGTTTTTCAACCGGTTCTCTTTCAAAAAAAATGGTGACTTTTAAATCAGGCATTGGGTCTACGCGATGATCTTTTTGAACACTTCCAGATTAACATTCCGTCCACAGACAACCGCGACCACTTTCTTACCTTTGAATCGCTCTTTTCGTTTTAGCAGACCCCCAATGCTCAGCGCGCCTGACCCTTCGGTCACCAGACGATGTTGTTCGAACAACAGGCGGATGGATGCCTCGATCTCTTTTTCCGTGAGCAACACAATCTCATCCACATAACGCCGACACAAATCCAGGGTAATGCTGTCCAGATCTATGCCGCCGGCGCAGGTATCCGCCAGCGTCGGCTGGGTGTCCATCTCGACCATCTTGTTGGTGCGCATCGATTCATACATGACGGGGGAGTTCGCAGGAGAAACGCCAAAGGCTTCTACATCGGAGTTATGAGACTTCAACCAACCCGCCGAGCCGGTAAGTAATCCTCCTCCTCCACAGGCTAAGAAGGCCGCGTCCAGATCGGGAAGTTGCTGCGAAATCTCATAGCCGCAGGTGCCCTGACCACCAACTACGATGGGATCGTTGTAGGGCGACACATAGATCTTGCCTTCTTCATCCCCCACTCGCCGGGCCTCCTTCTCCGCATCCCAGGCGACTTCGCCATGAATGACCAGATTCAAGCCATGCGACCTCAGCAGCTCCAGACGTGATGGCTCGATATCATTGGCTACGTAAATGGTGGCGCGACGATTTCGAATCCGCATGGCCTCGGCAACGGCAAGGGCGTAATTCCCCGTAGAGGCTGAGACAATGCCTCTGTCCAGTTCCGCTTCGGTGAGCGAAAGGATCTTGTTGATGGCACCGCGAAACTTGAAAGAGGAGGTTCGCTGCATCGAATCCAACTTTAACCAGACTTCACCCTCGATTTTATCGCTGAGATACATGGAGTGCTCAAGAGGTGTGGGCAAAAGGTGATCCTGGCATCTCTCGTTCGCCTCTCGGACCAGCTGAGGCACATTTAACTGTGGCTGGCTTTCGTTCGTCATGTTTGATCTCCCAAGCGCAAGACCTGGTTGACCATCTTGGCGATCATATACTAAACCCCCAACAGTGCAC
>UINC01002435.1_pt1 | contig 10718 bp, 8 predicted proteins | sample 5385821 | NCBI WGS metagenome assembly UINC01 (sample SAMEA4666929, study PRJEB26691) | marine metagenome | isolation source: Pacific Ocean | place: Pacific Ocean | collected 2011-10-13
CTTAGAAACAGGAACTTTTTGGGTTAATCCAGCTCCTAAAGAATCAGTTCTGGCCACTATAAGGCCATTATTTACACCCAGTTCTAGGTATGCATATCTAATAGCGTTAATTTTCGATAAGAAATCTTCATGAGGAACTGTAACTTTTCCGGCTTGGTGTCCACATTGTTTGGCATCTGAAACTTGATTCTCAATTTGTATACAACAAGCACCAGCCTCTATCATTTTCTTGGCTAATAAATAGGTTGCTTCTTCATTTCCAAATCCTGCGTCTATATCAGCAATGATAGGGACAACATGAGTTTCAAAATTATCTATTTTTTCAATTATTTTTTCTTCATTAGTACCTTTTTCTCTAGCTTCATCTAGTTCAAGAAATGCGTGTTGAAGTTCTCGGGCATCTGCTTGTTTTAAAAAAGTATAGATTTCATTAATTAAAGCAGGTACTGAAGTCTTTTCATGCATGCTTTGATCAGGAAGGGGACCAAATTCTGATCTCAGTCCAGCAACCATCCAACCACTGAGATAAACATAGCTCTTGGAAGTAGTTTTTTGGTATTTTTTCACTGCCATAACCATTTGTTGTGCTGTAAATCCATGCCAACAACCTAAAGATTGAGTGTAGTTCGAAGGATCCTTATCATAATCCTTCATATCTTGATGCATTATTTCAGCAGTGTAGTTTGCAATATCCAGTCCGGTTGAGAATCTGTTTTGCAACTTCATTCTTGCTGCATGCTCAGGATCAACGCCCCCTAAAAGCGTTCCTTTAGAGTTTTTTAAGTTTTTAAATTCTGTTATTAGATCTTTGTAATTAATCATATGTTCTTCTGAATATTATAAAACTAAGTTATTAGAGAGATTTTAGTTGCGTGTTATAAGAAAGAAAAGGATTTTAAACAAGACAAAAAATAAATCAATAAAAGGTTTGCAGTCCGTTTAAATTTGTTTTGCAAGTTTGTTAGATAAACCTAGGTAAGTAGAAGGTGTTAGCTTAAGTAACCTATTTTTTTCAGCTCTAGGGATATCTAAGCTGTTGATGATGGAATGTAGATCTTCTTTTTCAATATTTTTACCTCTAGATATCTTTTTCATTACTTCATAGCCACCCTCTAGGTGATATTTTCTCATTACTGTTTGAATAGCTTCTGTAAGTACTTCCCAAGCATTCTCTAAATCTTGATTGATAACTTTTTCATTAACTTCAAGTTTATTTATTCCTTTAATAAGAGAAGAAAGGGCAATTAAAGTATAGGCAAAACAGCTTCCTATGTTTCTCATAGAGGTAGAATCAGAGAGATCTCTTTGCCATCTAGACTTAGTAATTTTTGACGACAGGAAATGAAAAATAGAGTTAGCTAAATCTAAATTACCTTCAGCATTCTCAAAATCTATTGGATTAATCTTATGTGGCATAGTTGAAGACCCAACTTCACCTTTTATTGTCTTCTGTGAAAAATAATCTAATGAAATATAGCCCCACATATCTCTGCTGAAATCTAGAAGAACATTATTTAAACGCTCATGGCCATGGAATAACTTAGCCATGCTATCTTTAGGTTCTACCTGCGTTGTATAAGGAGACCAGAGGAGACCAACTTTTGTTATAAAAGTTTTTGAAACTTTCTCCCAATCCACCTTAGGATAAGCTATTAAATGCGCGTTATAATTTCCTACAGCACCATTCATTTTTCCTCTTAATCCAGTTTCACTGATCACCATGGATATACGATCAATTCTAGAAGAAAAATTAGCTAATTCCTTACCTACTGTAGTAGGTGTTGCTACTTGCCCATGTGTTCTAGAGACCATTGGAATATCAGCATATTGATGTGCCTTTTTCTTTAATAAGTCATTAAATTTATTTATATTATTAGAGATTAGTAGTTTAGAAGCATCTTTTACCATTAATGCGTAACTGATGTTATTAATATCTTCTGAAGTACACCCAAAGTGTATGAACTCAGCTAATCCTTTTAACTGCCTAGATTTCTTAAACTGGTCTCGTAAGTAATATTCAACTGCTTTAACATCATGGTTAGTCTTTTTTTCTATATTTTTTACTTTTCTAGCTTCAGTCAGGCTAAAGTTTTTTTCTATTTTAGAAAGAAAGGTTATTGACTGTTTGGTTAAATGGGGAAGCTCTTTAATATGTTGTTGCTTCGAGAGGTGAATAAACCATTCAATTTCTACAAAAACTCGATATTTAATTAAAGCATATTCACTAAAAACTTCTTGTAGTTCAGTTACAAGTTTCGAATATCTACCATCAATAGGAGATATTGCAGATAGTTCTGTTAATTTCATAGCTACAGAGTAAAAAGTGAATTATAACTTATAGCTAACTATACTTGCGTTATCTCTAGGTAAGAAGCAAACTTGTAATTATGAAAAAATTATTTTTACTCTTGTCTTTACTGTATTTTAGTTGCTTTAACCCTTTATTTTCAGCCACAGTCATTCATGCTGGTCTTTTAATAAATGGAGAAAGCTCTTTTCCAACTCCAGAAATGAGTATTGTTATCGAGGGCTCTAAAATTCAAGCAATAGAAACTGGGTATATTACACCTGATTCTGAGGATGACTTTATAGACCTTAGTGGTTATACAGTACTACCAGGATTAATGGATATGCATGTTCATTTAAGTTCTGAATACAGCAAAAATTCCTATCAAGAAAAAATAAGTCTAAACGCAGGTGATTATGCAATAAGAGCAGTCTCGAACGCTGAAAAGACTTTAATGGCTGGATTTACCAGTGTTAGAAATTTAGGTGATAGTGGGGGAGTTTCTATCAGCTTAAGAAACGCAATTAAAAAAGGAATAGTAATTGGACCAAGAATTTTTTCTTCAGGTACTACTATTGCCTCATCAGGAGGGCACGGAGATTCTACTAATTCATTAAATCAGTCTTTAACTTCTGATCCTGGACCTGCAGAAGGGGTTGTAAATAGTGTAAAAGATGCATCTAAAGCAGTTAGGTTTAGATACAAGGAAGGAGCAGACCTAATTAAGATAACAGCTACTGGGGGAGTTTTAAGTAATGCAAAAAACAGCCAGAACCCCCAGTTTACTGAAGAGGAAATCACTCAAATAGTTAATATAGCTAAAGACTATGGTTTTAAAGTTGCTGCACATGCACATGGATCTGAAGGTATAAAAAGAGCCGTAAGGGCTGGAGTTCATTCTATTGAACACGGTACTTTGATGGATGATGAAGGTATGAGGTTGATGAGAGAAAAAGGAACTTACTATGTGCCTACAATTATTGCTGGATTATGGGTCGCAGAAAAGGCTAAAGATCCTGATTTTTTTCCTGAACTAGTGAGACCTAAAGCTGCAGAAATCGGACCTCAAATTAAAGGCACATTTGGAAAGGCTTACCAGGCTGGAGTAAAAATTGCTTACGGTACAGATACAGGTGTTTCAGCACATGGAAATAACGCCACAGAATTTAAACATATGGTAGAAGCTGGAATGCCTCCTATGAAAGCGATTCAGTCTGCAACGGTTGAAGCTGCAAAATTATTAGGAGAATATGAGCAGTTAGGCAGTCTAGCGGAAGGTAAGGTTGCAGATATAATTGCAGTGAACGGAAATCCAGTAGAGGATATAACTATCTTAGAGGAAGTAGATTTCGTAATGAAATCCGGAAGGGTTTATAAATCACCCTAATTAATGCTATTTATCTCACCTCCACCAAGACAAACATCATCTTTATAAATTACCACTGATTGACCCGGAGTTATCGCTCTTTGCTTTTCCTTAAATTTTACTTTTAAGGTTTTATCTAGAATTTCAATAAAGCAGTCTTGATCTTCTTGTCTGTATCTAACCTTAGCCTTTCCATTAAATCTTTTCTCATCTAATTCATTAACTAGCTTTAAGTTTGCAGTTTCTAATTGGGAAGACATCAGAAGGGGATGGTTATTTCCTTGAACCGCAACTAAGGTATTCTTCTCAAGGTTCTTTTTTGCGACATACCATGGATCATTTTTAGAATGCTTTAAACCTCCTATACCTAATCCTTGTCGTTGGCCTAGAGTATAGAAAGCAAGACCTTTGTGTTCTCCTATTTCACTACCATTTTCATCTTCAATTATTCCTGGGTCATGGGGTATGTAGTTGTTCAGAAATTCAGGAAACGGTCTTTCGCCAATAAAACATATACCTGTACTATCTTTTTTTTCACTTGTAATGAGACCTTCTTTTTTTGCAGTTTTTCTAACTTCAGTTTTATTTAAAGTACCTAAGGGAAAAATAGACTTTGCTAAAGCTTCTGATCTTACAGAATGAAGAAAGTAACTTTGGTCTTTACCTTTATCCTTACCTTTTAAGAGAGTTGTTTTTTCTTTATTTATTTTGTTCCTTACATAGTGTCCTGTAGCTATAAAGTCATAGCCCGCATCCATGGCGTAATTAAAGAAACTATTAAATTTTATTTCACGATTACACAATATGTCTGGATTAGGAGTTCTTCCAAATTTTAATTCATTTAGAAAATAATTAAATACTTTCTCCTTGTATTCTTTAGCAAAATTTTCTTCAAATAACTCTATTTTTAGTTGGTCAGCAACAAAAGCTGCATCTAAAAAGTCTTCTTTAATACTACAATAAGGTGACCCATCATCATCTTCCCAATTTCTCATAAAGAGTGCATCTACTTGGTAACCACTATTTTTTAGAATTAATCCAGTAACAGATGAATCTACTCCGCCAGATAGTCCTAGTAAAACTTTACCTTTGCTCATTATTCTTTGTATTCGATTAGATTTAAGGCTTATATGCTATATAATTCTGGTCCCGCTCACAAAACTTAATGCTAAATATGGAATTTAAGCACATAGAAATACCAAAAGAAGGCGAAAAGATACAATTTGATGCTTCTGGAAATCTTATTATTCCAGATAACCCAATTATTCCCTTTATAGAAGGGGATGGAATAGGATCTGACATAACTCCAGCTATGATTAAAGTAGTAAATAATGCAGTACTAAAGGCTTATGAAGGTAAAAAGAAGATTTCATGGATGGAAATTTATTGTGGAGAGAAATCAGTAGAAGTGTATGGTGAAGGTAATTGGCTTCCATCTGAAACTTTATTAGCTTTAGAGACCTATTTGGTTGGAATAAAAGGCCCTTTAACAACTCCTGTAGGAGGCGGAATAAGATCTTTAAATGTTTCTTTAAGACAAGAACTAGATTTATATGTTTGCCAAAGACCTATTAGATATTTTGAGGGAGTGCCAAGCCCGGTTGTTAGCCCTGAAAAAACTGACATGGTTATTTTTAGAGAAAATTCTGAAGATATATATGCAGGAATTGAGTGGGAAGCGGATTCGGATGAAGCAAAAAAACTTGTTTCTTTTTTAATAAAAGAGATGGGAGTTACTAAGATAAGGTTCCCTGATAATTGCGGTATTGGAATAAAGCCAGTTTCAAAAGAAGGAACACAGAGATTAGTAGATAAAGCTATCCAATACGCAATTACAAACGATAAAAGCTCTGTAACTTTTGTTCATAAAGGTAATATTATGAAATTTACTGAAGGATCGTTTAAAGATTGGGGTTACCAATTAGCGGCAGAGAAGTATAAAGCAGAGGAACTAGATGGTGGACCTTGGCATAAATTAAAAAACCCTCTTACAGGAAATAACATCATAATCAAAGATGTAATAGCTGATGCTTTCTTACAACAAATTCTTACACGCCCAGATGAATACAGCGTTATAGCCACTCTAAATTTGAATGGCGATTACATATCAGATGCTTTAGCGGCTGAGGTAGGCGGTATAGGTATAGCGCCTGGTGCTAACCTTGGAGACAAAGTAGCTTTATTTGAAGCTACTCATGGAACTGCTCCAAAATATACTGGCTTAGATAAAGTAAACCCAGGATCTTTAATATTATCTGCAGAAATGATGCTTAGATATATAGGTTGGGTTGATGCTGCAGATCTAATAATTAAAGGACTTGCAGAAACTATAAAAAATAAGACAGTAACCTACGACTTTGAACGTCTAATGAGTGGAGCTAGCTTAGTTAAATGTTCTGAGTTTGGAGAGGCAATTGTTGATAATATGGACTAATGTTCATAGACAATACTAGATCTGAGTTAATACTAGGGCCTGATGAAGATCAAGAAGATCAAGAAGATCAAGGAACTTCAGTTGCAGTCGCAACAATAGAACCAAAACTAAAGAAACCCCCTTTATACAGAGTAGTTATCTTTAACGATGATTACACCCCTATGGAATTCGTAGTTTATGTGTTACAAACTTTTTTTGGGATAGATAGAGACAAAGCTACACAAATTATGTTAGCAATACATACCCATGGGAAGGGTGTTTGCGGTATATTTACAAAAGAAGTTGCTGAAACTAAGTCTGCACAAGTTAATAACTTTGCTAGAGAGAATGAGCATCCTTTAATAAGTGAAATAGAACCAGTAGATGAAGAGTAATGTTAGATAGCGAATTAGAAAAAAATCTGAATGAAGCATTTAAATTAGCTCATAGAAAGAAACATGAGTTTGTCACTGTTGAGCACTTATTCTTATCTATCTTAGGTAATAATGATGCCATAGAAGTACTAAATTACTGTGGAGCTGATATAGAGGCTCTTCAGAAAAATCTAGAATCTTATATTAAAGAAACAACCCCATTGATCTCAGAAGAAGAGGAACAAGAAATCCAGCCAACTTTAGGATTTCAACGAGTTCTTCAAAGAGCAGTTTTTCATGTTCAGTCTTCAGGAAAAAAAGAAGTAAATGGAGCAAATTTGTTAGTAGCTATATTTAGTGAAAAAGAGTCACACAGTGTTTATTTACTACAGCAAGAAGGAATTACAAGATTAGATATAGTTTCCTTTATGAGTCATGGAAAGAATGATGAAGAATTAGAAGAAGAGGCTCTCACAGGTAACAAAGATGAAAAGATAAAGGATAGTTCGGCTCTAGAAGCATTTACTTTAAATCTAAACAGAGAAGCTTCAGAAGGAAGAATTGATCCCCTTATAGGAAGAAAAGCTGAAGTAGAAAGGGTCATTCAAGTCTTAGCTAGAAGAAGTAAAAATAATCCTCTGCTTGTTGGTGAGTCAGGTGTTGGTAAGACAGCTATAGCAGAAGGCATAGCTAAATTAATAGTAGAAAATAAAGTCCCTGAATTAGTTCAAGAAAGCACGATCTACTCTTTAGATATGGGAGCACTTTTAGCTGGAACGAAATATAGAGGTGATTTTGAAAAAAGGCTTAAGCAAGTATTAAAAGAATTAGAAGAAAATAGTAATTCAATTTTATTTATCGATGAAATTCATACCATTATAGGGGCAGGGGCCACTTCTGGAGGGGTGATGGATGCATCTAACTTATTAAAACCAGCTTTAGCTAAAAATGGACTTCGATTTGTTGGATCTACCACTTATAAAGAATTTAGAGGAATATTTGAGAAAGACAGGGCTCTTTCAAGAAGATTTCAAAAAGTAGAAGTTATGGAACCTTCGGTTGATGAAACTATAAAAATTCTTAAAGGTTTAAAAAGTAGATTTGAAGACCATCACAATATTAAATACACAGAAAATTCTTTAAAGGCAGCAGCTGAGCTTTCTTCTAGATATATAAATGATAGATATTTACCTGATAAAGCTATTGATGTTGTAGATGAAGCAGGTGCAAGGCAGCGACTCTTACCTAAGTCTAAAAGAAAAAAAACTATATCTGAAATAGATGTAGAAAAAATAGTAGCATCAATTGCTAGAGTGCCTGAAAAAACTGTATCTTCTTCAGATAGGGTATCTTTAGAGAAACTAGAAGAAAATTTTAAAAGAGTAATTTTTGGTCAGGATCAAGCTATAAGTAGTTTATCAGCCTCAATTAAGCTATCTAGAGCAGGCCTGGGTTTAGTTGAAAAACCTGTAGGCTCTTTTCTTTTTTCAGGTCCAACTGGAGTCGGAAAAACTGAAGTATCAAAGCAACTAGCTTTAATTATGGGAATTGAGTTTATTAGATTTGATATGTCTGAATACATGGAAAGGCATACAGTTTCTAGATTGATAGGAGCTCCCCCTGGATATGTTGGTTATGACCAAGGTGGTCAATTAACAGAGTCTGTAACAAAACATCCTCATTCAGTAATTTTGCTTGATGAGATAGAAAAAGCACATCCTGAAGTATTCAACATACTTTTACAGGTTATGGATCATGGTACTTTAACTGACAATAATGGGCGTAAAGCTGATTTTAGAAATGTAGTGTTGATTATGACTACTAATGCAGGTGCTCAAGATATGAGTAGGGCATCTATGGGATTTAATACGCAAGATCACACTAGTGATGGAACGGAGATTATTAAAAAAACTTTTTCTCCAGAATTTAGAAATAGATTAGATGCAATTATTCCGTTCAATCCTTTGGAAATTGATGTTATTAAAACAGTAGTAGATAAATTTCTTGTTGAGCTCCAAGCCCAATTAGATGAAAAGAAGGTCCAGTTAGAAGTGTCTGAACAAGCAAGAGACTGGATAGCAGACAAAGGATATGACAAGACGATGGGTGCAAGACCTATGCAACGATTGATTCAAGAAAAGATAAAAAAACCATTAGCAGAAGAAATTCTTTTTGGTCAATTCTCTTCAAGAGGAGGGGTTGTTTATGTTGATCAGGAAGAGGATGGATTGTCGTTAAAATTTAAAGAATCAATTAAAGATAAAGATAAGGTATCCTAACTTTATCTTTCCCTAAAAATAATCCTACCTTTAGATAGATCGTAAGGAGTAATTTCTACTTTTACCTTATCGCCAGTAAGTATTCTTATGTAATGCTTTCGCATACGGCCTGATATATGAGCTGTAACCACATGTTCGTTTTCTAATTTAACTCTAAAAGTGGTGTTAGGAAGAGTTTCTATAACCTCTCCATCCATTTCTATCAGGTCTTCTTTTGCCATATATAATAGATTTTGCCTTAGTAGCTATAATTAATCAAAAATTCAACATGGACGAAAAAAAATTTAAATTTTGGAAACTTTTATTAATACTGTTCTTAGTAATAGTTTTTATTGCCTTTTTAAGCTTTTTAGTAGACAGAATCATATTACATTAAGTAGCTATAACTTTTTTCTTAATTAAATCTTCTATTTCTGATTCAGAATAATTACACCAACCGATAAGTGTCTCTTTTGTATGCTGACCTAAATGTGGAGGAGGGGAGAAAGAATCTTCATTGGTATATGAAAGTTTAATAGGATTACCTGGCATTTTTACTTTTCCTCCATCAGGATGTTCAACATCAACAAGCATATTCCTATGGATCACTTGTTCATCAGAAAAAGCCTGACTAAAACTATTAATTGGAGCACAAGGGACTTTTGCTGAATTAAGAGCATTAATCCAATGTTGTGAAGTTTGTGTAGAGAGCTTCTTATTCAATTCTGATTCAATAAAATGTTGATTTTGTAGTCTTCCAGGTGAATTTTTAAATTCTTCTTTTCTTAAACTGTCTATCTCAACTATATTTAATAGTTCTTCCCAAAATGCGTTAGTTATTACTGCAATTACTACGAAACCATCCTTTGTTGTAAAACTGTTATAAGGAACATGTACAAAGTGAGCATTACCTATAGGTTCTGGATCTATGCCTGACAGTGTTTGCATAGTTGCCATGTAATTCAAAAGAGAAATCTGTACATCTAGCAGAGAAAGATCTAGATGTTGGCCTTTACCTGTCCTTTCGCGTGAAAGCAGAGCAGAAAGTATTCCGATAACACTAAACAAGCCTGATCCAAGATCTCCTATGGGAATTCCAGCCCTTGTTGGGGTTGAAGCATCTGTTCCAGTAATAGACATTCCTCCACTGTATGCTTGCACTATTTGGTCATATGCAGGTCTAGTGGAGTGATTACCCGTTTCTCCGAATCCAGTAATTGAGCAAGTAATAACTTTGGGATTAATTTGTCTTAAATGCTCAAAATCAATTTTTAGCTTTTTAACAACTCCTGCACTGAAATTATTTAATACTACATCAGCTGTTTTAACTAAGTCATAAAAAACATTTAGACCATCTTGTTTTTTAAGGTCCAGCGATACACTTTTTTTATTTCTATTAAGGGTAAGAAAATAAGCACCAAATCCTTTAAAAGAGTTATTAGGATCTTCAGCTAAAAGGCCTCTAGTCATTTCTCCAGTATCTAAAGGTTCTACTTTTACAACTTCTGCACCTAAATCTGCTATTACCATTCCAGCATAGGGGCCAGCTAACATATGAGTAAGATCTATTACCTTAATTCCTTCTAGGGGCTTCATAGAGGGCGCATTGTACTACGTGTATATAAACATTACGTAATAGGGGTAGTGGAGATAATATAGCCTTATATGGACTTATATTCTTAATTTAACATAATATATATTATACGAACCTATATAACTTCATGTGGTGTATTTAGACAAAAAACCACCTATATATAGTTTTATAGTAAATTTAAGGGTATTTAAGCTAAGTTGCTACTTCTACTCTTGTTTACAATAATGTAGTATTTACTGAACTATGAAAAATTTAAAACTAATTGCCGTTTTATTAACATCTATGTCGATCTCCTTCTCTGCTTTCTCTGCAGAGGGTGACATAACTGTCGTTGGAGGTGTAGAAATTCCTGAAGTCCAAAATAGCAACGCTTTTAATCATGTTAAGAAAAAGCTCGGAAAATGGGAAGGTAAACTGACTCAAGGT
>UINC01002440.1_pt1 | contig 10706 bp, 3 predicted proteins | sample 5385821 | NCBI WGS metagenome assembly UINC01 (sample SAMEA4666929, study PRJEB26691) | marine metagenome | isolation source: Pacific Ocean | place: Pacific Ocean | collected 2011-10-13
TTAATTGTTACGCCACTCCTGAGGCAATTAAAACACTTTCAAGTAGATCTGATGTCACTCGAATTGATCATGATGAATATCGAAAAATGATAATCGATTCTCCGAATGATGTTATTGTCCTTTCAGATTCCGTTCAGGATCGTGAAATAACCTGGAATGTTTCAATTGTAAACGCAGACGATGTTTGGGCGTTGGGATATACCGGTGATGGGGCATTGGTTGCAGTAATTGACACCGGTGTGAACTACGATCATGTGGATTTACAGGATCACATGTGGGGTGGACTTTTTTATCCAAATCATGGGTATGATTTCGCTAATGATGATGACAATCCCATGGATGATCATGGCCATGGAACACATTGCGCCGGAACAGTTGCCGGAGATGGAACAGCAGGGTCTCAAACCGGAATGGCTCCTGATGCGCGAATTATGGCTTTAAAGGTACTTGATTCAGGAGGCAGTGGGTATGAGTCCGATTGTTGGGAAGCTGTTGAATTCAGTGTTGCACATAATGTAGATGTTATGAGTTTCTCTTTAGGATGGTTACATTCTTGGGGACCGGATCGATCCAGTTGGAGGAATGCAATGAATAATGCCTTGTTTGCTGGTGTTATAGCTTCAATTGCAGCAGGGAATGAAGGTGGAGACCAAGGTTCATATCCAATTCCAGATAACGTCCGTACTCCAGGAGATATCCCACCGCCATGGCTCCATCCTGATCAAACTCTGACAGGGGGGACTTCTGCGGTAGTTTGTGTTGGCGCAACCAATAGTAACGATAATATTGCGTCATTCTCCAGCCGTGGTCCTGTAACCTGGGGAAACATCAGTCCCTTTAATGATTATCCTTATAGTCCCGGTATGGGATTAATTCGTCCAGATATTTCTGCTCCAGGGGATAATATTAAATCACTTGCCCATTACAGCAATACGGGCTATGAAAGTGGATGGTCTGGGACATCTATGGCTACTCCCTGTGTAGCTGGTGTTATTGCTTTGATGCTTTCCAAGGATAATTCGTTGACTCCCGAGCAAATAAGTCAGACTCTGGAGGAAACTGCTCTGCATTTAGGGAGTGAGGGGAAAAATAACACCTATGGTTCCGGAAGAGTTGATGCCCTGGAAGCGGTGAATGCAATATTTACGGAACCAATACCGCCTTATCCTCCCCACAATCCTAACCCAGCTGATGGTCAGGGATTTGTCAATGTAGGATCGGATCTTTCCTGGTCGAACGGCGGTGGAGCCACATCATATTTGGTATTTATGGGTACGGATAATCCTCCAACCAATATTCTGAATGGTGATTTATCAAGCTCAAGTACCTATATGTTGAGTGGCTTAGACTTTTCCATCCATTATTTTTGGAATATAATTGCCATAAATGATTATGGAGAAACAGTAGGACCCGTCTGGAATTTCACTACTGTAGGTCCACCGGATGAAGATTTTGAATCCGCTGATTTCAGTCAGAATGATTGGGAATTCGGTGGGAATGCTGATTGGATTATTGATAGTAGTAATCCTTATAACGGTACCTACTCCGGTCAATCTGGTGATATTGATCATAGTGAAACTTCTCAGTTGATTATTACTTTAGATGTTATATATGATGGAAATATTGATTTCAATTATAGAGTGGCATCTGAATACAGTCCAACCGGTACCAATTTTTATGATGGACTTGTATTTTACATTGATGATCAGCAAATGGGGCAATATCAGCCTACAGCAGATGGCGGGACACCCTGGGTTTTTGCCAGTTTTCCAGTGACTGTTGGGACACATACATTTAAGTGGTCTTTTGAAAAGGATGGGGGCCCTGGGTCAACTGATATGGAAGAGGATTGTGCCTGGTTGGACGATATTACCTTTCCTCCCACAGAAGAACCGTCCAGTGATATTACTGTAGAATATTTATCTGATTGGAATATTGTAGGTTTGCCAATGGAAGTGAATGATGCCGGTTTTGAATCACTTTTTCCTGATGCTATTGAAAATACGTTATTTTCCTTTGGAGCGAATGGATATATTCCAGGGACAGAATTAACGATGGGAACAGGATACTGGTTGAGATTTTCAAATGAAAATATGACCACCATCAGTGGTTCCTACGTTGAGAATTTAACAATCTCATTGCAGGAAAACTGGAATTTAATTTCTGGTATCTCTGCGGATTTTGCCTTGGATAATATTCTAGACCCGGATAATTTGATTATTCCCCTTACATCGTTTGGATTTGGAATAAATGGATATTTCATTGTTGAGACATTAGTACCAGGGCATGGCTACTGGATTCGATCCTATGGTGCGGGTGAAATTACCCTTTCGAATTCAGCAAGAAAGAAATCACGGCAGATAATTGAGAATCGTGTCAGCGAAGCTAATGTTATCGCATTTAATGGATTTCCCCTTTATTTCGGGGTAGATATACCTGAGAGTGAAATATTGAGTTATAGTTTACCGCCGAAGCCTCCTTCAGGAGTGTTTGACGTTCGATTTACTGGTGGGTGGAGAGTTGTTGAAAATGAAGGTGAGATTGAATTTATAAATCCGAATAAATCATTGAATATTTCCTATCAAATTAATAAAAATGAAAATTGGATATTGACTTCAGAGACAGGAACTCAGCATGTGCTACATGGTATAGGAGGGATTGAGCTGACGGATAATTCCGGGATTTTGTTTCTTGAGAAATATTTTCTAACACCAACACATTATTCCTTATCGCAAAACTATCCCAATCCGTTTAATCCTGTGACAACCATCACCTATGAATTGCCTCAGGAGTCGTATATTTCGCTCGAGGTGTATAATATGAATGGTCAACAGGTAACCAGTTTAGCTTCCAAAGGCCAGGAAGCAGGGAAGTACACAGTGCAATGGGATGGCACTGATCTGAATGGCCATAAAGTATCTAGTGGTATATACCTTTACAAATTGGAAACCCCTGATTTTACAAATATCAGAAAAATGATCCTCATGAAATAAAGTGAGTGAATCATGTTGTTAATACGTTTTATTTTTGATAATAGGATATTTTTTTACAAATGAATAAAAAAATTATGAAAAAAATCATTACTGCATTATTTTGCGTAACCTTTCTCATCGGTTCAACCTGGCAGGGTATTACCTCCGATACTCCAACCAAGACCCAGTTAAAACTGATATATTCAGATATTGAAACCAGTAAAATCGAGTTTTTAATCGACGGATTTCATCTCACCCCTGTCAAAACCCCTGCGGGGGACATGTATTTGGTCAAACTGGATGATGGTGCTTCCCTGCTGTTGGAAGGTGCGCCTGACATCCATAAATATGCAAGATCCATCATTATTCCGGATTATGCCAAAATGGAAGTTGAAGTTTTGTCTTCTGAATTTGTGGAATATAAAGACGTTCATATTGCTCCTTCAAAGGGAAACCTCTCCCGTTTAGTTGAGCCTAAAGATGTTTCCTACACATTCGGGGATGTATACCAAAATGATGGGTTTTTCCCTGGAGAAATTGTTGGTTTAGAAAATCCTTATGTTCTTAGAGATCTTCGGGGCCAAACGGTTGTTTTCAATCCCATTCAGTATAATCCTGTACAGAAAATATTGAGAGTTTACCAACGCATTCTTGTTGAAGTCTCAGCTGCTGAAAAGGATAATATCAACATTTTTGAAAGGTCGAATGAAGAAGTCAAATATCCCCGTGAATTCCTGAATATTTACCAGAATCATTTCCTCAATTTTGATGAGGACTCCAGGTTTACTTATTTGATTGATCATGGAAATATGCTTGTGATCAGCTATGCTTCTTTTATGGATGAAATGCAGCCGCTGGTAGATTGGAAAAACAAGAAGGGGATTCCAACAGAAATGGTCGATGTGAGCGATATAGGATCAAATTCCAATTCAATCCAGAATTTTGTTTCAGATTATTATAATGATAATGGATTAACATTTTTACTCCTTGTGGGGGATATTGCACAGATTCCGTCCCCTTCAGTGGGTGGTAGCGCCTCTGATCCTACCTATGGCTTTATTTTAGGGAATGATTCCTATGCGGAAGTCATTGTTGGAAGATTTTCCGGAAGCAATTCTGCCCAAATATCTACCCAGGTAGAACGAAGCATCGAATATGAACGATATCCTCAATCCGGATTTACAGAATGGTATGATGATGCCTTGGGAATCGCTTCTAACCAGGGGCCTGGCTTTGGCGGATATGATGATGATGAGTTCAACGATTTCTTGTGGGAAACAGTTCTCTCACTTTTCACTTATGACAGTTACCAAGGCATTTATGATCCCAGTGGAACTGACCAGCAGGGTATTGATGCTATTAATGGTGGAATAAGCTTGATAAATTATACGGGACATGGATCAATATCAAGTTGGGGAAATGGTGCTTCTCTTAATACTTCCCAAATAAATTCACTTGAAAATGACAATTTATTGCCGTTTGTCATAACAGTAGGATGTAATGTTGGTGAGTTTCAAAGTACTAATGAATCTTTTTGCGAAGCCTGGCAAAGGGCGACACATAATGGAGAACCAACCGGGTCTATCGGTCATTATGGTTCTACCATAAGCCAGAGTTGGGAACCGCCTATGCATGGGCAATATGGAATGAATCTCATATTAACTGAGAGCTATAATGAAAATTTAACCAGAACCATTGGCGGTATTGCAACCAATGGATGTTTGTATATGAATGATGCCCAGGGATCACAGGGTATTCATGAAACCCTATATTGGACCATGTTTGGAGATCCATCAGTACCGATTAGGACTGCACCTCCCACAATTATCAATGCGGAATTCGAGGATATAATTATTTTGGGTGCTAATACGTTTTCAGCCTACACTGGAACGGAAGGTGATTTGGTTGCCCTTTCGCTTAGTGGTGAACTGCTTGCTTACGGTTATACCGATGAATCAGGCACAGCCACTTTGGAGCTTGGCGATGCAGGCGATGTACCAGGGGAACTTGATCTGGTGATCACTGGTTTTAACTATCTCCCATATGAATCAACTGTTATGGTTTTATCACCGGATGGTCCCTATCTGGTCATCGATAATGTTTCTGTAAATTCTGGTTTAGATGAAATAATTGAATTTGGTGAATCGGTGGAACTGACTCTCGCTCTTGAAAATGTGGGAAATGATGATGCTTCGGATGTTACGGTTACCATTACTTCTAGTGATTCCTATATATCCATTACAAACGGCCTTGGAACCATCACTTATATTGGCCCGAATGAAACCGTGGTTGTGAGCGGACTGTCCTTTGATGTATCGACTGATGTTCCTGATGATCATAATTTTGATTTATCATGTGTTATAAATGCTGGCAGTGAAACCTGGGAATCTATAATTTCCCTGATTGCGTACGCTCCGATGGTTTCAGTTGGTACAGTGGCTGTTGATGATGAAAATGGTCAACTTGACCCGGGTGATACTGCAGATCTAATTGTTACACTGGTTAACGACGGTGGTGCTGCTATAAACAATGTGGCGGCTATTCTTAATTATCCTAATGATGATGGTTTGATCATCGTTAATGATGGAACTGATGAGCTATCGGTTATACCGGCTAATTCCAACGGTACGATTACTTTTAATGTAACAGTTGCTGATTGGGCAAACATTGGTCTAGTAGCAGATTTTATAATAGAGATCAGCGCTGATAATAACTATTCTGTTTCTGATCAGGTTTCTCTCACGATTGGACTTTGTCTGGAGGATTTTGAATCTGGGGATTTTGTCCAATATTCCTGGGAGTTTAATGGAAATGCAGAGTGGACGATTTCTGAAGATGCGTACGAAGGAAATTATGCTGCAAAATCTGGTGCTATTTCACATAACCAGACTTCCGTAATGTCAGTCACTTTGGATGTCTTTGCCAGTGATGAGATATCTTTTTACTACAAAGTTTCATCAGAGAATAACTATGATTATTTGAAGTTTTACATTGACGGAACGCAGCAAGGGGAATGGGCTGGTGATGTAAATTGGTCACAAGCTTCTTTCTATGTAAACGCTGGAAATCGGACTTTTACTTGGGAGTATGATAAAGATGGATCAGTCTCAAATGGCAGTGATTGTGCTTGGGTTGATTATATTATTTTCCCTCCATCCAATCTGCCAACACCACCCCAAATGGATGTTAATCCCATTTCATTTGATGTGTCTGTTCCTATAGATCAAACGTTAACGGAAATATTATCCATATTAAATGTTGGAGGAGGTTCGGTTGATTATAGCATAAACCTTGTTGAAACCACTTCAGGAAGAATTAACCCTGATAATGGAAGCATCAATATGGAAGAACAATTAGCTCTTGAAACTGACCAAGATATAGAGAAAAAGAGAAGAATCGCTGCTGGATTGGAGATAGAAGCAGCCAAAGTTACTTCTGTGATTCATACTGATTATGCTCCCAATTTGAGGGCTACTGATGTCACAATTGTATGTGACGGGGGAAACTATCAAAATGAAGTTTCATGGAGGATAGTTGCTCCCAATGGAGATGACGTTGCTTCTGGCGGTGCGCCATTTAATGGAGATGCTTCATTGGATGGTGGAGTATATACAGTCTATGCAGAAGATTCGTTTGGTGATGGTTGGAACGGTAATTATCTCACTGTGACTGGCACAGATGGAACTGAATATTTATATTACACTCTTGCGAACGGTTCAGAGGGAACTACAACCTTTGAAATTAATACTCCTGACCCCATTTCATGGATAAGTCTGAGTCAAAGTAATGGAAGTATATTAGGCGGGGATACCGATGAAATTGAGATTACATTTGATACAGCTGATCTGGAAGGTGGTTCAATGTACACTTGTGATATCGAAATCAACTCTAATGTTGGACTGATTACCGTACCGGTAACCCTCACAGTTGGAGCACTGAACATTACAATGAATGTTGACAATCTTTATGATTGGAATATAGTTGGTCTACCACTCATTGTTGAGAATGCCGACTGCCAGGCAGTTTTCCCCGGTTCTATAGAAAACACGCTCTATTCCTTTGATGAAAATGGTTATGGACTCAATTCAGAGCTGTCCATCGGAAATGGTTACTGGCTTCGGTTTTGGGAAGTGGGCACATCAGCGATCTATGGAGAAGTTTTAGCATCGGTTACAATTTCTCTTAATGAGGGGTGGAATATGATCTCAGGATGCTCGTTGCCTAATGGAGGCTGGATTGATCCGTTGAATATTGTAATACCAAATACACTCTATGGATTTGGAGAGAATGGCTATTTTAACTCACCGTCATTTGAGCCAGGTTATGGCTACTGGATACGGGCCAATGCAGCCGGTGAAATTATTGTGTCCGGGCCTGATGGTAATGCTAAGGTTGTTGTTGACAATACCATGAAAGATGCAAACCAAATCACGATCAATGGTACAATTCTTTATTTCGGGATTGATATCCCGGAAGAGAAGCAGCTTAGTTACAGTCTGCCTCCAAAACCACCGGTGGGAGCAGCTGATGTTAGATTTGAAAATAATACGAAATATGCTGAAGAGGGTGGACTTGTTGAAGTGATGAGTAACCGTGAGAGTCTTCAGATTGATTACCAGATAAATGTTGATGCCGGGGAGAAAATGCAATGGATTTTGGTTGACCAGAGCACGGGCCAGGAATATGAGCTGAAGGACATCGGACATATCGAACTTGACGGAACTGCTGATTCCTTTATGCTGAAGAGGGCAGCTGAACTTCCGAAAACATTTGTGTTGTCACAGAACTATCCCAATCCATTCAATCCAGTCACGACTATTAATTACGAATTGCCGGAAGTATCATTTGTAACAATCAGGGTGTATAATCTTGTGGGACAGCAGGTAACTGACATCGTGTCAAAGGTAAAACCAGCGGGATATCACCAGGTAATGTGGGATGGTAAAGATCAATTCGGTGAACCGATGGCAAGCGGAATCTATATCTATTCAATAACCGCTAAGAATTTCCATGCCTTCAAGAAAATGGTTCTGATGAAATAGAATTCTCTCAAGTGAGAAGATAGAGGGCACAGGTTAAAACCTGTGCCCTCCTGATTTTAGGTTAAACCGGGTAAAACCATGAGAAAGTTTCTTTCCTTAATAGGACTTTTTACTATGATCGGGTTGTTGTATGCCGGCAACCAGGGCAGTGATTTGCAAGTAAAGACCGATGAATGGTTTCAGAATCATCCGGATTCTTATCCTCACTGGTTGACACCTGAAGAAGAACAGAGAAAAGATGAAATCGGACGTGACTTTTATCCAACCGATCCGCCAATCGGTCCGGTCCGTAACATTGCAGAGTTTGAGCCCATGGAAAGTGTTTTAGTCCGTTATCCCTTTGGAATTTCTTATTCTGTTATCGCAGAGATGTCAGAAGACATAATGGTAACAACCATTGTAAGCGGTCAAAGTCAGGAAAACACAGTCACAAATTATTATAGTTCAAATGGTGTAAATTTGGATAATTGCATTTTTTTACATGCTCCAACTGAATCATATTGGAGTAGAGATTATGGCCCCTGGTATGTTGTGAATGGAAATAATGAAGTAGGAATTGTAAATTTTATCTACAATCGACCCAGGCCAAATGATAACGACATTCCAATTGAGATGGCAGAATTTTTAGACATAGAACTTTATGGTATGAATTTAATCACAGCAGGTGGTAATTATATGACGGATGGTATGGGTATTTCGGCAGCTTCCGAACTGGTCTGGGAAGAAAACCCGTCTCAAAGTCACGCGGCAATCGCACAACTGCTAGAAAATTTTACAGGTGTAACTAATTTCCATGTTATCCCAGATCCGAACAACACATATATCGACCATATTGATTGCTGGGGAAAATTTCTGGATGTTGATAAGGTTTTGGTTCGTTCCGTTCCTACAAGTCATAACCAATATGACGAAATCGAAGCTACAGCGGATTATTTTTCAAATCAAATGTCATCCTATGGAACACCGTATGAAGTATATCGTGTGTATACCCCACAAAATCAACCTTATACAAATTCTCTAATTTTGAATGATAAGGTCTTTGTTCCTATTACAGGATCATCTTGGGATGACGATGCTTTAGAATCTTATGAAGAAGCTATGCCCGGGTATGAAGTTTTGGGATTCACAGGTAGCTGGGAATCCACAGATGCATTGCACTGCCGTGCAAAAGGAGTTGCAGACCGGGGTATGCTTTACATTCGACATATTCCTCTTTCAGGAGAAATTCCGTCCAGTAATGGCGATTTTGAAATTACAGCTACTGTCATTCCCTATAGCGGTGCATCAGTAAATAATAATTCTCCAACTGTATTTTATCGTGTTGATGGTGGTGGTTATCAATCAACAGTAATGGAATCAATCGTTGGTAATGAATTTTCGGGATATATACCAGCTTTGCCCTTTGGCGGTGAAGTGGCTTACTATATACACGCAGCTGATGCCTCTGGTCGAAGTGTGAATCATCCGTTCATAGGAGCTCCGGATCCTCACATTTTTCAAGTTATCAGTACCCAGGTGGAAATGGATTTACCGCACCTGGAAAGTTGGAATTTAGTTGGATTGCCTCTTGTAGTTACTGATCCAGGTTATTTGAATCTATTTCCAACAGCGACTGAAAATTCATGTTTTTCTTACAACGAAAATGGATATTTGGCTGAAACATCTCTATCGGAAGGGAATGGATATTGGCTTCATTTTGAAGAAACAGGAAGTCATTCCATTGTGGGAGAAGTAATCAGTGAAATCTCAATAAATATGAATAGTGGATGGAATCTTATTGCCGGAATTAGCTATAATGTAAATTCATATGAAATCCAGGATCCTGGGAATATTATTATTCCAAATACCTTATTTGAGTTTCAAGGAGCTTCTGGTTATGCCTATGCTGAATCTCTGGCGCCTGGAAAAGGATATTGGGTACGAACTTCTAATCCTGGTGTTATTATTATTACGTTTTCAAACAATAGTCAAAGTCAGTAAAATTAAAGTGGTATATATTTTTTCGACAGGAATGTATATTTTTCGTATCAATATGATAAGTAACCAATCCTTTGTTGAAATAATATTAATGAAATAACTTCAGTTTATATATTTGAATAATAATTTGATGAAAAATACGATTAAAACCATTTCGCTTTTCGTTACTTATTTCATGTGTTATGGATACTCTGTTAGTTTGTATGATATGTATGAACAAGCAGGACCTGGAAATGGTTATGATAAATTTATTGTTCTGGATCCGGATGTTTTATACACCGGAGGAATAGGTTCTGGTGAGGAATCAATTTATATTCAAGGGAATGGTGCTGTCATTGACTTAGAGCAGGGAACTGGCATATGGATTGCCGGCGATAGCAACAACAATATCACTGGCTCTCTTGATATTGATCATTGTACTATAATAAATGGTGGTTCATACGGAATTAATTTATCCGGCTACTCAACAAATTCCATCACAAATTGTAATCTGATTAATGTTCACTGGGGGATTCAAGTCAATGACGATATTCATGCTACCATCATAAATTGTAATCTAATAGACAATACATACGGACTAGCACTAGTTGGAGAGGATACTAACGTGGAGCTTTCCTATTGTAATGCTTGGAATAATGATTACAATTATATGCTGAATTGCGTTGGGTGAGGGACGATTTGGGCAGAGTGTCTGCCTGAGCCAGGTACAGGAAAT
>UINC01000659.1_pt1 | contig 10704 bp, 10 predicted proteins | sample 5385821 | NCBI WGS metagenome assembly UINC01 (sample SAMEA4666929, study PRJEB26691) | marine metagenome | isolation source: Pacific Ocean | place: Pacific Ocean | collected 2011-10-13
CGGCGGTCCCGGTAGAAGGCCCACTGGTTGCGGACCTCGTCGACCAGATCCAGGTCCAGGTCACGCACGATGAGCTCTGCGTCCTGGTCGGAGCAGACGTCGCCCACGAACTGCCCACGCGGATCCACAAAGTAGGTAGTGCCGTAGAAGTCGTTGTCGCCCAGGTCCTCGATGCCGACCCGGTTGATGGCCCCGACGAAGTACATGTTGGCCACGGCCGACGCCGGCTGCTCCAACTGCCACAGGTAGGACGACAGGCCCCTGCTGGTGGCCGACGGGTTGAACACCATCTGGGCGCCATTGAGGCCCAGCGCCCGCCAACCCTCGGGGAAGTGCCGGTCGTAGCAGATGTACACGCCGACCCTGCCGACGGCGGTCTCGAACACCGGGTAGCCGAGGTTCCCCGGTCGGAAGTAGAACTTCTCCCAGAAGCCCTTGACCTGCGGGATGTGGGTCTTGCGGTACTTGCCCAGGTAGGTGCCGTCGGCATCGATCACCGCAGCCGTGTTGTAGAGCAGGCCCTCCTGCTCCTTCTCGTACATCGGCAGGATCAGGACCATGCCGTGCTTTGCTGCCAACTCCTGGAAACGCCTCGTCGTCGGCCCATCCGGGATGGCCTCGGCGTAGTCGTAGTAGTCGGCGTCCTGCACCTGGCAGAAGTAGGGGCCGTAGAAGAGCTCCTGGAAGCACATGACCCGGGCTCCGGATGCGGCAGCTGCGGCAAGGTGCTCCTCGTGGAGCTGGATCATCGACTCCTTGTCGCCCGTCCACCGGGTCTGGAGCATCGCCGCCCGTACCTCGTTCGCCATCTCCGCCTCCCTGGGCTCTCACGTCCGATGTCCCCTGGCGACGCCGCTGTGGGAACGGTGCAGGGGAGCTGTCAACGCGGACAGTAGTGGCACCAGGAAGCGATCCGGGAAGGGGGCCAGCAGAATCTTCTGCTGGCCTTATGCCGGCAGAAGCGGTACCAGAACCCTCGGAGGAGCCACCCTCGAGCCACGGGTCCGCGCGGCCGCCTCGGTCTCGACCCGGAGGTACGTGGGATCCTTGTCGAATGACCAATGGGGCCCCGGGCGTCGGTGCGGATCCCGACCAGTCATTGCTGGAGGACGGTGACGGCCTGCTGGACTGGTCGACCCTGCAGGCCTGGATCGCCCAGAGTCCAGCCCCCGGAAGTGGTCCGGTGGTCACGAGCCGACTGCTCGGTGGCGGAACCCAGAACAACCTCTTCATGCTGATTCGGGCAGACGGCACCCCGATGGTCCTGCGCCGCCCGCCCCGGCACCCCCGCCCGAACAGTGACGAGACCATGTTGCGCGAGGCCCGGGTACTCACGGCAATCGAGGGTCGCGGCGTCCCCCAGCCCGTCTGCCACGCAGTCTGCGACGATCCGTCGGTCATCGGCACCTGTTTCTTCGTCATGTCGGCGGTGGAGGGCTTCGCCCCGGTGGGTGACCTCCCCGGCCGCTACGGCACCGATCCCGACTGGCGCCACCGCCTGGGCCTCGCCATGGTCGACGCCATCGCAGCCCTGGCCCGTATCCGACCCGACGACGTCGGGTTGGGCGGCCTGGGTCGTCCCGACGGCTGGCTGGAACGCCAGGTCAGTAGATGGCAGCGACAACTGGAGTCCTATGCGGCATTCGACGGCTACGACGGTCCTGACCTGCCCGGGGTCGACCGTGTCGGAGGCTGGCTGGAGGCACACCGACCCGACGACTTCACCCTCGGGATCATCCACGGCGACTACCACCTAGCCAACGTAATGGCCGCCCACGATCGTCCCGAACTGACCGCGGTCCTGGACTGGGAGCTGACCACCCTTGGCGACCCCCGCCTGGACCTGGCGTGGTTCCTGACTACCTCGGGCGGGGTCGGCTCGTTCGAGACGGTGACCGACGGCTTCCCGACGATGGACGAGCTGGTGGCCCGGTACAACGACGGGACCGGACTCCGGCTGGATGACCTGACCTGGTGGCGGACGCTGGCCTGCTACAAGCTCGGCATCATCCTGGAGGGCACCAACGCCCGGGCCGCGGCCGGCCAGGCCCCAGTCGAGACCGGCCGGGACCTCCACGGGCGGGCGGTCGACCTGTTCGACCAGGCTTCCGGCCTGATCGACGGGAACCGGGCCTGAGGGTCGGCCTGGCCCGGCATGCTTGTCACATGACTGGAGGATCGGCCGAACCACCGCTGGCGGGCTGGCGCGTAGGCGTCACCGCCGACAGGCGGGCCGATCAGCAGGTCGAGGCACTCCGTCGCCGGGGCGCCGAGGTGGTGCACGGCTGCACCATGCGCACGCTCGACCTCTCCGACGACGCCCGCCTGCTCGAGGTCTCGCGGGCGCTAGTCGACCAGCCGCCGGACACCCTGGTGCTCCAAACGGGCATGGGCCTGAACATGTGGCTGGACGCCATGGACGGCATCGGCCTCGGCGACCAGGTCCGGGCAGCGCTCGGCCACTGCGAGGTGCTGGCCCGCGGACCCAAGGCAGTGAGCGCCGCCAGACGGGCCGGCCTCGTGGTGGCATGGTCGGCACCGGATGAGCTGTTCGCCCAGATCGTGGACCACGTGGCGACCACAGGGGGCAGGGACCGGCTGGCCCTGCAGGTCGACGGCACCGACGAGGAGGCGTTGGCTGCACCGCTAGCCGCCACCTGTGGCGCCGTCACGGTGGTCCCGATCTACCGTTGGGCGCTGCCGGTCGACATCGGTCCGGCCGAGGCCCTGGTGGACGCCGTCTGCGACGGCGGTCTCGACGCCGTGACGTTCACGACACGGCAGGCTGCGATCCACTTCGTCGAGATTGCCGAGGCCCGGGGCCGTCGGGACGACCTGGTGGCCGCGCTGGACGGAGTCCGGGTGGTGCCGGTGTCGGTCGGCCCAGTCTGCTCGTCGGCGATGAGATCCCTCGGAATGACCGGGCTGGTGGAGCCGCAGCGGGCACGCCTGGTGGCCATGCTGGATGTCCTGGCCGAGGTGGCCGTCGCCCGTTCGGCCACCTGAGGCCGCAGGCCGGGATCAGCCCCTGGAATCCTCCGGATCGGGTAATTCGTCGACAGCGGATGGAAGCTCGGCTGCCCGCAGGTCACGGGCCCGGGTCTCGATCTCCGACATCTCGGGGAGGTTCTCGGACCCGATCCCGAGGTCCGGGAACCGGCGCATCGTCACCAGAAGACGGCTGTCGATCGAACCGATGAGCTCGTTGAATGCGCCCACCGTCGAGTTGAGCCTCTTACCGGTCGTCTCCACGTCGCCGAGGATCTTCCCCACCCGCTCGTAGAGCTCCTTTCCCAGGTCGGCGACCTCGCGTGCGTACTCGTTCACCCGGGCCTGCTGCCAACCCCCGGCCACCGCCCAGAGAAGGGCCAGCAGATTGACTGGTGAGGCCAGCAGAACCCGATGTTTGATCGCCTCCTGGAGGAGCGTCGGCTGGACCCTCAGAGCGTCGGCCAGAAACGACTCTCCGGGGACGAACAGCACCACGAACTCCGGCGAGGATCCGTCGTCGACCGCCCAGTACCTCTTCTTGGCGAGCTCCTTGACGTGCTCGCCAAGTGCCTTGGCGTGGTTGTTCAGTTCCCGGTCGACCAGTGCCTGGTCGGTGGCCTCCTGGGCGCGGAGGTACGCATCCAGCGGCACCTTCGCGTCAACGGCCAGGTGGGCGCCGTTGGGCAACCTGACAAGGACGTCGGGACGGACGCCTGCACCGTCGCGGTTCTCGCCCGACGTCTGCTCGGTGAAGTCGCAGTACGACTCCATACCGGCGAGCTCGATCACGTTCCGGAGTTGGTTCTCTCCCCAGACCCCACGGGCCGTCCGCGACCGGAGGGCTTCGGACAGCGTGGTCGTCGACGTCTGCAGTTCGGTGAGCTGCAACCCCAGACGGCTGGTGAGGGTGTCGACGGCTCCACGGTCCTTCTCGTGGGCCGACCGGAGGTGACCGACCGTCTCGTCCAGCTTCTTCATCTGGATGCCCAGTGGGTCCAGCAGTCCCTTGGTCTTCTCGTGGACTGTGGCCATCCGCTCCTCGGCGAGCCTCAGGAACTGGTCGGTGTTGCTGTTCAAAGCGTTGATCGCCGTCTCGGCGACCTGGGCCTTCACCTCGGCGCCGATCTGCTGTGCCAACGCCGTGGCGTCGACCACCGGGGCACCCGGATCGGCAACCACCGGTGCCGGGCGTCGAACCGCCCAGACGACGGCCATGACGGCGACCAGCACGGAGAACACGGCTACGAGGACCAGGGCGATCTCCATGTGACAAACGTAGGTGCACCCTGTGACAAGGGCGCGGCAACCGGCTCTAGGCCGCCACGACCGGTCAGGTCGCCCAGCCGGCAGGGTCGATGGCGCAGGCAAACCCGTCCAGGTCCTCGCCCGCCGTCCGACGCCGGGAGTTCTCCCGGGCCACCTCCATGATGCGAACCATCGCCTCCCGCCCATCCATGCCCACGGACGAGAAGCCACCCTGCTCGTCGACCTGCCTGACCCGGAACGCCCTGGCCACGTCGGCGTCCCAGAACGACACGTTCATCTCGGTGTCGCCCTGGAATGACGAGAAGACGAGGTTGGTAGATCCGATGGTGGCCCACAGATCGTCAACCACTGCCGTCTTGGCGTGCACGTAGACCTCCCGGTAGCCCCGGTCCGCACGCGCACAGGGCGCCGACAGGCAGAACCCGTCGTAAGCACCCAGGGCGGCCAGAGCGTCGTAACCGGCGGCGATGCCCGGGTGGGCCCGGGCGGCAGCCAGCTCCGGCATCGGGTTGCCGGGAACCGAGGCCACGACCAGCACCCCGCGCTCCAAGGCGTCGCGCAGCGCCACGAGCACCACCCGGCTGAGCAGAATCTGATCCTCTATGTAGACGTAGTACCCGGCCGCGGCGATGGCCGACAGGTACTGCTCCCGCACGGAGTTCTCCCCGGCGGGCAACGCCTCGTAGAGGCCGGGTAGCACGCTGCGCTGGATCTGTGCCGTGGTCGGACCCAACTCGCCGGTCCTCGTCGCCGGGGCAGGCAGGTCGTCGGTCTCGCCGGGTGGCCACGAGCCGTGCTCTCGTCCACGCTCCGACGCACCGTTCCAACGCATCACGAAGTTGTCGTGCACGTCGGTCGCCACAGGCCCCCGGACCAGGCAGTGCACGTCATGGACATCGGCGTAGCGATCGTCGCCGACCACCTCCGGTCCCGGATTGGGCTCGGCATGGTCCGGACCAGCCATCGAACCCTTGCCGATGTTGATCCCGCCCACGAAGGCCACCTCGGCGTCGGTTCCGGCGTCGACCAGCCATGCCTTCTGGTGCTGGCACTGACGGCCCACTGCGTCCCAGCGAGCCTGCCACCGCGTGGATCGACTACCCAGCATGCCGATCGACGACTCCGTGCCGCCGAAGGTGTCGTCGGGATGGACCACGACGAGGCCATCGAGGCGGCCCTCCGGGTGCCAGAAGAGCACCCGGACGTCAACGCCGCGGGACGCGGCATCGTCCATCAGGTCGAGGAAGGTGCCCCGGCCGCCGGGGAACCGGGCATCGGTCTCCAGGAAGGCCACGCACACCCACACCGACGTAGTAGCCGACTCGACGGCCGCGGCAATCCGGTCGAAGGCAACCGCGCCATCCACCAGGGGCTCGACCAAATTCCCTGATCGCACAGGAAAAGTCGCCGAAGCCGGGGGCGAAAACCGTTCAAGGGACTCACCCATGACTTAACGCTATGTCGCTGACTGGCGGCGGATGGCATGGGACGCCATAGGGTTCGATCCTGTGGGGAAAGCTCTGGTCATCGAACACGACGAGACTGGCCCAGCTGCAAGCGTAGGTGAACGGCTTGTCGAGCATGGCTTTGAACTACATCCCTTCCGCGTCCTGGAGGATCCTTCCAACCCTGTATGCACAAAGGAATTCCCCGATCCGGCCGGCTATGACATCGTCGTGGTGCTCGGATCGCCATGGTCAATCCACGAAAGGGAACCCATCGAATCGTGGATTGACCGCGAGATCGAATTGGTTCACAACGCGCACAGAACTGGCATACCTGTTCTCGGACTGTGCTTCGGTGGCCAAGTGCTGGCCGCCGCCCTTGGTGGCGAGGTCACGAGGGCGGAGCGGCCAGAAATCGGATGGTACGAAATCGACTCGGACCAGCCAGAGATCGTCTCCTCGGGGCCTTGGTTTGAATGGCACTACGACCAGTTCACAGTCCCCGATGGAGCTACCGAGGTCGCCCGGAGCGAGGTCTCATCTCAGGTCTTTCGCGCAGGCAAGAGCGTCGGAACCCAGTTCCACCCTGAGATCACAGCGGAGATTGTCGCTGGCTGGGTCGTTGTAGGCCGAGAGGAGTTGACCCGCCTCGATATCAATCCAGAGCTACTGGTCTCTGAATCAGTCGATCACCAAGTGGATGCCCGTCAAAGAGCAGACCAACTAGTCGACTGGTTCCTGGACTAGGCCCTAACGCGATGTCCCGAAAGCAGACAACAGCACCTGACATCCAGATATTGGACAATGACATCTGGGCGGAGCGGGTCCCCCATCCCGAATTCGCAGCTCTCCGTGCCCGCGCTCCTGTTGCGTGGTTCGACGAACCGGACGGGAACTCTGGTTTCTGGGCCATCACGCGTCTTGACGATCTTGTCGAGGTTCACCGCGACCATCGAACCTTCTCGTCGCAGGTGGGCGGAACCGAACTCGAGGAACTGGAGAAGGACCCGGAGGCACGGGAAGCCCGTAGGACGATGTTGGAGACCGACCCTCCCGAACACACCAGAATCAGAAAGCTTGTTTCTCGCAGCTTTACCCGCCGGGCCATCGAGAAATGGGAAAGCACCGCTAGGGCTCTAATCGCGGAAAACATCGACAGGTCTCTCCTCGGCCACCAGGTCGACTTTGTCGAGACGGTTGCCCGACGATTCCCCATCCAGATGATCAGCAAGCTGCTCGGTGTCCCTGATCGAGATGCTGAAGAACTGTTTCACTGGGCCGACGCCGTCGTTTATCACTCTGACCCTGACTTTTCGGAGTTGTTGTACGACAAAGACGACACGGATCCCTATCGACAACTTCCATTTAGGAGTCCTAGCTCCCTCAAGGTGTTCGAATACGCGCAGCGGCTCGCCTGGGAGAAGGCGAAGCACCCAGAAGCCGACGTGGTTTCAATCCTCGCGGCCTCTGAAGACCTGACGCCCCAGGAATTCCAGACCTTTTTCCTCCTGTTGGTCATCGCGGGAAATGAGACCACCCGCCACAGCCTGAGCCATGGAGCCTTGGCCCTGGCAGAGTTTCCCGACCAGCTAGACCGACTGCGAGAAGAGCCCGACCTGATCAACACAGCAACAGAAGAGATTCTTCGATGGGCTAGCCCCCAGATCCATTTCAGAAGGACCGCTGTTTGTGACACGGAGTTGGCGGGGGTACCCATTTCCACCGGCGACAAGGTCGTCACGTGGTACATCTCTGCCAATTACGACGAGCGCGCTTTCGCCGACCCTTTCGCACTTGACCTCGCCAGGAATCCCAACCCGCACGTGACTTTCGGAGGTGGAGGCCCACATATCTGCTTGGGTGCCTGGATGGCCCGGTTAGAAGTGAGGGTCTTCCTTGAGGAAGTCACGAGGCGCATCAGATGTATCCGACTGGACGGCAAGCCACAACGAATCCGTTCGAACTTCATCAACGGCCTGAAACACCTGCCGCTCATCCTGGAAACGTTGTAGTTGCAAACGTCAGGAGACTCCGCCCCAGACCTGTCGTTCTGCGGCGTCGACAAGTTCGCCGATGGATTCCTCATTTGCCGAACCAAAGACATAGCGATCTGGCCGGATCAGCACTGCCGCCCGTCCAGCGAGGAGGAGATCGAGACCACCATCAGGGTCCACCAGGTCGTCGACGAGGACCGTTTGGCACCAGCTTCCCGTCTGATGCGGGACTCGGGACAACAGATACCAGTCAGAGCCGCCTACGTCGTCGAGCAGTAGTGGCGTTCCGTTGACAAGAACCCTGGGCTGACGTGCTTGGTGTCCAATTCTGTCATCGACCCCTGAAGAGAAGATTCCTTCCGTTATTGGTGGAAGGCGCGACCAGCGCTCCGCCTCGTTGACGTCAGGGGCGGGGAACTCTGCAACATGTCCTGAGACGATTCGGCCAGCCTCGATCGACATGGCAATACATCTCTCGACATGGCTGCGACGCTCCATTTCGTAGCTATCCAGAAGCCTTTCCGGAGCTCCGTGCTGGAGAACAGATTTCAGTTTCCACGCGAGATTGGCTGCATCGCGGATTCCTGAACACATCCCTTGGCCGATGAAGGGCGGCATCTGGTGGGCGGAATCGCCGGCAAGAAAAAACCGGCCATCTCGCCACCTTTCGGCCACGACGGCATGAAACCGATAGGCAGCAGCTCGGACGATCTCACCGGCATCATCGGGAATCCAGGGGCGGAGGAGTTCGCGAACCCTTTGGTGCTCTTCGAACTCCTCGTGGTTCTCACCCTCCATAAGGCGGAACTCCCATCGGTAATGACCATGGGCAGAAGGTACATAGGTCACCGGTCTTTTCGGATCGCAGACCTGCTGGATCACAGAAGGAAGGTCGGGATCGTCATCAAACATGAGATCCACCACAAGCCAGTACTGGTCGAACCCCCAGTCGGTCAGGCCGATTCCGAGACCCCGACGAGTAGCGCTAGCGGCGCCATCACAGGCGACGACAAACTGCGCATCAATAGAGTTGGGGTCGCTGACCTCTGAGCCGAGAATCAACTCAACGCTGGGAAACCTTTCGAGTCCTTCACGAAGAGCACGATCGAGCAGTGGCTGCTGGAACACGTAGTCCTCAGACCAACCGAGTATCGGAGATCTCTCAAAATCCTCATAGGTGAAGAGCCTCGTCCCGTCAGCGTCAACAAACTCCATTCCCAAACTGGGTTCGACGAGTCGTGCTACCTGGTCTGTGAGCCCCGCCCCTTGGAAGATCCTCATGATCTCTGCGTCTAAGTGGCAGGCCCGCGGAAACGGGTAAGTGTCCAGCGACGCCTCATGGACTGACGTTTCAACGCCGGCCACGCCCAGAAGATTTGCCAATAGAGCGCCGACCGGCCCGCAACCGATTACCGCGACCTGAGGCACGTCCCTAGTGGTCTAGGTCCGGCACTTCGTCGTGCCAACAAGTCGTTCCCCAAGTAACGGCGAGCAATGTGCAGTCACATCCATCTGCCGCCCCATGCCAATGGGCTTCATCCGGCGGGGCAACAACCAAGTGGCCGGGATCGATAGCCACCGCACCATCGGCAATCGTTCCCACGCGGGCGTTGCCGGACACGACGAAGAGAAGTTGCCCACCAGGGTGATGGTGCCAGTTGGTCACCGCTCCTGAATGAAAATGCACCAGGGCAGTGTCAGGTTGTTGGTCGCCTGAGGTGGCGTGGAGCATCTCGAGTTCGACGTGTCCACTGAACAAGCCTCCGTACTTGCTGTCCCGGTCACCGCCGGTCACGACGATCACGAGCGATCTCCGGTGACAAATCGGTTACGAATCTTGCCGATTCCCTCGATCGAAGCCTCTACGACCTGGCCGTTACGCAAGTAGGTGGGTGGGTCCATCGAATCGCCGACTCCGCCGGTCGTTCCCGTGAAAATCAGATCACCCACTTCGAGAGTGACGTATCGGGAGAGCCACTCAATCAGGAATGGCACCGGGAAGATGAAGTCGCTGGTTCTCGCATGCTGGCGCGGTTCCCCATCAACCTTCAGGGAGATCTCGAGGTCGTCACGATCCGGGAGGTCGTCCGGAGTCACGAGGACGGGACCGATGGGGCCAAACCGGTCATAACTCTTGGCCATTGAAAACTGCTTGATTGGGGGCCGAAACTGTTCGTTCCGATCGCTCACATCGTTGCCAACCGTCAACCCAGATATGTGGTCCCAGGCAGAAGTACTCGGAATTCGAGTCCCATGACGCCCAATGGCAAGGACGAGTTCCACCTCGTAGTCGACCATGTCAAGGTCGTGCATGAGCACATCGTCGTACGGTCCGGTAATGCAAGTGGAGAATTTGACCATTACGTGTGGTTCAGTCGGAATCGGCTTGTTTGCCTCCTCGGCATGGCTTCGATAGTTGAGGGCGATAGCAATGACCTTTCCGGGGCTTGGCACTGGCGGACCCAATCTGGACTCACTGATGTCATCGCAACCGTCGACTGATGCGAGTTCGGCCATTAGGGGGTGATTCCTAAGGTCGATGAGTTCCATGGGGTCACTGGAGATTTTCCCGGATGTAGCCGATTCAACATCGACAACGCGACCATCGATAACCAGCGATCCTCGGCCTTCCACGTTTGCTATCCGCATGAGCTACCCAACTAATACGCGTTCTGACTCTTCTGACTCTGGGCAGTCCAGCCTTCCGTGGGCCTCTCGAACCACACGTGTACCTGGCCTGTCCCAGCCGCTGATTCATACTCTGAATAGCGGCGACCGACTGCACCACACTCTGTTCCGCCAATTGCTCCAACCATCATGAGGTAATGGCCGAAGAAGCCCTCCGGAGCATGGCGCCTGTATTCAGCCTGAAACTCGATTACTGCCCGATGGTCCCCTCGCTCCCACCATCCGAGCACCATTTGATCAGCCTCGAGCGCTTCCGGGGTCCGAATGTTGTCCAAAGAGGCCGATTCATGGTCGGCGAACTCTCTCAACGGCCAGAAGCG
>UINC01002441.1_pt1 | contig 10704 bp, 6 predicted proteins | sample 5385821 | NCBI WGS metagenome assembly UINC01 (sample SAMEA4666929, study PRJEB26691) | marine metagenome | isolation source: Pacific Ocean | place: Pacific Ocean | collected 2011-10-13
AGGCCTAGACGGAGGCGAAGCACCCAAGGGTATCCGACTAGAGGAGGGGGTGACTTCGGCCTCCGTGCTGCCGGAGAGTGATATCGTCACGAGTTCGTTCTTGCAGGCGGCCTCAGCAAGTTCGCAATGGACCCTGCATGTCGAGCCAAACTTCTCCTCACAAAACCCTGTGGTGCTCGACATCGATGCGGGTGACTCAACCTCCGTCCTGCATCTGGCACTCGACGTGGGGCACTTGTCCGAGTTGGAACTGATCACGCGGGTGAGCGGTTCCGGAGAGTGGTTCGGCTTCCTGCGTACGGGTGAGATCGGAGAGGGCAGCATCCTCAACGACGTGGTCGTCTGCTTGCAGGACGGGGGGACCTTGCTCCGGGTTGATTCGATAGTGGTTGGCAGGGACGCGCAGGTGCGCGTGGGAACTGTCTCTTCCGGCTCCGAGCGGACCAAAGCGGACCTGCGCTACCGAATGAGCGGGGTCGGAGGCAACCTCAGGGTCCTAGGCTCGGTGCTCTCGTCTGATTCGATGCATCTGGACCACCACGTGGAGATACACCACGATGCGCCAGAGACGTTCAGCCGGCTGGCATGGCACTCCGCATGTGGGGGCAAGAGCAGGACTGTAGGGACGGGGATGCTTAGGGTCGCTGACGGCTCACGTGGGACGGATGCCGCTCAGCTATTCCACAACCTGCTCCTCTCCAAGGACGCTGAGGCGGACTCGATCCCCGAGTTGGAGGTCCTCGAGAATGAAGTCGTAGGATGCGGCCATGGGACAGCCAACGGTCCCATAGACGAGGATCAGCTGTTCTACCTCGGGGCCAGGGGTTTCGACCGCTCCGATGCGAGGGCTTCCCTGATCGCCGCATTCCTGAACTCGACCCTCTCCGAGATGGGCAGCGAGACTCTGCACGGCTGGCTGGTTGGGCTGCTGGCAGCGGAATTGGAATCGCTGGACCCGTGACAGTAGCGCCGCAATGCACATGATACCAAATGGTGAAATCGGGGCTCCAAGCAGGAGTATTGCATGACGGAGGTTGAAATGGCCTTCCAGACGCTGAAGAACGGGCTGACCGATAGGCGGCGTGAGGTGAAGCTGTCCAAAATCCTCGCTAGCATTGCAGGGGGTTACCTTCTCTTCTGCTTTATCGCTCCCGCGACACTTCCGGCTGACACGATTCCCGAGCTCTCGGGGCGGGCGAATGCCATTGACTATGCCAATCACGACAGCTGGGGCAACAGGGATCAGGGCGAGGGGTCGGCGCTCGGGCATGACCAGTCCCTTCATGGGGGTACCTTCGCATGGACTGAGCTCACTCCTGCTTGGGCCTTGGTTTACGCAATAGGGGACCTCAACTGCCACCAGAAGCATCAGAGGTCCTGGGAAATCAATGGCAATCAGATGCCGGTTTGCGTTAGAGACGTCGGAATAATGCTAGGCTTCACTGTCGGGTGCGCGCTTTTCGGGTTCAGGGGATTGAATAGGTGGACGGTTCGTGACACCTTCCTCTCAGTCTTGCCAGATGAGCGCCTAACTACCCTCTATGCGAGGGACTCAAGGCTGATCGCGGTGATTGCGATAATGTGCATTGGCCTAGTGCCCATGGCCGTCGATGGCTTCACCCAATTGCTGATGAAATCATACGAGTCTACGAACCTCGTCAGGCTAGTCACTGGCTTCGCTGCCGGACTCGTCGCTGGGTGGTGGTTCTCTTCGGCTTTCGCGGCAAGGCCTAAATTCTTCGAAGGGGCGAGCGAAGTGATCCTGCCAGCAGATGCCAAGCTAGTAATCAAGTAGTCAGGCTCACTTCCCCAGCCACCAGTCGATCAGCCCATCTTGGTCATTCGGTGGTGATTCGTCATCAATGCCACAACCGAGAAGCGAGAGACGGGCGAGAGTGTCGTGAACAGAAGATACGTGCCCACCCGTTCTGATAATCTGCCCAAGGGAGAAGCGCAGGTGGGTTTTGGGATTGGAAAGTTGCCATCTCCTGATGGCGCTTCGGAACGGCCAGATTGCGAGGAGCAACCTGCCGTAGGAGAAGTGCTCTTCCTTCAGTTGAGAGCGGGGTGCCTCCTTGCCAATCAGCGTCTTGTGCTGGGTCACCCAACCCGAACTATCATGCAGGAACTTGACGATTCGTTGGGAATGCCGCTCGGATACGCACCTGACAGGCCCCATTGCCGAACGGAGCTCGGAGATATCTGCAGTGTGGACAAGTGAGAACGTCCCACAAATAGAGGACATGGAGTGATTCAGGAGATTCTTTGGCATTACTAGCAGATTCTTCTCTGAAGCCGCAGCAAGCACTTCACTGTGCCTCTCCTGAGCGATCTTGAGCACCTGCCAAGGAGCCTGCCCGTCGAGCCAATCTGACCTACTCTTGGCTGGGTCGGTACCTAGGTTCGAGAGGGTGCTTTGCCCCATTGAGAGCCTCATCAACTGCCTAATCTGATACTGGTCAACGGCCTCGGAATCCACGTTGATTGGCATGGGCCTCCTATGCAGAAAGGCCCTGATGCCATCGGTCAGGCAGCGACGAAGCTGCTGCTCAGAGCCCTCGTTTGATATTGGGCCGAGGATTGCGCCCATATCGAATGGGGTGGGCATTTCCATGTCCTCTGATAGGAGAGATCGATACCCCTCCCTGATCCTCCCTTGGAACTCCGAGGTTTCGAAGTACTCCTCCTTGTTAGAAACCCCCCTCAATGTCTCGTTCCTAATCCGCCTCATTGCCAGATCCGGTTCGCAATCGACCCATATGCATAGATCTGGGACCAATGCAGCGGCGTTCATGTGCGCGACCCTGTTTATTCCTAGGGCGCCGACGATCCCCTGGTAAACAAGGGAGGAGTGAATATTCCTCTCACTCACGACGGCCCTACCTTCTAGGAGTCTGGGGAGTATCCAGCCGTGGGAGTGGTCGAGCCTGTCAGCGGCGAATAGACCGGCCTCCTGCTCAGGAGTCATCAATCTCTTACTCACCGAGTTGATTGCGAGTCGTCCTAGGGGATGCTCACGTCGAGGCTCGGAAGTAACCTCGACTGAGGAGAACGCGAACTCGCGCTCCAGCACCTCTGATACGATCTTCGTAGCCAGTCCCTTGCCGCTGCCATCCCCACCCTCAATCGTGAAAAGATACATGCGAAATCCCTTGTCAGACTATTGAGCGTCTCCCGAAAACTGTTCCTTTGACAGAGTTACTAGCCCCATGCCGAGCAGAATTAGCAAGGGGCCAACGAAGATCATTCCCCTACTCCAAAGGCCCACGAAGGCCAACCACCATGACCTGCGGTAGCTGTTCCCCCTGTATGCCTCAAGTCCGCCGGATATGCCAGCAAGTCCGGCGAGTAGGGTCAAGAAGGCTATTGCAGTGGCGATTAATACCGACTCCCCGAGGTGACTCTCCCCCCTCATATCGATGACCTGCTCACCATCACCGGGAGTCAGGGTTACGACAATCTGAGCGTAATCGCCAGGTACCAAAAGGACGCTGGTTGTGTTGTTACCGGGATGACTGACGTAAATTATCGAAGGCTCTCGAAGGACATCGGGGATGGTGAAGCGGCCATTGGGGTCCGTAAGAGCCTCCTTTCCAGTTGTCGTGCCATCTTCATTTAGCAGCCTCACTCTGACGCCCTCCACAGGATCACCTCCGGTCGTGTTATCAATCAACGCGGAGTTTACGATTCCTGAGATGTCAGCGTATGTGTCGGTCGAATCTAGCCTACCTGAGAGCACCTCTCCGGGATCTGCGGAAATTAGCATTATGCCGAGCTGGGTTCCCAGTAGGCTGCCGAGAATGATGAGGATCGCGCCAGCAACCCTAGTGGCCGGATCTACGGCTAGGTCTTCCAGCAAGTACTCGAGGTCAACCCCCTCCTGCTCCTCGCTAGGGTCCATTATGGCACGTCCTCTGATTGCTCTACCTCACTAGGAGGCGGCGGCTGTTGATGTTTTAGACGCCGTCCAATCAGGATTATCGACAAGAAAAAGATGCCGAGTGTGAAATAATTCACGAATGTCGGTACTGTAGTGGCCCGCTGTTCTTCAATTTCAGTACTCTCGTTCAGATTATCAGTAGGATTGGATTCAAAACTGACTAGATACATCTCCGTCCAATTCTTTCCAGTGATCCAGAAGCCACCATTACTCTCGTCGAATGCTATGCCATTGAGGACCTCGTTCTTCGTATGGCCCTGGTCGGCAGCAAGAGATGCTGCTGAGACGTAGAATTCTACTACGCCGGATGATGAGTTGATTGCAACAATTCTGTCTTGGCCCCAAACGTTGGCGTAAACCGTGCTACCGACGCACTCCAACTCGTTCAGACGATCGAGCTCCTCGTCGTTTGAAATCACAGTAACTGACCTTCTAATCTCAAAGGTGACAGGGTCGCGGAAAGCCAGTTCTGAGGAACCGTTTGACATCACTAAGTATTGGCCATCGAAACAAAGGCCCCATCCCTCGCCCTCGTAGCTGATATTACCAGTGAGGGATAGGGTTTCGAGATCGAAAATCAGGGCCGTGCCACTCGTCCAAGTTAACATTATTATGGTGCTATCGAAAACAGTGATCCCCTCGCTGAAGTAGGCCTCATCAACTACCGTCTCCCGTAGAACGTCTCCACTGCTCGGATCGAGTTCCCTCAATCCCGAATGACCGTAGAGTCCGGTGCTCTCAATAATCAGGTTGCCGTGAACCTCCAATCCCTGGGTGAAGGCGGTGGGATCGTGTGGGGTGGTCTCTATCAGAATGAGGTCGCGCTCCTCCGCCAACTCGTTGGAGTCCGTGCCGTCGACGGGCATAGCTAGGGACATGGCCAGCAGGAAGGCCGCGAGTAGTCTGGACCGTGTCCGCCCGCGCATGTACGAACGATGCTCCATCGATGTTAAAATACGTCCTCGGACCGATTGCTGAAGGTACTCGGACGGAGTGTTGTTCATGCAGGATAGCGCTGAAACAACTCCGGTGCCTTTGTCCCTGTTGCTCATTACCACCATGGTCGTAGCCAGTTTCTGCCCGTTGGTCGCATCAGAGCCATTCGGAGGCGAGCCAGAGACATCAAGCATGGCAGACGGCCTTGCGGGATTCAACCCCCCTCTTGAGGGCAAGCAGTACATGTTCAGCGAGAGTGAGGTCCCCAGCTTCTCCGCCACGACATTTCTGAAGAAGCAATGGATTGAGGACGGTTATCCAGGGGTAATTCTTCCTTTCGGCCCAAGCTACCAGAACTCGAGGCACTCTGCTAGAAGTTGTGAGGATGCGTGGTCGGTCGATGATACTGACAACATCACGACCTCAGATGGCACGATCTCTGCTACTGTCAAGAAGATCTCTGCCAACGCAGCCATATTCGTCGAGGACGGGCAGGTGATTTCATCCACCACGCTGAATGACATTACTGCCACATGGGAATCGATCATTTACCCCACGGACACGAATTACTTCGGAGATACCCCCGACGTCGACAACAATTGCCAGATCGAGATCATCATACACACTGTGGACGGACCGGGTGGGACCGGGGGTTACTTCCAGCCTGGTATCTCCGCATTGCGAGAGTCACTGTTCATCGACGTTGATGACCTAGGTGGCCGTAACGCGATTCTCGCCCATGAACTCGAGCATCTGATTCACAATGCTTGGGATCCCTTCGAGTACATCTGGATTGACGAGGGCGCAGCCGACTTGGCGGCTTACCTCTGCTTCGGAGTCGACAGCACGCTCTCTGACCACGCCAACACATGGTCCATGAACACCAGTTTTAGCCTGAGGTGGTGGAACCAGAGGACGGCCGACCATGGGGCTGGCTTCCTGTTCATGGTGTACCTCGCCGACAAACTCGGCGGGGCTCCTTCCATTCGAAGTCTGACTGCCGACACCGCCATTGGAGGGACTGGGATAGAGAACTTAGCGAGAAACCCCGGACCGGGATCGACCCTGATCGGTAGGACGATGAGCGAGATATTCGCCAACTTCAGCGCCGCAGTGACATTGGATAGTTCCCAGGGGGCATACGGCTTCTCGGACCTCGAGATGAGCGACGAATGCGCATCGGGCTATGTGTGCAAAGCCAAATCAAGTGGATCCAATCAGCAATGGTCTGAGGATTGGCAGTCTCCGGGGCACAGCATAGAAGGATGGGGGCTCAGATCTTACAGATTCACACAAGGCACGGGCGACCCCCTCAACCTGATGGTGCAACCCGACCGTTACGGATTCGAGGGCGCCATCCTCGTAAGGGAGGCGACGACTGGAACGTGGACCATGAGCGAGCTGCGGATTGACTCTTCCACGGGAATTGGCACGGGGCTGATACACGGCTTCGGCAACACGACAGCAGAGGTATGGCTGTTCGTCTGGTATAACTCATTGATTGACGACTGCGACTACGACTTTGCCAATTGCGGCATCTTGCCGGCAGGGTCCTACCCCACTGGCTCAATAACCGTTAACGCGGGTTTGATCACCGAGCCTGCAGAGGTCACAATCGATTCCGTACAGACTTTTGATCGAGATGGCGATTCGCTCCACGACAGCGTTGAGTTCGGAATAGAAGTGACTTCCACCGCCCATTTCGAGACCTTGGGGGTGACCTTCGAGGCTTACACTGAAAACGTCCTCACAGATTCACGAGACTTCAACATAGCCGCAGGTAACGGCGAGGCGGTATCTAGGGCGATTTGGTTCACACCTTCGCACACGGGAGAGTGGTCCTTCTCAGTGAGGATCAGGGACATCACAGGAGAACTGCAGGACGAGGGTTTCTCGCTGCCTGTCCAAATTTCCAATATGAAGCCCGTGGGTTCCGGCTCAATCTCAACCCCATCCACTCAGACCTGGTTGTCGACCTATATGTTCGGAGGGGGCTACGACGCATGGGGATTCGGACTTCAAAACGGGTCCTTCAACCACAATGAGACTCCTGCGGCCTACATCTGGGACCTCGGGGATGGCAATGGCTCCAGCCTCAAGAACCCAGTTCACTCCTACATGGAGGAAGGCGAGTACCACATCACACTGGTCGTTATGGACCAAGGTGGATATTACTCCGAGGCGCAGACCTGGAACATCTCAGTCAACGACTCGTCGTCACCGGTTCCCGAGATTTCTGTCGAAAGAGTGGTAATTACCGGGGAAATGACTTTTCAGACCAATCAGAGGATCCAGTTCTCTGCCAGTGGTACCTCTGACAATGTCCCAATTGATCATCTGACTTTCAGCTGGGACTGGGGGGACGGGGAGTCAGATTCTGGCGTCGGCCTCTACGAAGTGGGTCATTCTTGGGTTGATGGGAATGCAGATGGCACGATCTACTCCATGGAGCTGAGAGTTAGCGATGGCACCCATTCTTCCGAACAAACGATTCTGATTCGGATACTCAATCGGGTTCCCCGGCAGATTCATGACGAAATGATGCAGACATACACCCTGACCTCCCTGAGCATGCCCGATATCTTCGTAGATGACGACGGTATGATCATGGAACACAGGTGGGACTTCGAAGACGGGGTTAACTTGGATGGCTTTGGGATGACCCTCACATCAGACTTCTCTGAAACTACTTCGTTCCTATCTAATCCGGTCGTCGGTTGGCTAGAACCGGGCATGAAGAACGTAACCTTGCAGGTGAGGGACGACGACGGGAACACTTCGATCGCTCTGCTGCAGGTGGAAGTCCTGAACCAGCGTCCGGTCGCAATCTTCAACCGCCCTATGGATGGGAACGTTAGAACGGCTTACGTCTTCGAGAGCGAGTCCTTTGACCCGGATGGGGACTCTTCCAGGCTCACGCATGTTTGGAGCATCTCTGACATGGCAGGGACAATTGAGAACGTCTCGTCCATCAGCAGGTCATTCCTCAATCCGGGACTGTACAGCGTTAGCCTCGTAGTGATAGACGAACTTGGCCTAGAGTCGGCCCCCAAGACGTACCTCTTTGGAATCGACAATCCGCTTCCCGTGCCAATTCTCTCTTTCCGCTGCCCCAGCCTCAACGGGACGATTCTAGATGATGTCCCAGAGGACGAAGTTGGAATTGTGTGGCAGGTCCCACATACAGAAGATGGTGGGGCCTTCGTTGCACCAGGAAATCCACTTAGGTTCGATGGAAGCGATAGCCACGATGCGGATCCACGATTTACCGGAAAGACGTCGACCGATCCAATGGGTTCAGACTGGAACGGCATCGTCTCTTGGATCTGGGACTTCGGCGATGCAAGCCCTGCAACACTCGGACCAATAGTTTGGCACGAGTACGAGCGACCTGGTGCATATGTCGTTAGACTGACTGTCATAGACGGATTCGCTGGCGGGGAGTCCAATACCACCGAGATGATAGTGTACGTGTCACAGGCCCCCGAGATAACGACTGCTAACCCAATTTCCTCCGAATACGTAGTCGTAGGAGATAGGGTGGTTCTATCCGGAAACGCCACGGACCCTGATCTGGATAGTGGTATCACTGCTTGGCTAGACGTCGATGCGAACTTTGACAGCGACGGAGACGGGGACCAGTCGAGGGACAGGGATGTCAATCTTACAGGTTCGCTGGAAATTCGATGGGACCTGGACGTGTTCACAGATGACGACTGCTACAAACTTGAAGGCTGCGATGGCGATCCCAGGAACGACTGGGAAATGTCGGATCATACATGGAGAAGTCCGGGGGAAGTCAGGATTTCAATGACAGTCTGTGATGGGGTCGGAGTCTGCTCGTCGAAGGATTACGTTGTGACCGTGCTCACCATCCAAGACACCACCCCACCAAAGACCCTCTCGGACCTTACTTGGACTGATTTCATACCGGACAGGAAGAGTGCCGGACTGCTCTCTTTGGTCGCCTTAGTGGCCATTCTAGGCTGGATGGTGATGAGGCAGAAGGACGATGAAGAGCTCGATGCCAGAGACATGGTCGAGAAGTACGGGGTGGAGGAAGTTAGGGCCGAGGGTGGCCTCTCTGGGATGGACCAGCATGCCCCGCCGCCACAACCAAAATATCTGACCTCGGAGGAGCGAACCAACAAGGAGTCGGGCTATGTCCGTCCTATCAGAACGAGGCGAAAGTAGTGGGTGGCGCTAAAAGGCACGATTTCAGGGTCGCTGGCGTTCCCCTCATCCTCATTACTGTGATAATCGCAGGGGCTCTGTCATCCGTTCCAACAACCTCCGCGACGAGCTCCTGTGATGTTCCCCCGAGCAGCGACTGGTCGCAGGATGTTCCCGGGGACTACATCGAGGTCTCAACCGTAGGCGACGGCGGCTTGGAGGGGCTTTTCGGTTATGGGACGGCCAGCAACTCGCTCAAGCCATTGGAGAGGGGGCTCAGCACCGAATGGTCCGACGGAACATGGGCGGGCTTTCAGGGGGTTGCGGTGATGAATAACAGCGCTACGACCCTGAGCATGGTGCTAATGCCGGGATATCTTTACACCTTCTGCATAGATTTCAGCCACAGCGGCGGCTCGGCAGCATCAGAGGCCCAAGGCGACATATACCTGATGACCGATCAGAACTACGGTATGTACGAAATCGAGTATGGGTCTAGGGGCTTTGGTGGTCCCGAACTAGACATGATGCCGGTCGAATGGAGGGACATGGCGACGTGGTTGCCCTTCAGGGACTCGCACGCCTATGAGTCCGTGGGTTACGAGGAGTTCTCAGTAGCCATCGACTCCACTGGGACGGCATGGTCCTCGCTCGGTCTACAAGATTCCCAGAATCGGGTGTACCATCTGGTTCTTGACGGGTGGGACAACAGCAGAGTCGCCGATTCAGGGGCCACTGGGGGTACGATGAACGTCGAAATCATGATCGACGTGGAAGAGCGCCAGACCCTTCCGAACTACACCGCTTACATGCTAATCGGGGCGTTGCCGCTCTCCTGCATAATCATCCCGATGATCCTCCACAGCAGGTACCACTCCGCGGCCCTTGCCAGTGATGAGGGGGAGATGCGGGAAGTGCCTTATCTCAAGGATGGGTAGCTAAGCGTACTCCAACAGAGACCATGCTGTCTGAACGTCTGAAGCATTGATCCTGCCCTGCTGAGCGAGATGCCAACCCGATTCAGTAGTGGTGTAGACCATGAACTGGCCAAGCAAAGGAGCGTGGATGCGTGCCCAGTCCCCCCCTGGACCCAACCCCATCAAGGCGGTGTTGATTCCCGATTCCCTCAACTCCCATGCCGCCTCGAAGATTCTCAAGCCCTCTGTCCTGTTAGTCGTCTCATAGCATGCCTTGATGATGTCTCCGAGGTCTTGGTTGTCCTCGATTTCTTGGGTAATCATTGATGCGGGGGGCGTTCCATCGATGGAATGCATTGAGGCAATGACTCCGGTATCGTCTCCAGTCAGGTCCAGGAGATCATCCCTGGTCGACTTGACTATGTCGGATTCGAGGTCGACCCATCGGGGTCCGCATTTGATAGCGGCTCTGAGTGCCTCAATTCGTTGTTCCTCGGTTCCAGGATAGTACCCGCCTTGCCTTTCGGGTCTGCATGACATCACCAATGGAAGATCGACGGCTTCCACAATGGTGGACAAGGCCGAATCCAAATCGACTGCATCCAGATCGAGTCGCCTAATCTCCACCTCAATTCTATCGCTGTCACCATTTCCTTTCTCATCGGAACTAGACTTGGGCTCCACTCTGTGCTCCGTCGTCCATAGTAAATCTAGCCGGGCTTCGACTACATCGGCGCC
>UINC01002442.1_pt1 | contig 10704 bp, 7 predicted proteins | sample 5385821 | NCBI WGS metagenome assembly UINC01 (sample SAMEA4666929, study PRJEB26691) | marine metagenome | isolation source: Pacific Ocean | place: Pacific Ocean | collected 2011-10-13
TTTCTTTCCTATAACTACCCTTCTAAAAAGGGAGTTATTATTTATTCCTTTTTGGGGCTGGGCTCTCGCTTTACTTAAACCTATAGCTATAAACAGAGGTAACCCCATTGTTGCCCTTAGAAAAGCATTAAGAGAAGGAGAAAATAGAATAAAAAACGGTTTTTCAATTTTAAACTTTGCTGAAGGGACAAGAAAAAACCCAGGAGAAATAGGGAGTTATGCTAGGAGCGGATTTGAACTTGCAAAAAAAATGAAAGTTCCTGTCCTCCCTCTTGTTCACAATTCTGGTGATTGCTGGCCTGCCCACAGGTTCTTGAAATACCCTGGAAAAATTAAGCTTGTTATAGGGGCGCCTATTGAGAACATAAGTTCAAGCGCTGAAGCAGCAAAACAAACTGAAGATTGGGCGAGAGAAAGACTTAATGAAATTAGCCTAGAAGATAACTAGACGTCTAGGTTTACAACAAACTTTGCGTTTTCATCTATGAATATTTTTCTTGGCTCTACATCATCACCCATCAAGGCATTAAAGAGCTCGTCTGCCTTTTGTGCGTCATCAATGGTTACCTGCCCTAGAAGTCTTGCTTCGGGATCCATTGTTGTGTCCCAAAGTTGGTCTGCGTTCATCTCTCCTAGCCCTTTGTATCTTGACATTGTAAAAGATTTTTTAGCTGCTTCGATTAACTCATTTACTGAGCTTGCGAAATTATCTATCCTAAATTTAGACCCATTTAATTCAAAATAAGAATCCTTATTTAACAGGGTGTTTAAGTGTTCTCCAAATGAACAAATGTCCTTGTATGCTTTCGATCTAAAAAAACCTGGACTTAGCTTCCATGCTGTTTCAGAGCCGTGACGGAATAAAGTTATCTCAGGTTCAGATATTTTTTGTTCTTTATTTTTAATTGCTTCTACTTTCCACTTGGATCCATTTAAGGCTGAGCTATTAAGCTTTACTTGAAGTTTCTTACTCCAATCTTTTACATTTATATCTTTTTTCAAGTCCGCTAGCCTTTCAAGATACATGCTTGCCTGAAGTATTTCTTCTGGATATTGGTGGGTAAGCGAATACATGGACTCCTGGGCTTTTTGATGCTGAGAAATAAGTTTACTCAGGGCTTCTCCGCCTATTGACTCGCCCTTCTTGTTCAGCACAAGCCTAGTCTCATCTAAAACTTCTGCCAGAAGCTGTTCTCTTAGGGCCTTGTCGTCCCTTATATATACTTCTTGCTTCCCTTTTTTTAATTTATAAAGGGGGGGCTGGGCAGTATAAATATAACCCTTCTCTAGAAGCTCTGGCATTTGACGGTAAAAGAAGGTTAGAAGAAGAGTTCTTATGTGAGAGCCATCCACGTCAGCATCAGTCATAATTATAATTCTGTGGTACCTTAATTTTTCAAGCTGCCAGTCCTCTCCCTTTATTCCACATCCCAATGCTGTAATTATTGTTATTATTTCACTGGAGGAAAGAACCTTGTCTATTCTTGCCTTCTCAACATTAATAATTTTGCCCCTTAAGGGAAGTATGGCTTGGAACTTTCTATCTCTACCTTGTTTAGCCGAACCTCCTGCTGACTCGCCTTCCACCAAATAAACCTCTGACTTGCCTGGGTCTTTTTCCGTGCAGTCTGAAAGTTTTCCTGGTAGGCCTCCTCCGTCAAATACCCCCTTTCTCCTTGTTAGCTCTCTGGCCTGTCTAGCTGCTTCTCTTGCTCTTGCAGCATCTATTATTTTTGTGGCTATCATTCGAGCTTCTGCTGGGTTTTCTAACAAGTAATTGGAAAGGTGCTTATAAACCTCCTGTTCTACTATTGGCTTAATTTCTGAGGAAACTAGTTTGTCTTTTGTTTGAGAAGAAAACTTAGGATCAGGTACTTTTATTGAAATAACAGCAACTAAGCCCTCCCTGGCATCATCTCCAGAGGCTGTTACCTTTTCTTTAGTTAACAGCCCTTCTTTGTCCATGTACTTGTTTAATGTCCTCGTCAAGGCTGTCCTAAAGCCAACCAAATGAGTGCCTCCATCTCTTTGGATTATATTATTGGTATAGCAGTTAACGTTTTCCTGATAACCATCATTCCACTGCATAGCTACTTCCACAGAAATCCCCTCTTTATTTTCTTTTGAGAAATGAAATATAGAATTAATGGTATTTCTTTTTCCAGTGAGGAACTCTACAAATTCTGAGAGACCTCCTTTGTGTTTAAAGGTCTTTTTCTTGTCTACCCTTTGGTCCTCAAGAATAATTTTTACTCCGGCATTAAGGAAGGAGAGGTCTCTTAATTTTCCAGCTAAAATGTCGAAGTCAAAGACCACGTTGGTGAACGTGTCAGTTGATGGTGTTATTTTAATTTCTGTACCTGTAGCATCACTCTTGCCTGTGGCTTTTAATTTTGCTTTAGGTATTCCATCAGAGTAATGCTGCTCATACACCTTGCCATCCCTTTTAATAGTTAGATGTAGTTTTTTAGAAAGTGCATTAACTACAGAAACACCTACTCCGTGAAGACCTCCAGATACCTTGTAAGAATTATCATCAAACTTTCCCCCGGCGTGGAGTTTCGTCATAATAACTTCAGCAGCTGAAACTCCCTCTTGTTTATGAATATCTACAGGAATTCCACGTCCATTGTCTCTAACTAAGACACAATTATCTGCTAGTATTTGTACTTCTATAAAATCACAATGTCCAGCTAAAGCTTCATCAATTGAATTGTCTACCACCTCATAAACCATGTGGTGCAGACCTGTGCCATCATCAGTATCCCCAATGTACATCCCGGGTCTTTTCTTGACCGCCTCCAGTCCTTTTAAAACAGTTATGTTAGAAGAATCATAACCATTTGATTTAGCAGGTTTTTTTATTGTTTTTACGCGGCCTTTAGCCGCCTTTTTTAAAGCAGTTTTTTTTGTTTTTATTGGAGTTTTATTTATTTTTGTAGATGCGTCAGTCTTCTTTGCTGGCATCTAGGTATTTTAACTTATTTTGAGAGATTTAGCTGTCTAAATTTGTCTAAAAAGGGGACAAAATTGTCTGTGTTTTTTCCTTCTATGGCTGTAATTAATAGTTGAGAGTTAAGAGCTAGAGCTTCTTTAAGTACTATTTCTAAATTCTCTTGATCTAGCTCTGAGGTTATATCGTCAATAAGATAAATTATTTCTGCTTCAATCTGAGATTTTAAAACATCGTTAAAGTAAAAAAACATTAATAAAATCAGTAGTTTCTGCTGCCCTCTTGAAAGAACTGACTTTGCTAGTTTGTTTTCTGTGTAGAACAATAAATCAAGCCTATGGGGACCAATGCTTGTGTATCCTAGTGCCCTATCTTTCTGGCTGGATTTTGCAATTGCATCTCCAAATGATAAGTCTGCTGGCCACCCTTTATTTAAATAGATCTTAATAGTGTTTAAAAATTCAGGATTTCCTTTTTTTTTCACCCTTCTGTTTTCTAAGGTATCCTCAAAAAAATTTACGAAGAATCTCTTTTGTGTTTCTTCGAGCATATTTCCTATTTCTATTAAAGCTTTGTTCCAAATTTTAAGCTCTTTTTCTGAAGCTTTTTTCTTTAAAGCCATGTTTCTTTGGCTCAATGCTTTCTTATATGATCTATATTCATCACCAGCTTTAGGTTCCACGTGAAACATTGCCTTGTTAAAAAAATCTCTTCGTAATTCCGTTTCTCCTTCAATCATTCTCAGGTCTTTAGCTTGAATAAACTGAATAACTGGAAGGTCTTTTTTTTCAACTGAGTAGCCACCTGTTTTGGCCTTTCTAGAGATTCTTTTATTTAATTCTTTTTCAGCTCTAATTTTAAAAATACTTTTATCTCTAGTTATCTCAAGATCTACCAAAAAACCTTTGCTTTTTTCTTTAATACAGTCCTTAAGGTCCCTTGTTTTAAAGGATTTTCCTGTTATCAGGACGTTGATTGCTTCAAGAACTGAGGTTTTTCCAGTACCGTTGGCTCCTGTTAAAAGTAAGTTTTTATTAGAGAGATCAACCTTTAAGTCTGAAAAAGGTCTAAAGTTTTTTAGGAATACTTTGTCAATGGACATTTCATAGTCTCATTGGCATGATGACATAAGCCTCTAATTTGTTTCCAGGTTCCCTGATTAAACAACTGCTTTCTTCTCCGTAGAAGTTTAATTCTACTGTTTCTGATTCTATTGTTGCTAAAACATCTAGTAAATAACCTATATTAAAGCCAATTTCCATTGGGCTTCCTCCATAATTTACCTCTAAAAGCTCTTCAGCTAATTCTTTCTCTGGATTATTTGCTGTTAATTTAAGGTTGTTATTACTTAATTCGAATCTTACTCCTCTGTACTTCTCATTAGAAAGAACAGATGCCCTAGTTAGCGCTGCTTGGAGACTGTCCTTAGAAACCTCTAAGGCATCAGGTTCTCCTGCAGGTAATACCTTTTCATAATCTGGGAATTTTCCATCTATTAACTTAGTTGAAAAGTCTAAGTTTATGTCTTTAATTCTTAGGCTTGAGTTCCCAAAACTTAGCTTTATATTACTATTATCTTCTCTTAATATTTTAGCTAGTTCTAAAACTGCTTTTCTTGGAATTATTTGTCTTTTCCCCTCCTCTTCTATCGTTTCTTTTAATTGGGTTGTAGCCAAAGCCAACCTGTGTCCATCAGTGGCTACTGCATTAATATTTCCTTCTTTGTATTCCACTAAAAGTCCATTTAAATAATATCTTACATCTTGAGAAGCCATACAAAATGCTGTTTTATTGAGTAGTCTTTTTAAAGTTTTTGATTCTATAGACAATGAGTCAGTTTCTTCCTTTGTATCTAGCTCAGGGAAATCAAGGGCAGATATAGTTGCAAAATCAGCATGAAAATTTTTAGAACTTACTGTTAATTTGCCGTTATTTAAATTGAATTCAAGTGCTTCTTTATCCGGTAAGGATCTACACAGCTCCGACATCTTCCTTGCAGAAACAGTAGTTTCACCCTCTTCGATTACCTCCTTCACTTCAGAAACTGTTTTTAATTGTATTTCTAGGTCAGTAGCTGTTATTTCTATTTTTCCATCCATAGCTACTATTTTAAGATTAGCTAATATTGGAATTGTTTGTCTTCTTTCTGCTATGGATGCTCCCATCTGAAGAGAATCTACTATTTCACTCTTTTCTGTAATAAATTTCATTTTTAAATTGTTAAGGCCCTAAAAAGATTCCTATAGTCCTCTTCTATTTCATTATTAAAATCTCTAAGTTCTTTAATTTTTTTGCAAGCATGCAAAACTGTAGTGTGGTCTCTTCCTCCGAAAGACTCCCCTATTTCAGGCAAACTATAGTTGGTTAGTTCTTTTGCTAAAAACATTGACATCTGTCTAGGCCTTGCAATAGATCTACTTCTTCTTTTAGAAAGGAGATCACTTAATTTAATATTATAATATTCGGCCACTGTTTTTTGGATATTATCTACACTAACTTGTCTAGCCTGTATAGCTAATAAATCTTTAAGTGAATCTTTTATTAAAGGTATATCTATCTCTTTTCCAGTAAAGTTAGAGTTGGCTATAACTCTTTTCAGAGCCCCCTCTAATTCTCTTACATTTGACCTTACTTTTTGGGCAATGAAGAATGCGCTTTCTTCATCCAGCTTATAACCCATCTCTTCTGCCTTGCTTAGTGTTATGGCAACTCTAGTTTCAAGCCCAGGGGGTTCTATCACTACAGGCAACCCCCAACCAAATCTAGATTTTAATCTGTCCTCTAAGCCATTTATCTCTTTTGGATACCTGTCACAGGTTAGTATCATTTGACTTCCTCTTTCAAGCAAAGAGTTAAAGGTATGAAAAAGTTCTTCTTGCGATTGCTCTTTACGTGCAAAGAATTGAATGTCATCAATTAATAAAGCATCTAAAGATCTATAATATTGTTTAAATTCACTAATTGCACCCAATTGAAGCGATCTTACCATATCACTCACGAATTTCTCCGAGTGTATGTATGTTATTTTTTTAGATTGGTCATGGGTTTTCATTAAGTTTCCTACTGCATGCATTAAGTGTGTCTTGCCAAGGCCTACGCCTCCATAAATGAAAAGTGGGTTATATGAGTTTTTTAAGCCCGATGCCACTTGCCTTGAAGCTGCCAAGGCTATGTGGTTTGACTTACCTTCAACGAAAGTATCAAAAGTAAAGCCGGGTATAAGATTTGTGTGGTGATCTTTTTTATGAGAAAAGTGAATTTCCCTGTTATTACCTGGTTTAGAGCTTATTTCCTCATTTACAGTTTTTACATTGTTGTCGTAAGGTTTTTTAACCTCTATCCCTTCAAGAGCCCCTTGAATTACTTCAAAATTTACATTTAATTCTTTTTGGTTAGTTATAGCCACCAGTCTGTCTTTAATAGAGTTGCTATAATTTTGTTCTACCCATTCTAAAATGAAATTGTTGGGTGCTAGAACCGAATAAGATTTTGGTGATATTCCAATATTCTCTTTTAGCTTTAGCGGTGCAATCCATGTAGAATACTCCTCAAGGGCCAAATCTCTTTCAAGAGTTTTCTTACATTCGTTCCAAAAGAGAATTTCTGCCATATTTTTCATTATAGAGGTTTTTTCTAAGTTATCCACAGCATAACAACAGTTAATTATTGTGGATAACTTGTTAGTATTGTGTTTAATTGATTTTTCTTGAGTATTTAGTCTAAAAAACCTATTATGCGCCTGCATTTACTTAATTATCACTGAAAATGAAAAGAACTTATCAGCCAAGTAAGATAAAAAGAGCTCGAACACATGGGTTTAGGTCACGAAACTCTACTTTAAGTGGAAAAAAAATACTTAATAACAGAAGAAAGAAGGGAAGAAAATCTCTTACAGTGTAAATTATAGGCATGGCCTTAAGTAATAAACACACTGTACCCTCTAGTTCAGGGTTCAGACATATACTTTCCAGTCCTGATTACAAGTTTAATAAAGGTAACTTTCTAATTTTTGCCAGGCAGAATAATGAAAATATAGCCAGACTAGGGGTGTCTGTAAGGAAAAGAGACTATAGGCTTGCTACACACAGAAACATAATTAAAAGAAGGTTAAAGAACAGTTTTATGAAACAAGCTTCTAAACTCCCTTCTTTTGATATTGTGGTGTTAGTTAAACCAGGAGAACAAGTTAGGGATAGGGGCAGCCTCGAGGTTTTATGGAGAGACGTAGAGGGCCTAAAGAGTGGGTAGATTTTTTATCTGGCTTATTTCAATTTATCAGAGATTAATAAGCCCGCTCGTGGGGCCTTGCTGTAGATTTCACCCAACATGTTCTGAGTATGCCAAGGAGGCTCTTGAAAGCCATGGCTTGGTGATGGGCATATGGCTGACAATAAAACGACTGTCAAAATGCCACCCTTTGGGTGGTAGTGGTTTTGATCCTGTTCCAAGAAGTGATGGGTGATGGATTACATTAAAATTTCTCTTATTGGCCTTATAGCAGTCATTGCTTATTACCTTCTTTTGCAATGGCCACCTTCTTCTATAGAAGTCCCAATAAATCAAATTACTTCTCAAGAAAATTTAGTTACTTCTCAGGAGCCTGCTGAAACAATTCTCTTTAAAGAAGAAGTTTTAATTGATAGTAAGGACTCACTATCTGAACTGGGGAGTCTGTCTTCTTCGAGCGGTTTGGCTGTGCCTGATAATAAAATAGAAACGAATTTGGCTAGGGTTTTTTCTCTTAACAATGATGTTTTAAATATTGAAATTGACGCTGTTACTGGAAGGTTTATTAAGGCCGGTATGAAAGACATCAAGGTTGAGAAAGATGAAGATGAATCCGTGTCTCTTTTCGGGCCTAGATTAATAGACGAAGAAGATGGTTGTCCGGTAGGGTTGGGAGCTACACAGAAGGGGTATGGGTGTGTAGGTAATTATTTTGCTAGCTCTGGTTTTTATTCTGCTTCAGCTGGTTACTTGGATCCAAATTTTAAGTCTATAGAAAAATTGTCTATGGACGACGGGGGGGCTATTTACATTCTTTCTGGTGAGAATGCAGATATGTTTTTTACTAGACGGGTGTGGATGAGGCCTGGTGAATATTCCTTAGAAGTTGAAGACTCTGTTGGTCTTAGGGGTGCATCTGAACCAACTGTTGTGATTCCGTATGCACGAATTCTAAGGGATGGATACAGGCCGCCCGGAAGGTTTCTAGATTTTGACTCTTATACTTACCTAGGACCCGTTTTCTCTACTGAATACGACTCTTTTGGAAAACTTGATTTTAATGATCTTGAAGAGGGTGGATTTGAAAGGGAGTCCTCTGGGGGCTGGCTTGCAATTGTTCAGAGATATTTTGTGTCCTCTTGGGTTCCTGAACAAGGAAAAAGGCATAAATACCAGGCCAGAAAAATCTCCTCGGGGGCCTATTCTATAGCCTTAACCAGTCAAAGCAGATCTATAAGTGATGGGGCGCCAACTTCTTATAAAAACACACTTTATGTTGGGCCTAAAATTTCAGACAACCTTAACAAATTACATCCTGATTTAGGTTTGGTAGTGGACTATGGGTTTTTGTGGTGGCTTTCTGAACCCATTCACAAACTAATGACATGGGGCTATGTGTTTCTAGGAAACTGGGGTCTAGCTATTTTGTTTGCTACCTTAGTTATGAAAGCGCTGTTGTGGCCTCTTAGTGCAGCAGGATACAGGTCAGCTGCAAAGATGCGTGCAGTTGGACCGCAAATGGCTGAGCTTCAACAAAAACACGCTAACGACAAACAAAAGTTAGGCCAAGAAATGATGGCTTTCTATAAAAAGGAGGGTGTGAGTCCCCTTGGAGGCTGTCTTCCTATGTTGTTACAAATGCCTTTCTTTCTAGCTTTTTATTGGGTTTTATTAGACATGGTGGAGCTTAGGCACGCCCCGTTTTTACTTTGGATTACTGACCTGTCTTCTTATGACCCGTTTTTTGTTCTCCCCTTGCTTAATGCTGGGCTTATGTATTACTCACAAAAAATGATGCCCGTTACCCCGAGCAGCGACCCCACACAACAACAAATGCAAAGTGCGATGAAGTTTATGCCAATAATGATAGCGGCTATGTTTTGTATTTTCCCTGCTGGCTTTGTCCTTTATTTTACAATTCAGTCGCTTATTACTGTCATACAACAAGCCCTTTCGTTTAGAAAGGCTGGTATTTCCTTAAAATCTGTTTAAATTTTATGTAGGGTTGGCTTGTGGAAGAAACTATTGTTGCCCCCGCAACCCCAGCAGGAAGGGGGGGCATTTCCGTTGTTAGAATTTCTGGAAAGGGCGCTAAAGAGGTTGGATTAAGTCTTTGCGGGGAGCTGCCTGGATCTTGGAGCTTTAAGCCCTGTTCGATCTCAGATGGGGCTGGTGTTTTAATTGATTCGGGTTTGGTTGTTTTTTTTGGTGCCCCAAGATCGTACACAGGTGAGGATGTTGTTGAAATACACTGCCATGGTAACCCTGTGATCGTAGACTCTATTGTAGGTGCTTCTATTTTTTTTGGTGCTCGGGTGGCCGAACCGGGGGAGTTTACTAAAAGAGCATTTCTGAATGAAAAAATAGATCTAACTCAAGCTGAATCTGTAGCTGACCTTATAGCCGCCCAAACCACCTCTGCTTTGGTTGCAGCGCAATCCTCTCTCTCTGGAGAATTTTCAAGACTTATTAACAAAACCATAGATAAAGTTATAGCAGCACGAGTTTTAGTTGAGGCTTGCTTAGACTTCTCTGATGAGGAGTCTGTTTCTGTTTTTGAGAGCACGAAAGAAGAGATAGTGCTTTGCATTCAAAAAGGGGTAGACGCTGTGAGTTTGTTGCTAGAGGGCTCTCGTGTTGGTTCTAAAATGAGAGAGGGTCTTAGGGTGGTTATATTGGGTCCGCCCAATTGTGGTAAGTCTACTTTATTGAACCGCTTGGCTCGTGAGGAGGTTGCTATTGTTTCGGACTCCCCTGGTACAACTCGAGACCTTCTTAGGGTCACCCTTGATCTGGGTGGGTTGCCTGTTGAGTTTGTAGACACGGCGGGTCTTCGTGATGATGCCCATGAGGAGGTGGAGGTCGAGGGCATGAAAAGGGCCCTGTCTGTTTTAGAAAGCGCTGATTTAGTTATCTTGATGAGTTGTGTTGGGGAAAATTTTGACCCTCCAACACCCCCCACTGCCAAAACCTTGAGGTTGTTTAATAAGATAGACGCCCACCCCAATTATGCCCCTTCTGAACCCGGGGAGGTTTTTATTTCTGCTTTAACTGGTCAGGGGATTGAAGGTTTTGTTTCGTCTGTTTTTTCTGCTTTTGGTGTTGGTTCTGGGATTGAGGTTCCGGTGTTGGCGCGGAGGCGCCATGTAGATGGTTTGGAAAAATCTTTGGCTTTTCTTTCTTCTTCTTTATCTTTTCTCAACGCGGGTGATGACTTGGTGCTTATAGCTGAAGACCTAAAGGAAGCCCAAAAGCACCTTGGTTTTATTACCAGACCCCTAACGTCAGATGAGTTGTTGGGTCATGTTTTTTCAGAATTTTGCATAGGTAAATAGTTGTGCAAAAGCTGTGGGGGTTTGTTGGGGTTTTTTTATAATTTGTTTTATGCCCTGGTTGGGGGGGCTCGTACACAGTTTAGTCATAGTTTTTCTGTGTGCTTGGATAAGCCTGGGGGCCTTTTAAAAAGTGGGCTTTGTGGGGTTATCCACGTTTTTTCTTTCCTTAACAATAACAACTAAAATACA
>UINC01002445.1_pt1 | contig 10699 bp, 10 predicted proteins | sample 5385821 | NCBI WGS metagenome assembly UINC01 (sample SAMEA4666929, study PRJEB26691) | marine metagenome | isolation source: Pacific Ocean | place: Pacific Ocean | collected 2011-10-13
AGTTCAGAAGATATCGCTAGAACATGTCATGCTCATCCAACTCATACTGAAGCAATAAAGGAAGCTGCCTTAGCAATTGATAAAAGACCTATTCATTTTTAAAACATATTATATTTTTATTAATTAATGAAAGTACCAGTTCTTATTCCAAGAATTTTTGATTATCCTCATACTTATTTATCTGGAAAATTTGACAAATTAAAACCAGGCTCAATAGTCTTAGTACCTTTTGGCAGAAAAAAAGAAATTGGGGTAATTTGGGACAAACAGGAAAAGACTAATAAAATATTTAAATTAAAAAATGTTTTAGAAAAAAAATCAATTTCTTTAAACGAAAATTTAATAAAATTTATCAACTGGTTTTCACTTTATAATTTAGTGCCCAAGGGAATGGTTTTAAAAATGTGTTTAGGTGATGAATCTTTCTTTTCAAAAAATTCAAATTTTATTGACGATACTAAAATAAAGAAAAAAAATAAATTCAACTTAAACCCAGAACAGAAAAGGTGTTTGGATGATATCAATGGTTTTGGCAACAAGTTTAATGTAACCCTTCTTCAAGGAGTTACAGGCTCTGGAAAGACGATTGTCTATTTTGAAAAAATAAAACAAAATTTAATGCAAGGGAAACAATCTCTAGTATTGTTACCAGAAATATTTCTTACAAACCAGTTTGAACAAAGATTTGAAGATTATTTTGGATTTAAACCTTCTATTTGGCATTCAAAAATAACAAAAAAAAATAAAAAAATAATTTGGCAAAATATTGTTAACAATAAAATTAAATTAGTAGTTGGTGCAAGATCCTCTTTGTTTTTACCTTTTAAAAAATTAGGTTTAATCGTTGTTGATGAAGAACATGACTCTTCTTACAAACAAGACGAAGGCCTAAGGTATAATGCTAGAGATATGGCAATTTCTCGTGCTTCAATAGAAGATATTCCAATAATATTAGCGACATCTATACCATCTTTAGAAACTTATAATAATGTAAAAAATAAAAAATATAATTCAACAAAATTAAAAAAAAGATATAAAAATTTTTTACTTCCCAGTGCAGAAATAGTTAATTTAAATTTGAACAAAAAAAATAAAAATATTTGGCTAGATATAAAAACTTTAAATTTAGCGAGAAAGTATTTAGATAGTAAGCAGCAGGTACTTTTTTTTTTAAACAGAAGAGGTTATGCACCTTTTTTAATTTGTAAAAAATGTGGCCTTAAGCTTGTTTGTCCTAATTGTTCAGTTTTTTTAACATTTCATAAACAGTTAAATAAAGCCATGTGTCATCATTGTGGACATAAAAGTAGCATAAAACAAAAATGTCAAAAGACAGATTTCAATTGTGAATTTCAAATGTACGGACCTGGTGTAGAAAAAATCTTTGCAGAATTAAGACAAATTTTTCCTGATAAAGTGATAAAAATTTTATCAAGTGATTTTCTTAATAAAAAAAAGGAAACCATTAACCTTTTAAAAGATATAGAAAATAATAAAGTGAACATTCTTGTCGGTACACAATTAATTTCTAAAGGTTTTAATTTTCCAAATTTAAACTGCATAGTAGTTGTAGATGCTGATTTTTCTGGTATGGGATTTGATCTTAGATCTACAGAAAAAAATATACAGCTCTATAATCAACTTAGTGGTAGGGCAGGAAGGTTTAGCAAGAAGTCTCTCATAATTTATCAAACTTTTAATCCATCAGACAAAACTTTAAGTGATATACTTGAAAATAATCCGGAAAAGTTTCTTGAAGAAGAAAGTTGTTTAAGAAAAGAAAAAAAACTCCCTCCATTTTCTCGATTAATAGCTTTTATAGTTGAGTCAAATAATGAGAAAGAAAGCTTTTTGGAGGCGCAAAAAATTAAGAAAAATCTACTATTATTGAAAGATATTGAAGTTATGGGCCCAGTTACATCGCCGATCTTTAAAATAAAAAATAAATACAGAACAAGATTATTGCTAAGGTCTCAAAGCAATGTTCTCGTTCAAAAGAAAATCAGCAGAATCTTGAAAAACTTAAATATTTCAAAAAAAATAAAACTTACAGTTGATGTAGACCCACTGAACTTTAGTTAATATGCGTTCCAATCGCACTTGATCACATTAAATTCCTATGATACGAAACTTGATAAATTCTTTAATCAAATCGCATAGGGATAAACTTTGAGCAAAAACAAATCTTTTTCAACCGAAATATCAGAGAGATATGCTTTAGCACTTTATAATCTCTCCAAGGATCAAAACCAAATTAATGAGTTTGAATTAAGTATGAATAATTTTATGAAAATTTATGAGTCAAATGAAGATTTAAAAAGTTTTGTAAAAAACCCAACATATTCAACATCAAGTCAGCAAAAAGTATTTGAAAAAATTACAAGCCTTATGAATTTTAATAAAATCATAAAAAACTTTTTTTCAATATTGGTGATAAAAAAAAGAATATTTTTTTTAGATAAAATCATTCAAAAGTTTTTAAAGCTAATTTCTCTTAAACGAGGTGAAATAAAAGCAAATTTGATATCTTCAAAAAAAATCGATAGCAAAATACTTTCTGATTTAGAAAAACAAATTTCAGAAAGCGTTAAGCATCCAATTAAGCTAAATTATAAAATAGATGAAAGTTTACTTGGTGGAATTATTATCCAGATTGGAAGTTTAATGATAGACACTTCTGTTAAAAATAAATTGAAAAAATATAAAAAATTAATGATTGAAGCTTAGCATGGATATAAATCCTTCTGAAATAACTAAAATACTCAAAGAACAAATTAAAGGCTTCGGAGAAAAAACGGAGGTTTCTGAAATTGGCAAGGTTCTATCTGTCGGCGATGGTATTGCTAGAGTACACGGTTTGGACAACGTACAAGCCGGGGAAATGGTTGAATTTAAAGATGGTTCAAAAGGTATGGCATTGAATTTGGAAAGCGACAATGTTGGAATTGTAATTTTTGGCGATGATAGAGCAATCAAAGAAGGTGATACTGTAAAACGTACCGGCTCAATTGTAGACGTTCCCGTTGGTAAAGAATTACTGGGCAGAGTGGTTGATGCTCTAGGCAATCCTATAGATGGTAAAGAAAATCTTAAAAAAGGTATCAAAAGAAAAAGAGTTGAAGTCAAGGCTCCAGGAATAATTCCAAGAAAATCAGTAAACGAACCTATGCAGACCGGACTTAAAGCCATTGACAGCTTAATTCCTATTGGGAGAGGTCAACGAGAATTAATAATTGGCGATAGACAAACAGGAAAGACAGCGGTGGCTATTGACACAATAATAAATCAAAAAAAAATAAATGAATCTGATGATGAAAAAAAGAAATTGTATTGTATTTATGTTGCTATAGGTCAAAAAAGATCAACAGTTGCTCAAATTGTTAAAACTCTACAAGATGCTGGGGCTATGGATTATACTATAGTTGTAGCAGCAACTGCTTCCGATCCAGCACCTTTGCAATTTTTAGCACCTTATACGGGCTGTACTTTCGGTGAGTTCTTCAGAGATAATGGCATGCATGCTTTAATAATTTATGACGATTTATCAAAACAGGCAGTCGCTTACAGACAAATGTCACTTTTATTAAGAAGACCTCCAGGAAGAGAAGCATATCCTGGTGACGTTTTTTATTTGCATAGTAGATTACTTGAACGTGCAGCTAAGCTTAATGAAGACAATGGAGGAGGCTCTCTTACGGCCCTACCGATTATAGAAACGCAAGCTGGCGATGTATCAGCGTATATACCAACAAATGTGATCTCAATTACAGACGGTCAAATTTTTTTAGAAACAGAACTTTTTAATCAAGGAATAAGGCCAGCGGTAAACGTTGGACTTTCAGTTTCTAGAGTTGGCTCAGCCGCACAGATTAAAGCAATGAAAAAAGTAGCTGGTTCAATTAAACTTGAGTTGGCCCAATACCGTGAAATGGCTGCTTTCGCTCAATTTGGATCAGACTTAGATGTATCGACACAAAAACTTTTAAATAGAGGATCAAAACTTACCGAACTTCTGAAACAAGATCAGTATAGTCCTATGACAGTAGCTGAACAAGTTGTATCGGTTTATACAGGAGTCAAAGGATACTTGGATAATATTGATATCAATCAAATTCGTTCTTTTGAAAAAGGTCTTCTAGAACTAATAAAAAATGAAAAATTAGAAATATTAGAATCGATTCAAAAAAGTGGAAAAATAGAAGAAGATACTGATAAAACTTTGTCTGAGATTATAACAAATTATAAAAAAAATTTTTCTGAAAAAAAATAATGCCTAGTCTTGATGATCTAAGAAGAAGAATTTCTAGTGTAAAATCCACTCAAAAAATTACCAAAGCTATGAAAATGGTAGCTGCAGCTAAACTTCGTAGAGCTCAAAAAATGGCTGAACAAGGCAGGTCCTATAGTGATAAAATGGATGTTATTATCCAGAATTTAAGCAAAGCAATTAGCGATCCCTCAAATGTTTCAAAACTTTTGGCGGGAACCGGAGAAGACAAGACTCACTTATGCGTTGTAATGACAGCTGACAGAGGTCTTTGTGGGAGCTTTAATACGAATATATGTAAATTGGCCAAAAACTATTTTAATGAAATTATTAAAAAATCTAAAAATTTAAAAATCATTACAGTTGGTACAAAAGGTTTTGATCAGCTTAAAAGAAATTATGGTCGCTACATTATAAAAAAAATTAATTTTAAAGATAAAAAAAAATTATCTTTTCGAGATGCAGAGGCAATCGGACAAGAAATAGTAAAACTATTCAAAAATAAGGAATTTGATAAATGTGTGATATTTTTCAATAAGTTTAAAAATGTTATTTCTCAAATACCACAGAAACAACAGGTAATTCCGGCTATGAAAAATGATCTTTCGAGCAAAGATTTACCAACATCCTATGAGTTTGAACCAGAGGAAGACGAAATTTTAGATGATTTGCTACCAAAAAATATTTCTACTCAAATTCATAAAGCTTTTTTAGAAAATTCGGCAAGCGAACAAGGTTCAAGGATGACCGCAATGGATAGCGCGACAAGAAATGCAGGTGATTTGGTTGAAAAATTAACTATAAATTATAATAGGAGCAGGCAAGCTGCTATCACAAAAGAATTAATTGAAATAATTTCAGGAGCAGAAAGTTTATAAGATGCAAAAAATGGGAAAAATTATTCAAGTTATTGGTGCAGTTATTGACGTGCAATTCGAAGATGATTTACCTGAAATTTTAACTGCACTAGAAGTTGATAACGGCGGAAATAAATTAATTTTAGAAGTTGCTCAACATTTGGGAGAAAATAGAGTGAGAACCATAGCCATGGATAGCACCGAAGGTTTAAAAAGAGGTGATCAAGTCAAAAATACTGGTGCACCTATTAGTGTTCCAGTGGGACCCGAGACACTTGGCAGAATAATAAATGTTATTGGTCAGCCGATTGATCAAAGAGGAGAGTTAAAAACAAAAGAGAAATGGCCAATACACAGAGATGCTCCTAAATTTACAGATCAGTCCACTGAAACAGAAATATTAGAAACAGGAATAAAAGTGATAGATCTTCTAGCGCCATATTCAAAGGGTGGAAAAATAGGATTGTTTGGAGGTGCGGGAGTTGGAAAAACAGTTATTATTATGGAATTAATAAATAATATAGCCAAGGCTCATGGCGGCTTTTCTGTTTTTGCAGGTGTGGGTGAAAGAACTCGCGAAGGAAATGATTTATATCATGAAATGATTGAATCGGGAGTTATTAAACTCGAAGGCAAGGGATCAAAAGCAGCTCTTATATATGGACAAATGAACGAACCACCAGGAGCAAGAGCTAGAGTTGGTTTAACAGGATTGACTGTTGCGGAATATTTTAGAGATAAAGAAGGTCAAGATGTTTTATTCTTTATGGATAATATTTTTAGATTTACACAGGCCGGATCTGAAGTTTCAGCTCTTTTGGGAAGAATACCTTCAGCCGTGGGTTACCAACCAACATTGGCCACCGATATGGGAAATTTACAAGAAAGAATAACTACTACTAGCAAAGGTTCGATTACGTCGGTACAAGCAATATATGTCCCAGCTGATGATTTAACAGATCCATCTCCAGCCACATCATTTTCACATTTAGATGCAACTACAGTTCTTTCTAGACAAATTGCTGAACTTGGAATTTATCCTGCGGTAGACCCGCTTGATTCAACTTCAAGAATTCTAGATCCAAGGATTGTTGGTGAAGAACACTACAGAGTTGCCAGAGAGGTTCAAAAAATATTACAAACTTATAAATCTCTTCAAGATATAATAGCCATTCTTGGTATGGACGAACTTTCCGAGGAGGATAAACTAACAGTAGCAAGGGCAAGAAAAATACAAAGATTTCTATCACAACCTTTTTTTGTAGCCGAAGTATTTACTGGTTCACCAGGGAAACTAGTCAGTCTAGATTCCACCATAAAAAGTTTTGATGCAATTTGTAAAGGAGAATATGACCATCTTCCAGAAGCAGCATTTTATATGGTTGGAACAATAGAAGAAGTTGTGGCAAAAGCAGAAAAAATGGCGAAAGAGGCGGCAACTTAATGTCAGAAAATTTTAACTTAGAAATAATTTTACCAGAAAAAATTTTACTAAAAGACCAGACAACTTCGGTAACCATTCCGTCCTTTGAAGGAGATATGACGATTTTAAAAGACCATATATCACTCATTGCTATTTTAAGGCCTGGAATTATTAAAATTTTTGGCTCTAAAAAAGCAGAATATTTTGTTGAGGAAGGTGCAGTGGAATTTTCAAATAATAACTTAATTATATTATCGTCAACGATTTTAGACGTAAAAGAACTTTCAAGAGATCAAATATCTAAAATGATTGATGATTGTAAAAATCAGCTAAACAACAAAAGCGGCTTAGATGACAAAACAAATTATGTTATTTCTCACAAAGTAGACGCTTTATCCAGAATTAATTTATAAAAGACTTAATTACTGGTAGAAGTTTTTCATAAACTTTCTTTTTAAAATGAACAATTACACTAGGCAAATTTTCAATATCTAGCCATTGCCATTCTATAAATTCTGGATGGGTTGTCTTAAGGTTAATTTCCTCATCTTTACCTAAAAATCTCACTATAAACCATTTTTGTTTTTGGCCTCTATATTTTCCCCTCCAAATTTTTCCCAGGAGATAATCGGGCAACTCATATTCAGTCCATCCCTCTAGTTCTTTTAAAATTTCAATACTTCTAATACTGGTTTCTTCTTTTAATTCTCTTTTCATAGCATTAATTAAGTTTTCACCACGATCCACTCCTCCCTGAGGCATTTGCCATTTATTTGTTGGATTGTCTCTTCTTTTACCTACAAAAACTTTATTTTCTTTATTTAATACTATTATGCCAACGCCCAATCTAAGCGGAAGTTCATTTTGTTTCATTTAAATTGTTAAAAGTTTTATAGCGTAATTTAATTGATTATCAGAGACTGAATTAATTTTAAAATCTTCAGATTCTTCCTCTACTAAAATATCAGGTGAGACGCCTATTTCTGAAATTGATTGTCCAGATGGCAAATAGTATTTAGAAATTGTAAGTCTCATACCCCCTCCATCACTCAAAGGTATGATTGATTGAACAGATCCTTTGCCGTATGTATTTTCACCTAAAAGTATCGCTCTTTTGTGATCTTTTAAAGCACCTGCAACTATTTCTGATGCAGAAGCAGAACCATTATTTATTAAAATGATAAGCGGCTTTCCTTTTACTTTATCTCCTTTTTTTGCAAAAAAACGTCTATTTTCGCTAGCCTTTCTGCCTTTTGTTGAAACAATTTCTCCGTCATTTAAAAAGAAATCAGTAACATTTATTGCTTGAGTTAATAATCCTCCGGGATTGTTTCTTAAATCAAGAATATATCCGGTTAATTTTTTACTCTTTTCAAAATTTCTTATTTTTTCTACTAATTGCTTACTACTGTTGCTGTTAAATGATTTTAATCTTAAGTAACCAATATTATTTTTTATTATCTTGGCTTCTACGGACTTAACTTGAATCATCTTTCTTATAATGGTTTTGTTTATTATTTTTTTTTCACCCCTTCGTCTTATTGTTAAGTCAATTGAAGAACCAACGGGTCCCCTCATAAGTTTAACAGCTTCCATTAATGTTTTGCCCTGTACCTGCACATCGTTAATTTTTATGATGTAGTCTCCTGCTTTGATTCCCGCTTTAGAAGCTGGAGTGTCGTCAATTGGAGAAATTACCTTCACCACTCCTGCCTCCATACTAACTTCAATACCAAGGCCACCAAATTCACCTTTTGTATCTGTTTGCATACTTTCAAAAAGTTCGGGATTCATATACACAGAATATGGATCTAAATATTGTAAAACTCCATTTATTGCAGCATCCATTACATCTGACTCATTAATTTCATCTACATACTCTTTCTTTACTTTATCCAAAACTTCTCCAAACAAATCTATTTTTTTATATAGATTTTCATTATCCTTACCACTTGCACTTGTTGTAAAAAAAATAAGTATTAATAAAATTTTTGAAATATTTTTTATCATAAAGTTAAACTTTCTTTAGAAAATGGTTCTGACCACATTTTTTCCAGATCATAAAACTTTCTTTTTTCAGGATTAAAAATATGAACAATAATATCCATAGCATCTATTAATTTCCAATCTTTACTTGCTTTTCCTTCAATTTTACATTCTGTTAATCCATTCTTTTGTAAGTGTGCAAGCAATATTTCTGATAGCGACTGAATGTGTCTAGATGAACTTCCAGATGCTATAATCATATAGTCAGCAATTGAAGATTTTCCCTTTAGGTTTATAGCCACGATGTGTTTTGCTTTATTTTGATCTAAAATTTTTTCAACAGTTTTTTTTAATTTTAAAATTTCCATTAATTACTTCACTTTAAATAACTTTTCCTTACTTTTGAAGAAGAAATATTAATCATTTTTGACCGTAGAAACATTAATTTTTCTTTTCCCAAAGCTTTAAAAGCTTTGGATGTCAAAGATTTTTTTACGTAACCTGCGCGAGGGAATATGGCTATTTGACATAATTCTGCAATCTTTCTCCAACTTTTCCAACTATGAAATTTAACAAAATTGTCGGAACCCATTATAAAATAATATCTGTTTTTAGTACCTTTTTTTTTTAAGTACTTAATTAACTTTATGGTTTCAGATGATTTTAAAAATTTATCATAACTATGAACTTTTATTTTTTTGTTATTTTTGACTATTTTTTTTGAAAGAAGTAGTCTTTTTTTTAAAGAGAACATGGGATTTTTTTTGAAAGGATTTTTTTTCGTTACTCCCCAAATTAAAAAATCTAACTTTAATTTTTTTATTGCAAATATAGAAATTGTTAAATGTCCTTTGTGTGGCGGATCAAAAGTGCCACCTAAAATACCAATTTTTTTTGATATTTTTTTTTTTAAATTCATTAATTACGATCTAACACTTCCTTTTCCTTCAACTATATATTTATAAGAAGTTAATTGATTAATGCCGACAGGTCCTCGAGGGGGTAATTTGTTGGTTGATATACCGATCTCTCCACCAAAGCCAAATTCTCCACCATCTGCAAATTGCGTAGATGCATTGTGAATGGCAATTGCACTGTTTACTCCATTCAAAAATAATTTTGCAGTTTTTTTATTATTAGTAATGATAGCATCTGTATGCATAGTTCCATATTTTAAAATGTGCGCAACTGCATCTTCAACCCCTTTAACTGTTTTTATAGATATTTTTGCCTTTAAATATTCCGTTCTCCAATCAACTTCTTTTGCTAATTTAAGTTTGTTTTGAAATAATTGGTTTAATTTTTTATCCACAACAACTTCACATCCTAGAAAAATTAATTCTTTTATTATTGGAACAGCATGAGATTTCATACATTTAGTATCAATAAGCAAAGTTTCAGCTGCGCCGCAAATAGACGTTCTCCTCATCTTTGAATTTAAGACAACTTTTTTTGCCATTTCTAGCTTCGCATCTTTATCAATATAAACGTGACAGTTTCCATCTAAGTGTCCAATAACATTTACAGTAGAAAATTTTTTAACTTTTCTAACAAGATTTTTTCCACCTCTTGGCACAATGACATCAATGTAATTTGACATTTTAGATAAAAGGCCATCTACAATTTTTCTATTTTTTTTATCTATAAATTGTATACAATTTTTGTCTATTTTGTTTCTGATTAGTGAATTTCTAAACAAATTCGATAGAATTTTATTTGAATGAAACGACTCAGATCCACCTCTTAAAATAGCTACATTACCAGATTTTAAACACAAGGATGACACATCAGAAGTAACATTAGGTCTACTTTCATAGATAACTCCTATCACACCTATTGGTATAGTTACTTTTTTTATTAAAAGATTGTTTGGTCTCCTCCATTTTGCGAGCACTTTCCCCAGTGGATCTTTAAATTTTATGATTTGACTTATTGAATTTCTGATGTCTTCAATTTTTCTGTCATTTATAATCAGCCGATCTATTAAATCTTTACGCTTACAAGATTTAATATCTTTAATATTTTCTTTTATAATTTCTTTTTTATTGTTAGCCAATTCTTTGATATAAGTTTCTAAAACCTTATTTTTTCTGTCACTTTTAATTTTATTAAGATTTTTAAAAGCAAGCCTTGATTTTAATCCAATATTTTTTAAGTATTTATTCA
>UINC01001234.1_pt2 | contig 10661 bp, 10 predicted proteins | sample 5385821 | NCBI WGS metagenome assembly UINC01 (sample SAMEA4666929, study PRJEB26691) | marine metagenome | isolation source: Pacific Ocean | place: Pacific Ocean | collected 2011-10-13
GAGGGTCGGTCGGCCCGTTTTTTGTGTTATTTCTACGATATGATCCAAAGCGCTTTGAAATCGATTCATCACAACAAAATCTTTTAATCCAAAATTTGATAATTTCTGTGATAATTCATACCCCGACATTAGTCCCAGTTCCGGAGCGCCACTGATGACCAATTGATCAAATTTATTTTCTAAAGCCTTCACGACCAAATCTGGTTCTTTGTTTTTTTTCATAACAAACAATCCAAACGGTTTTTTATTGAAAATTTGACTCATGGTTTCTAAGATTGACTGCAATCCATGAAAATTGTGTGCTACATCATAATAAATGGGATATTCTTTTTTCATCCTTTGTAGACGACCAGGCCATTTTACCTTATTTAAACCAGTATCAATAATTTCTTTTTTTATCTCAGGCATAAATGATTGGATTAATTCTATTCCTACCGATGCATTGATTGCCTGGTGGGAACCGATCAAAGGAATGTTAAATAATTGATCTTTCCTTTTGAATTTAGTCCCCCATTCAGTTATTTGAACCTTTGATGGAATTTCCACATTAATTACTGAAGCACCAACTTTTTCAGCTTTTTTTAATAATTGGTTCTGAACAGCGGGTAGCTGGGGAGCTAAAACCAATGGGATATTTTTCTTAATTATACCCTCTTTTTCTCCAGCTATTGATAAAATATCATTACCCAAAATATCGCAATGGTCTAGTGACACTGGTGTTATTACTGTCACATTAGGGTTAAGTACATTTGTTGAATCCAAGCGGCCTCCCAATCCAGTCTCAATAATAGCTATATCTATATTTTGGTTCGAAAAATGCTTGAAGGCCAATGCAGTTGTCGTTTCAAAAAAAGTAGATTTTATTTCATCAATATCAGATTTATACTGTTCAATAAATCGTACAATTTGAGCATTTTCAATTGGATTGTTATTTACTCTTATTCTTTCATTAAACCGAATTAAATGCGGCGAAGTATACAAACCCACCTTTAGACCAGCTGTCTTCAGTATTGATGAAATAATTGCACAGGTTGATCCTTTCCCATTTGTCCCCGCAATATGGACTGATTTAAAATTATTCTGGGGGTCCCCGCAACGCTTTAACAACTCAATAGTATGACTTAGCCCTACTTTTATCCCCAGGCGTTTTAAGTTATATAAATAATCTAAATGCGATTCAAAAACGGACACAGTGTCCTAAATGTAGATTTTCAATTAACTCTCTGTAAGATATTGTTCACGAGAATATCGGAACTTTACAATCGCTTTATATATTGAATCGGCTATATTCTGACGGTACTTGGCATTGCGGAGATTTTTTTCTTCATTCGCATTGGTTAAAAATCCAGCTTCAATCAAAACATTCGGCATACTGGCACCAATCAAGACATGAAAACCGGCTTGTTTAACACCACGGTTTCTAGATTTGACTTTTTTTCCCATTTCTTCCTGGATGATTGCTGCCAGTTCTTCGCTCTCCTTCATAAAAACACTTTGTGCCATGGTCGCCACAATCAAGTTTTCCCCTGATAGATCCTGATATTTATTTTTAGATCGGTCCTCCAATTTAATAACCTCATTCTCACGGGAAGCTACTTCTATGGCATCCTCCGTCATTCCTGGTCTTAATAAATAGGTTTCAAATCCATATGCTGTTTTGTTGGGATTCGAATTCAAATGGACACTGACAAAAACTTTTCCATTAGATTCATTCGCTATTTTTGGACGTTTCCATATAGGAATAAAGATATCTTCTTCGCGGGTATATATTACTTTTAATTTTGTATTTTTTTCCAATAGCAAACCCAATCGTTTGACGATATCCAATGCAATATCTTTTTCTTTTGTCCCCTTTCTTCCTATTGTTCCTGGATCTTTCCCTCCATGCCCCGCATCCAAAACAACTGTATCCAATTTCCAGCGATCTTTTACTTGTTTAATACGCGCCATACTTCCACCCATAGGTGTACGTAAAGAAACCACAATTTCACGTGGATCACTACTTTGATAAAGTTCATGACTTTGTACTTTAGTACGCATTTGAAAAGCTAGCTGTGCTGTCTGGCCAAGCTGGTCAGCTGCGACACTTTGAACAACTCCTCGCGTATCACTTCGCCGAATTTCAGTTGTATCTACAAGGCCACCTGCCACTGTTAAATAAAACCAGCCATTTTCATGAAAAAATGAACTGATATTACCCTCAGGAAATGTGTTACGTGTACGAATACGCAATATTGTACCATTTGCTTTTTGAGATATTTCCACACCCATAATTGTAAATTCTTTCATATCAATATCTAAAACCATTCGGCGTGGGTCATAGTTAATGCCTGGTAAGACTGTCCGTCTTAGAATATCAAAGAAGGATTCAGCTGGTAGAAAAATATCATTCTGTTTTCCAATTGCGTACATAGGCATTTGATAAATCTGCTCATCTATCAAGATAAAACTACTGTTGCCCGAAATTTTGATTCGATGATTATCAATATAAAGCACCATTTTCCCTCTATCTTTATTGATAAAAGGGTCTCGTTTTGCTAGAATTCGAGAAATATCCTTAGTGGAGACATATGTTCCGCGGAGACGATCCAGGGTTGTGATATCATCCATGGAATTATTAACACGGTTTACAACGCGAATTGAGCCAGAAATTCCAACGGAGAAAATGAAACTTAAAAACAAGAAAACGTTAATAAAGGTGCGTTTCATGATATAGAAATTATCCTAGCCTAAGAATGGAATCAATAAGCGGTCATAAATTTGGTTGGGAGCAATAATATTAATCAAAATATCAAAATTTGTATCGAAAGAAGATGAGAATTTATGTTCAAAAGCATCTGATAAATAATTTTTCAACCACAAAATAATTAAAATATATTTTAAAAATATAAAAACACTTTAAAACAAAAGCGCCCCGACAAATGCCGAGGCGCTTATTTAACTTACTTTTTGGTACTTATTTCTTATTGTACCAAAAAACGATGAGCATCAAAGCAAGCAGGCCTGCAAACCCGGCATCACCGAATTTGCTCATTAAGTCGCCAAGTCCAGCAATGACGCCAAAGTAGTCGTCAAAGAGAATACCGACTACAATGCCGAGTACCACTAGTCCTTGTAATAGGCTAGTGATATCAGTCACGAACGAAGTTACACTTTCAAAGGCCTTATTCATTTGTTAACTCCTAGGATTATTATAGCAGACGGGGCCCAAAAATAGGACCCCGTAATTCTACTGATTAACCTGCGAAAGAAACAAAGATTAATAAGGCTAACAGACCGGAAAACCCGCCATCTAAGAACGAGTCTACCAGATCAACAATACCGCCTATGGGATCAAACCCTGTTGAATATAGGATGTTTACAAATACAAACATCACAATGAGAGCTTTGACCAAGCCAACAACGGCATTGGCAACACCTTGTACGGTTGAAGTAAAATCAGCCATTTAGGTTCCTCCTTGGTTAGGTTTAATTGAACAGTAAAAAAGGGGACAAGTCTCCCTGGTCCCCTCTTGGTTCAATTCTTTCGCGTTTCATGTATGTGGTTTTCTGTTCCACTATCATTTGTTTCGCCGGGAATTTAACTCCAAATTAGATTTATTCAATATTTTTTGAACAAACCTCAATTTCACACCTTTTCTCTTCATGAAACACCTTAGGAGTAATTAAAATCCATATCTAATTTCTTAATTGAAATTCTAAAGAATTCATGCCAGAAAAAATAATTTCGCATATTTTAGGTCTCGAAGTACTCGATTCACGAGGAAATCCAACTATTGAAGTAGATGTTCAATTAAACGATGGCTCTTTTGGAAGAGCCATCGTTCCATCTGGTGCATCTACTGGTAAACATGAAGCAGTTGAACTGCGAGATGGAGATAACAAGCGTTATATTGGCAAGGGGGTTTTAAATGCGATAAACAATGTGAATAAAATCATTGCTAAACAACTTATCGGTATGAATGCTTTAAACCAGGCCAAAATTGATCAGACAATGATTGCCCTAGATGGCACTCCTAATAAAAGCCGTTTGGGCGCCAATGCCATTTTGGGGGTATCAATGGCTGTGGCCCATTCAGCAGCACAGGCTTGTAATCAACCACTATACGCTTATCTTGGCGGAGATCAAGCTACTACATTACCAATTCCCATGATGAATATTTTAAACGGTGGTTGTCACGCGGACAATAATGTTGATATCCAAGAATTCATGGTATTACCTATTGGTGCGGAATCTTTTTCTGAAGCTTTGAGAATGGGTACAGAAACATTCCATCACCTAAAATCTGTGTTAAAGCAAAAAGGACTCAATACAGCAGTAGGTGATGAAGGGGGCTTTTCGCCCAATCTACGCTCTAACGCAGAGGCTGTTGAAGTGATTTTGGAAGCTATCGAAAAAACGCCCTATGCTCTAAGCAAAGATATATGTTTGGCTCTAGATGTGGCTGCAAGTGAAATTTATCGGGATGGTTTATATCATCTTCCCTCTGAGAAAAAACAATATTCATCAGCGGCAATGGTGGATTATCTCAAATCATTAGTAGATCAATATCCCATCGTATCTATTGAGGATGGACTAGATGAAAATGACTGGCCGGGTTGGCAATTACTTAACAATGAACTTGGTAGCCGCATTCAAATTGTTGGGGATGATCTTACCGTTACAAATATCACCCGTTTTCAGCGAGCCATAAACGAAAACGCCATGAACGCTATCTTGATTAAGCTTAACCAGGTTGGATCGGTTACAGAAACAATTCAGGCAATTAAATTAGCAAAATCCAATAATTACGGCGCTATTATTTCTCACCGTTCTGGCGAAACTGAAGATGTTACGATCGCCGATTTTTCGGTAGCCATGGGCATGGGGCAGATTAAAACTGGTTCTGCTTCACGAACTGATCGGATTGCCAAATACAACCAACTCCTTCGAATAGAAGAATCCCTAGGAACCAATGCAAAATATCCGGGGATAGAGGTGCTTGCCCGTTCATGAAACACCGTGGAAAATCCAGTCATGTTAAAAGAAAAAGATCATTAGGTGTATCTAGCATTGATGTTCAAAAACGAGTGATTCGCGCTATATTGGTGATGGGTGCTTTGGCTCTACTAATTATTTTCTTTTTTGGCAACCACGGACTCTATCAGTTATATGGACTAAAAAAAGAACGGGCTAAAATCCAAACTAGGATTAATGAACTCAGAGAAGAAAAACTACAGCTAGAGGATGAAAAAATGAAGCTGCAAACAGACTATAAATATATTGAAGAATTAGCCCGTGAAAAATATCGTATGGCTAAAAAAGGTGAAAAAGTGTTTAAAGTTATTGAGGAAAACAAAAAAGATTAATCTTTTTTAAGGTCTTTTCCCAAATGCCGGCTATGGAAATACAAATCTTCTTTTTCTTCTTCCGTTAAATTATCGTAACCAACTTTATTGATTTTATCCAACAGACGGTCTACTTTCTGCTGCATATTCATTTTTCGTGTTTCTTTTTTTTCTTTTTTTCTTTGTTTAACATCAATCACTTTCGAATTAATCCATAACAACATCTTTGGCCATGTCCAAGGTGATTTAATATAAATGTACCCAATCACCATCCCTGAGAGATGTGTTACGTGGCTAATATTGGACCCCGACGTTCCTATTGAAGAGATAAACGCCATTATACCCAAAAAGACAACAAAATATTTTACTTTGACAGGAAACAAAAAATAGATCAAAATTTTGCGATTAGGGAACATAAGTCCGTAGGCCAACAGTAAACCGTATATGGCACCGCTGGCACCAATTAAAATCGTAAAAGGTTTATTAATATTGAATAAAAGCCAAACCAAACCTGATCCTATACCAGTAATGAAATAATATTTTATAAATCCCTCACGACCCCATAGTGATTCCATCTCAGAGCCAAACATCCATAATACAAACATATTCATAAAAATATGAAAGAAATCAGCATGAATGAACATATAGGTTACTGGTTGCCAAACCATGGGCCATACAGTCTCCGCAGAAAGACCAAAAATCTGTGCCAAATCCAGCTGGTTTTTAGCAATCACACGAAATAAGAAAACGATTGTATTTACAATAATTAGAACTTTGATTACTTCTGTGAAATATCGTGGCCGGAAAGCAATATTACCCTGTTCTGATTGGAATTGGTATCGCATATCTATTTATAAAATTTCAGTAATTTATACAAATTCAAAGTTAAATCCGTTATCATTTTATTGATGAAGAATTTCAGAAGCACGAAACATTCGATCACTCGCTTGGAGAATTTTTAATTTTAACCTAGGCGAATAATTTGGGTATTCCTCTAAAAAGTGGTTTACAATTTCTACTGATGATAATGAATGATGCCCTGCTAAAGTGGCATTAATAAACCGGGCCGGAAAGAAAATATCCCCCGTTTTTTGGATTTCCTCCAGTATTTCCAAACTTGGCCGGATATATTTTTGAGCAGATCTGGCTCGCAGGGGGTGGTGAAGATAACCCACCGCCTGTTGAACCCACGGTTCTCTAGCTCTATTTTCCTCTTTTTTTAGACTTTCAAAAAATGAATCCCTAACGGATTCATCATTGGAGAGAGCTGGCATGACAAACATGAACCGTGATTTACGATCAGGATTTTTTATTCTTTCTAGTTGTGTGTTTAGTATATCTGCTGTTTCGGATTTTCCCCGAATAGCTAATTCAGCAGCCATATATATATAATCACGTTCTGAAAACTTGATCCCAGAAATAGAATCACTTTTCATCCAAACATTTTGTAGCCAGGAAATACCGCTATTTGTTAGCGTAATAGAACGTAGGGCACGAAAAAAAGAAGATTTTAAAGATACTGTTTGGGCATTATACAAATGAGTTTTTAATGCTGTTTCTAATTTCAAAGCAATTGCTTGTCTTTGGTAATCCAATAAATAATGCCAAAATATATCAGTCAACATTCCTAGTATACGTTGAATGTTCAAAATATCTGTTTCTGTTTCTAATGCCCTTATGGCTAGCTGAATCAAATCATTAGGGGATGAAAAACCATAGAGCATATCCTCCCAAAGATTGAGCCATGCAATCCCTCTTTTCATTGGATCGTTCAATTCCGGAAGATGCGCTAACAGGTATTCCCGGGTAGTCTTATCCATTCGAAAATATCCATAGCCGATACCTTCTCCATTTGGCAAAATATAATTTGGCCTCTGAAGACCTTTCGTCTCGGGTACAATAACTGATTTATTTTTTAAATATACCGGAATCACGATATCTGAGTTAGTATATCCAAGGTGTACATTTAGGTATTGTTTCCAAACCCGGGTTTTTTTCTTTGGGTCAAATTGTTTTAGTTTCAATCTTCTAACAGTACCATTTGGTGTAAAATCAATAGCAACATCAATAATAGGCCGATCCGGCTCTTCAACCCACATTTTACTCCAAGATGCCAGGTCTTCCTTTGATAATTCATCTAATATTTGAATCAGATCTAACCAGGTTGCATTCCGATAACTAAATTGTTTTAAATATTTCTGCATTCCATTTCGAAATATTTCTTTCCCGACCAGTAATTCCAGATGTTTCATTACTACAGGTGCCTTGGAATAAATAATAGCGCCATAAAGTGTCCCTGCCATATTAAGGTTTTCTAGTGGTTGGCGAATTTGATTTGCGCCCGAGCTTCTATCCACACCATAAGCGGAAGAATAATGACTTAAAAACCGCAGATCATGGTTGATCTCAGGGAAAGAGGGGTTCACAATTTTCCCTCCCATAAAATTGGCAAATACTTCTTTAGTCCATACATCATCAAACCAGTTCATGGTTACTAAATCACCAAACCACATATGGGCTGTCTCATGTGCAATCAGACCAGCGCGACCAAGGTGTTGAGATTTTGTTGCTGATTCATCTAAAAATAAACTTACATCTTTATAGAAAATTGCACCCGGGTGTTCCATGCCTCCATATTGAAAAGCTGGAATCAGAACAAAATCAAATTTATGGAATGGATAATCAATACCAGTATATTCTTCCAACCAGGCTATTGCACTGCCGTGCAGATTGAAAATGGTCTCTGAATTGCGTGAGACTTTTTCTTCATCAGTTTCACGGTGGTACATAACCATTTTTCTCCCGTTGCGTTCGGCCGTTAACTTTTGAAATTTCCCCACTGCAAAAGCCAGGAGATAAGTACTGATTGGCTGTGTTTTCCCAAAATAAAAAACCCGTTGATCTTTCTTTTCAACTTCATCCAATAACGGCCCATTGGCAACAGCCGTCCATTCCTTTGGAATATAAAGGGTTAATGTATATCGACCTTTCAAGTTTGGCTGGTCAAAACATGGTATTGCCGTTGCTGCGCGGTCAGGTACAAAAAGTGTATATAGAAATTCATCATTGCGGTTTAAAGACATGTCACCAACTCTAAATTCAATTTCAATTTGATTTTTGCCCAAATTGAAAAAAGAACCATTAATTATAATATGCTGGTTTTCCGCTAGATAATTTGAAGACCTACCATTGATTTTAACAGTGTGGATATATTCCTCCGGCTGGCGAAAATCCAATACTATATTTTGGCTTATATCAGATAAATCGAAACGAATCGTTTCCAAACCCAAAATAGGATGCTTAATTGTCTCGGGTATGTTTAAAGTAATATCATATTCCAAATTGGAAATCGTTTTACTACGATGCTGAGCTAATTCCCATGATACACCTGGCGATGTATCAACTAACTCATTATCACATCCACATAGGATAAGCCAAATGAAGCCAAATAAAAAATTTTGCTTCATTTTTTTTTCATCTTTGGCAATTTTGATGAGCGAACCCAATTAATGGGATTCAATATTGGCGTTTGTTTACTAAAAGGCGCTTCCGGGACTTTCAACTGGGGACGTTTATAAAGTTTGACTTTTATATCAAATGTTTCTTGGGCTTTGATCAATTCCAAGGCAGCACTAATGAAAAAATCCCTTGGCAAGATGCCTTTAATACTTGAAAAGCCATATTTTTTGAGACTATCTCTGATGATGGTTGTACAGCTACGTTTTAAAAAATTAAAATCCCGATATTTTTCTGGTTCCTTAGGATCAGGTGGTGTTGCATGGATCTTTTTAAGTTCATGGTGATTAATTTCCGCCAAACGATCTGTATCCATACCTTCCACTCTAATAACATGGATGGTGCGCATGAAGTTTCTTCCAAATTTATCTAAGTAAGCTGTTCCATCTCCCATAATTTGATATTTACCTGTATGGGGAGACGCGGAAAATTCTCCCAGTGCAGGGCGGTACATATATTCGGCTTCATCCATTAATTCATTCTCATTAATTAAATGAGAAAAATTAAAAAACTCTCCGTTTACATTGATGGCGTTATGTCCAAATGTAGAGGCAGAATATTTTACTAATCTTTCATTATAATATATTTCCACAAAAGACGTCGCTGTTTTCGGCTGATCAGGCCACATAATAATAATTGGTTTGTGTGTTTCGTAATCTTTTTGTGGTAGCATGCGAACACAAACGGACTGGTCACGCCAGTGAATTATATATCCCTGCCAAATTCTGTAACCCTCCAACAGACGTTCACCAGTATCTGTTTCTAAAAACACGCTGCCATTATGCAACCTTAATTTCCCCTTGTATATCATCAAGAAAACATTTCACGTAAAATTTGAATAGATTTCAAATTTCTAATGCCATCAAAATGAATCCCAAGGCGAGTATTCAAATAATCGCTAATCACTTTCCGATCCTTTGGAGTAATTGTGAGTCCCATATGTATACCGCTTTGGCCATTTTCAAAAAATTTAAAAACAGATTTTGTGTTAGGTCCTGCATAGGGATTAGGTAAAGGGGTATAATCCAACTCAGATTGATTAAAATCTGGTTTAAATCCTAACAATTTCAAAAGTTGGTATTGGTAAAACCAATACGCCAAATTCAATTGTTTTTCTTCTTTTTCAATTGTGATTAAAGTTTTTACCAATTCATCATATAAATCAGGATGGGCATCATTATCTATTAGACATTTATCGGTGAATTCAATTACGGACATGGCATAGGCAATTTTTTTTAGGTCCATTGGTATGGCTGACCATGAATGGGAAAATGATGCTTTGGACACAGTTTGAAGGTCGCGGGTTTCTTTATAATAATAAACCAAATCCAAACAATTAATCGGTTGAAAATAAGATCCCATTGGAGATTTTTTTCTGTGAGCACCATGAACGATAAAACTGACTTTACCTATTTCACGAACAAAACATCGGGCGATAATACTGGATTCACTATAAGGAAACCGCTTCAGAACAATGGCTACTGAATTGGTGATCATGGTGTGGTAAAGTTTACAATCAGTAAACTTTCAGCCCATCAATAGGCTTTAGCAAAAATAACTTCGTGGCGGGCTGGGGTCCCGGTATAGATACATTTTAATCCTTTGGGATTTTCATCAAAAGGTATCACTCGGATGGTTGCCTTGGTGTCCTCCCTGATCGCTATTTCACTTTTTTCTGTTCCATCCCATCCGCAACGAATAAAGCCACCTTGATTTGCAATTACATCCTTGAATTCATCATAAGTTGTAACGGTATGTGTATTTTCTGATCTAAAGGCTTTAGCCGATTCAAACAATGTTTTTTGAATTTCATCCAA
>UINC01002468.1_pt1 | contig 10605 bp, 4 predicted proteins | sample 5385821 | NCBI WGS metagenome assembly UINC01 (sample SAMEA4666929, study PRJEB26691) | marine metagenome | isolation source: Pacific Ocean | place: Pacific Ocean | collected 2011-10-13
AATAAATTTTTCATCATCAAAATTTTTAAAAATATAAATATAAATTTTATTTAATTTTCTTTTAATGATATAACCATATTTTAATTTTCCATTTGAATCAATATGTGAAATAATATAAGGAAAATTTTTCATATTATCATCAGATGGAACAATTAAATTCAAAGCTTTTTTAATAATATAATTTTCTTTAGAATTATATATATTATCTTGTAATTTAGGATTAGAAACTAAATCATCTAATTTTAAAATTTTATTATTATTGAAAAATTTAATAATAATTGAAATAACATATTTAATATATGGAGTTAAAAATAAATTATTATATGTTGAAGTATCTAAATCTTTATCATCAATAACAAAATTATAATCTTCTGGAAATCCATTTAATTTATAATCTTCATTTACAAGATTTAAATTTCTATTTAAAGCACCATCAAAAGAATTTTGTTTTAAAATTTTTTCAACTTTAGAAATATAAAAATTAGATAATTCAGATCTTTTATACATAATCATATCATATGATAATAAAGGTTCTAAATTTTGAAAACTTCTTGCTAAATTAATATCAATTTTGATTTTATCAGATGAATCAACTTTAAATATCTCATCAACTTTATCAAGAATTAATTGTTTATCAATATTTTTATTATCATATGAAGAAGATAAAGTAGCACAATATAAAAAAATATCAACTTTTCTATCATTTTGATTTAAACTTTTATGAGAACAATGTCTAATACCACGAGCAATAACTTGTTCAAGTCGAGATTTATTATGCCAAGGTTCTAAAATATGTAATTGTCTAACTCTTTTAAAAGAAACACCTTCTTTTAAGACACTTGAACCAATAATTATTTTTAATTTACTTCCATTTTGATTTTCTTCAGAATTAAAAGTTTTAATAATTTTTTTTTCAACTTCTTCACTAGTTTGACCAATAATATAATCAAAAAGCATTGGACTAAATTTATGATCTTTATCATCGTGCTCTTTTTTAGTTTTATTACAATTATAACAAATTGGATTTCTAGGTCTAGTTCTTTTATTTCTAAAAGGAGATTTTTTACTTAATAAAATTTCTGTAGAAGAATCTTTTCTAGAATTATATAAAGAAATACCATTTCTTAATAACATACTAGCTATCATTAATACACCTTTATAAATGAAATTTGTATATATGAAAATAGTACCTTTTGATTTTTTAATATTTTGTAATAAATTATAATATTTAGAAGATAAATTTTCAATTTTGTCTTCTTTTAAACTATCAAATGGAATATGATAAATTATTTTATCTTGAGGTCCATTTTCTTTTTCTTTTTTAAAATCATATTTAATTAATTGTAATTGAATTAAATCTTGAATATTAACTTTAGTTCCTTTAGTTTTTAAATAATTTAAATAATTTTCTTTTTGTTCTTCTTTCATTTGACAAGGAATAATTTTATATTCATTTTCTAAATCATATTGTAAATTGAATTTTTTATTAAATTTTTTATTAATAAAATCTGAAATATATTCACTTTTTTCAGGAAATAATTTTTTAGGAAAAGTATATGGATTTTCTCTAGTAATATAAGAAATATAAGATTTAGATAATTGTTTTAATAATTCTTCACCATTTTCAGTAAAATCTAAATTAGATTCAAATATTTCTTTTAATTCAACAGTTTTTTTATTATCATTTATTAATAATAAATTTAATAAATCAATGATTTCTTTAACAGAATGTCCCATTGGTGTACCAGATAATAAAACTAATTTTAAATTTGTAGTATTTTCTATAATTAGTTTAACAGCATCATATCTTTTAATTTTATCTTCATTTTTATCAATTAATTTTAAATTATGAACTTCATCAATAATAAATACACGATTAGAATAAGTTTGTTTTATCCATTGTTTAAAATTTGGATCATTCATTTCTTCTTTTTTTTTTGAAATAATATTTGTTAATTTTTGATAATGTTCTATTTCATAATTTTTATCAATTAATGAATCGACTTTTCGTTGTTTCACTTCTTGTTTATCATTAGGAAAATAATTAATATAATCAGTAAATGTAGCTTGATTATAACCTTTATTAATATCATGAATTTCTTTTCTAAAATTTTGTTCTATTGTATCACCACTAACTAAAACAAATGTTTTATTTCTATTGAAATCAGATATATTCATTTTATAATTTTCTGCTATTGTAATTGATGATGCTGTTTTACCACTACCCATACCATGATATAATAAAACACTATTATATGGAGTATTAAAATTTAAATAATTTCGAATAATAATTTGATGAGCTAATAATTTATAATTTTTTTCTTTAGATGGACATAATTCATTTTGTATATCATCTATTTTTTCTTCATCAATTTCTGGATATTGATTTTCATAAAATTCTTTTTTTTTATAAATTTTTTCAAAAAAATTAGGATCATCTTTTTTAGGATATGATATATATTCTTTATTAAATTCATTAATATGATTAATAATACGTTTTTTACTATTAAAATAAGGAATATTATTTTTTTTTAATATTTCAATTAATTCTTCTTCATTTAAATTATCTAAATTCATTATAAATATATATATAATATAAATATTTAAAATTTATTATAACTTTCTATTATATATTATTTTTTATTATGATTTGTAATAATTGTTATAGAGAAGGTCATTTTTATAGAAATTGTGACCAACCATTACTGAGTTATGGGTTATGTTGTTTTAAAAAAGTAAATGATGAAATTAAATTTTTAATGGTAAAAAGAAGAAATACATATACATATATTGAATTTTTACGAGGTATATATAATATATTAGATTTAGAATATTTACAAAAAATGTTTACTAAAATGAGTATACAAGAAAAAAAAAAAATATTAGAAAATGATTTTAAAACATTATGGAATAAATTATGGTTAATGGAAAATAATTTAAAAAATAAAAATGAATTTTACAAAGGTATTATTAAATTTAATATTTTAAAAAATGGTTATTTTAATGATGAAAAAAATGTTTCAGTATCTTTAAAATATTTAATTGATAATTCAGAAAAAAATTATGAAATGGAAGAATGGTATTTTCCAAAAGGGAAAAAAGAAATGATTTTAAATAATATTGAAACTGATATACAAGCAAGTTTAAGAGAATTTTGTGAAGAAACTAATATTAATGAAAAATTAATTAAAATTCATAAAAATAAAATATTAGAAGAATTACATCTAGGTAGTAATAATAAATATTATAAAACTATTTTTTATTTATCTGAATATTTAAGTAATGATTTAAATGATGTAATTAATAAATTTAAAAATTTTAAATCTTCTTTTCAAAAAACAGAAATTGGTAATATTAAATGGATTGATATTTCTGAATTAAAAAATTATTTTAGAGATTATGAAATAAGTAAATATGAATTAATTGAAAATTTAGAAAAAATTATTGAAAAATAAAAATTAAAAAATATAAAAATTTTATATTTTTTATTTTAAAAAATTCTTGAAATCACTTAAATATAAATCTTCTAATTCTTGATAATCTAATTTAAATTCAATAGATATTTTTTTTAATTCTTGTTGAAATAATTTATATAAATCACCATAGATTTTCTGTTTATATTGATCTAATAAATTTTTATTCATATAATTATAATTATAAAATAAATTTTATTTTTTTAAATCTTCAAGTTCTTTTTGTAATATGAATGAATCTTTTAATTCATAATAATCTTTTTTTAAATTAATTAATTCATTACCTAATCTTCGTTGATTATCTGTTAATTCATGTATACAACCAATTAATGAACTTATAAGAGTATTTTGACTAATTGTTTGAAAATCATTAATATATTCATTACCAATTTTCATTTTTTTATATTTTATTGCTTCAGGTAAAACTTTTTTTACATTTTGTGCAATTAATCCATATATTTTTTCATTACTTTTATTATATTCATTAGTATAATTATATTCATATAAATTTAATTTATTAACTTTATCTAATATATTTTTAACATCCATTCGTTTTATATTTTCTTTAACTCTGATATCACAAGTAGTTGTAAATTCAGGAGCTAATACTTCATCATTAGATTGAATTATTCCATCGACATCTAATGAATATACTGGATTTGTAATACCTATTCCAACATTACCATTTGAATCAACTCTCATTTTTTCTAAACCTGCAGTAAAAAATTTTAATTGATCATTATCTGCTCCAGCAGATGTTTCAGCAGAAATATAAGTATCTTGATCTACATCAATAACACCTCCTAATGATCCCCATGTTCCACTATAACCTTCAAAAGTTGAAATTTGAGTATTATAACGAATAGCACCAGTTATATCAACTCTTTGAGCTGTATTACCAACTGGTATATATAAATTACCAGCAGTAACATCTAAATCTCCAGTAATTTCAACATCACCTGTAAAATTCATATTACCATCCATATTAGAATTTCCAGATAAACTAATAGAACCAGCACTTATAGCACCAGTAATATTTATACTATTTATATTAGCATTACCGGAAACATCAATATCACCATCAATATCTAGATTATGTGTAATATTTAATTCATTAATTTGAGCAGGACCAGTAACAGTAAAAACACCATCATAATCTTTTAAAATAGAATCACCAAGATGAATAGTTTCACCACCAAAGTATAAATCTCCAAATCTGTGAGAAGCAGAACCTAAATTAAAAACACCATCTACAGCTGGAATAATAGAACCTGTAATACCAATATTACCATCTATATCTATTTGACTACCAATAGGAATAATAGTATTTATTTCTAAATTATTAACAACTAAATCAGCTAAAGTATATCCAGTAGCACCTATATTAACAGTAGTAGTTGGTTCTACTTCTAAATCTTTAAAAATTTTAAATTTATCATCGGTTGCATCTTTTATAATACCACAATATTTAGTAGTATTATCATCAACATATTTACCATAAATACCAATATCTTCAGAATTATCAGTATTATTATTACCTATTTTAATTAAACTATCTTGAAATTCTAAACCATCAGCGGAAACACCTTCGAAAGTTAATAAACCAGAAATAACAACATCACCACCTAATTTAGTATCACCACTAACATCTAATTGATAAGTACTAGAAGTAGTATTAATTAATAAAGCATCAGAAATATATTGTGAACCATTAACATTAAATTTTTTATAATTAATATCATTAGAATCAATACTAACTTTAGAATCATTTACATATAAAATATTATTATCGCTAACACCTAAAGAAATTGGAACATTAGAATTAATAGTATTTAAATTATCAGTAGTATTTAATTTTATATAACTATCTTTATGATTAATTTTTAAATTATCTTCAATACTCATTTTACTATCAGTATTAGTAATACCAATTACAACATTCCCAGAATTATAAACACGAAATAAATCATTTGAATCTTCAGTTAATTGTAAAGCATAATTTTCAGTAGTACCACTATTAACTATAATTCCATTACCATTAGAATTAGCAATAAAAATATTAGAATCAGTATTAGTAACAGTTAATGATACATTTGAATTGGAATTAATTAAAGTATTATCTTGAATTTCAACATTTTGATTAGGATTTTCAGTATGAATACCAATTTTACCATCAGATTTAATAATCATTTTAGTAGAATTATTTATTCCTAATTTTAAATTATTATTTGTTTTAGAATTTATTGTAGTTTCTCCATTATTATTTTGTTTAATGGCAAATTCATTATTATTTGATTTTAAATCTTTATGAGAAAATACTGTAGTATTTGATTCATTGGAAGAATTACCAATAAAAGCATAACCAATATTAGCACCTTCACTAGAAGTAGTAGTTACAATATCTAGTTTTTCAGTAGGATTAGAATTATTTATACCAATATTTTCATTATTATGAATATTAAAAATACTTGAATTAGTATTATTTTTAACATTCATAATATAACTATTAATATTACTACTTACACCAGAATTAATATTCATAGCAGAACCATCACTATGAGCAAATAAAATTTCTGTATCAGAATTACTTATTTTAGTAGACCAATTATTTAAATTTATTTTATTAATATGTACCGGATAAGAAGGAGTATCACCAATACCAACATTACCATTAGAATCAATTATCATTCTTTCATTTCCACTAGTTACAAATTTTAATTCATCATTATCTGTTCCAGCTGATGTTTCAGCTAAAATATAAGTATCTTGATCAACATCAATTACGCCCCCTAAAGATCCCCAAGTACCTTTAAAACCTTCAAAAGTTTCAATTTCACTATTATAACGAATAGAACCAGTTACATTAACTCTTTGAGATGTATTACCAATAGGTATTATTAAATTTGAATCAATATCTACTGTACCACTTGCATCTAAATCACCTAATTTTAATTTTGCATCTAAATAACTAGTAGCACCTATATTAACAGTAGTTGTTGGTTCTTCTTCACTACTAAATAATTTAAATTCATTTTCAGAAGCATCTTTAACTAAACCAGCATATTTAGTAACATCATTATCAACATATTTACCATAAAATCCCATATCTACTAAATTATTTGTATTATTAGAAGATAATTTAATAATTGGATCTTCAATGGTTACAACTTCAGTATTAACAGTAGTAGTTGTACCATGAACAGTTAAATTACCTTGTAAATCAGTATCTCCAATAACATTTAAAGAACCAGTTTGTAAACTACTAGTTTCTAAACTATTTGTAACATTTAAATTATTAATAGTAGAAGTACTTTGACAAATGAGATTACCCACAATATCTAAATTACCTTCTAAATCAGTATTTGCAATAACATTTAAAGAATTAGTTTCTAAATTATCTGTAACATTTAAATTATTAATAGTAGAAGTACTTTGACAAATGAGATTACCAGTAATATTTAAACTTTCTTGAATATCAATATTACCAGTAGTATAAATATAATTAGATACTAATTCAGTCATACTATCTATTTTAGTAGAAACATTTAATTTATTAAGTGTTAATGCCTCTGATGATGCAGAAATTGTTGTTTCACCTAAATGAATAGTATCACCTGATAAATATAAATCTTTAAATTTTGAATTAGTTGCACCGATATCATATGTTTCATTTGATGTAGGAATAATATGACCAGCTATTATTATATTAGCATTAATATTAACTGTATCTTCAAATGTTGAAGTACCATCAACATGAAATTTAGTAGTAGGATTAGTTTTATTAATACCAACATTACCAGAAGAATTAATAATCATTTTTTCACTTCCACCTGTTAAAAATTTTAATTCATCATTATCAGCTCCAGGAGATGTTTCCGCAGATATATAAGTATCTTGATCAACATCAATAACACCACCTAATGAACACCAAGTATCACCTTTATAACCTTCAAATGTTTCAATTTCATTATTATAACGAATACCACCAGTTATATCTAATCTTTTTTCTGTATTACCAACTGGAATAACAATAACATCATCTCTATCAATATGTACAGAAGCATTGGAATCAGTAAGACCAACTTTTAGATTACCATTACGAACAATAATACCATGATTAATATCCATAGAATCTTCTGGAGCAGCAGTTAAACCAATACCAACAAAACCATTACCATCACCAGATCTACTATCTAAAATTAAATTATCTTCATAAATAAAAGCATCATTAGTAGAAAAAGTAATACCATAATCTATCTTTAAACCACCTAAATGTAAATTACCATTTTGATAACCTGTTCCAGATGTATTAACTGTAGTAGTGGGTTTTTCTTCTAAATTATGAAAAAATTTATAATAGCCTGGTTCATCATTAGCATCACGAAAAATACCAGTATATTTTGTAACAGCTGAATCTACATATTGACCAAAAATACCAATATCCATTGAATCAGCAGGATTATTTCTAGCTAAAAATAAATTAGGATCTTCAACTTCAACAGTAGTAGAATTAATATAAGTTAAATCACCATCTATATTTAAATTACCATCAACTTGAACATTACCAGCAACATGTAAATTTTCATTAGGATTATTAGTACCAATACCTACATTACCAAGACTATTAACAGACATAGCTAAAGTATCTGAAATATTAAGATTAATTTTGACTTGTGAATTTAAATCTAATTCAGAATCATCTTTGATTTTCATAGCATAACCTGTAGCATCAGATTTATAATCTTTATGAGCGATAGCAGTATGAGTAGTTGGAGCACCAACATAATTACCAATAAATTGATCACTAATAATAGTATTACCATTTACTTCTAATTGTTCAGAAGGATTGCTAATATCAATACCAATTTTATATCCAGTATAAACAAAATCATCAGATGGACCATTAATATTTAAAGGATTATCATTAGTTTTCCAATAAGGTACACCCCAATTACCTTCACTATTTATATCAGATCTCATTACCCATGCTTCATTTCCACCAGGAAGGGTAAACTCACCAGCTTCAATAGTATTAAGAACTGTATGACCTGAAATACATACTTTTCCATCAAAATAACTATCACCATCAACAATAACAGAACTTTTTATTTTTTGAGGAGTATCAGAATCCCAAACTTTTTGACCTATAATTTCTAACTTATGTAAAACATCTTTAAGTGGAATGTAATTTGTAGATCTAGACATTTTGAAAGATATATATATATATCAATTAAAATTATTAAATTAATTATATGAATGTTTTATATTAAAAATTACTTGATATATAATATATATTAATTATGGAAGAGAATTTTGTCAGTCTAAAAAATTTCAAACATTTATATAAATTATTAAATGAATATTCCGAAAAAAAATATAAAAAAAAATTAGATTTAAAACAATATAAAAAATTAATAGGAAATACTATAAATGAAATTTCAATAAAATATAAAAATAAAATAAAAAAAAAAGAAAAAAATATTATGACAATTATGATAATAAAAAAAATAATAGATAAAGAGAATAAAAAAGAAGAAAGTTTTTTTGAAAGTGATTTTGAACCAAATCAAAAAATAACAAAAAAAGATATAGAAAAAAATTATAATTTAAATAATATTCAATATCAAAATCTAGAATTGGAAAGAGAAAGAAATTATAATAAAATATTAAGAAATGATAATAATAATTTTAATATTAAAGCAATAAAAAGAGATGAAGAAAAATTTAGAAAAAATTTAATAGAGAATAAAAAAAAATTTGAAGAAATTGAAAAAAAAAAAAATTTAAAAAATATAAATGAATCTATTATAATAAATCCAAAAGAATATAAAGAAACATTAAAAAAATATATAAGAAAATATGATTTATTAATTGATAGTAAAGATAGAGATATAACATTATTTGAAGAAAATGAATATCAAATTGAATTAGATGAACCAATACATAATGTTTTTTCTATTGAATTATTAAATGCAATTATTCCAAATAGTGATTATATTATTAATAATCGTAATAATTTATTACATTTCGAAGAAAATAATACAGAACAATATATAACTATACCAATTGGAAATTATACATTAAGTGAATTAGGATTAGAAATTCAAACAGTACTAAATAATATAGGAACAAGTTTATATTCAGTATCAACAAGTAATATTCATAGTAAAATTAATAATTTAGAAGTAGATGGATCAAATACTGAATCAAATAACGGAGATGCATATAAAATATTTGATTATAATTTAAATACACATTGGGAGTCACCATCATTATCATCATATATAATATATGATTTTCAAAAACAAGTAATAATCCAAGAATATTTTATATTATGTACAAATAATACTGGAAGACCAAAAACATTTACATTAGAAATAAGTAATGATAAAATAAATTGGACAATTATAGATACTCAAACAAATATTAGTATATCTAATGGAAGATATCACAAAATTGAAATTTCAAATATATTATCAAGTCGCTATATGAAATTAAATATAACTAATAGTTCAAATAATACAAATGTTCATATAACACAATTAGAATTTAAAAGTAAAGTAGAAAATCGTATAAATATAGCTTCAGATATGACTAATGGAAATTTCAGTTTATTATTTGAAGATAAAGAAAATAGTATTAGTGAAATATTAGGATTTCAATCAAAAAATTATATTAATTTCAGTAATTATACAAGTGATAATGAAATTATCTTAGATTCAGATAGAAATATTTTTCTAAGTATTGAAAATATAGATAATATTCAAACTACAAATGAAAAATTAACAAATGTATTTCTAAAACTAACATTAAATAGTGATAAAAATAAATATACATATATAAAAACCGATAAAGATAACATTTATAAGATGGGAAAACCTAAACATATTAAAAAATTATTAATTCAATTTAAGAAATATGATAATAGTTTATATAATTTTAATGGATTAGATCATTCATTGATATTAAGAATTAATCATTTTAATACTAAACATATTTAAATTACCAAGACATATGTTTTAAATGATTTTTTATAATAGTATCAAATAAATTATTATAAATTATTTTTTTCTTATCATTTTCATATACTTCTTTCATATCAATTAAATTAAATCTATTTAAAAATCCATTA
>UINC01002471.1_pt1 | contig 10597 bp, 10 predicted proteins | sample 5385821 | NCBI WGS metagenome assembly UINC01 (sample SAMEA4666929, study PRJEB26691) | marine metagenome | isolation source: Pacific Ocean | place: Pacific Ocean | collected 2011-10-13
TTATCGAATATTTGGATTCGCCATCTTTGTGAATCCACGGCTAGCAACCTAGATTGCGAGTCGTCGAAACTAACGCATGTTGGCAATGCAAAAAGTGTTTCAGGCTCTAAACTTGATACCCGTCTCCGAGCCTTATATACGTCAGGACTAGCGGCCACGTACTGCTTTTGCCATTTTGATAGCTCGACCGCTGAACCGGTTAGGTTTGCTATGTGAATACCTGTTGAATCGTAGATCTGCACCCGGTTATTGACCCAATCTGCCACATAAATATCGCCTGATTCATCTACAGAAACGTCTGAAGGATGGTTCAGATTTGAGGCGCCGGAACCAAATTCTCCTACTGACATTATGAAGGCTCCATCTGCATTAAACTTTTGGACCCTGTGATTTTTATGGTCAGCTACATAGACAAAATTGTCACTGTCTGTGCAAATCCCCCAAGGAGCATTTAATAATCCATCGGTTTCCCCAAATTCTCCCCACGAATGGATGAATACTAAATCTCGGGAAAATTTTTGGACGCGATGGTTAAGAGTATCGGCTACATAGACGTTATTATCGGAATCTATCGTGATTCCCGACGGGCGATTAAATTGGCTTTCCCCATCGCCGGAGCCACCTATGGTTTTAACAAGATCTCCTTGTGGAGTGAAAACTGAAAGTATATTTCGGAGTTCATCCGTGACCAGCAAATGCTCGCCATTGAAAATTGCGCAACTAGGCCAAGCACCATCGAAGTTTTCTTCAAGAACTTCTCTAAATGAAATCTCAATCTCTTCATCATCTATGCTAGGGCCAATTGTCAACTTGACTACGTCTGATCCGTAGGTGTCTCTTAACACTACAAAAAAATCATTTCCCGCCCCTTTCGTGGCGTAAACTATTCCCCGGAATGCCCGACCTCCTACAACTCGGTTGTAATCAAAAGCTCGACCCTTTGCCGATGTAGTAAGCATTTTGAATCTACCTATACTCTACTTAAATAGCTAATTTTAGTTTGAAGAACCCATAAATTCCGGCTTTTCAAAATGTCCGCCGACGATAGGCACAGGGTCTAATTTCATCCAGTCTTCAGCCAGAGTGGTGTACACGCTTCTGAAATCCATGTCTGGTACTAAATCACCCTGATCAAGATCTCCTTCCTTCATCGATGGGTATTGTCCATATTCTCCGCCTCTCACGTTTTTGCCTATAGCAAGGCAGACACCACCGGCTCCATGATCCGTTCCTGCACCGTTGTCATACACTCTCCTTCCAAACTCGGAAAACAGAAACATGGTGACATTGTCAGCGGCCTGGTGTTCTTCCAAATCGTCAAAGAAATCTCTTATGGCAGATGACGCTGAGGACCAAAGTTTATTATGGGTGGAAAGTTGATCTGCATGAGTGTCAAAACTTCCAAGGTCACAATAAAAAATCCGAGTACCTAAATTTGCCAAATGTATTTGAGCAATTCCCTTGAGCTTTTTGGCGATTGAGGAATCTGAGTACTCAACAGTTGATGAATACAAACTAGGTGCGACATTTAATATGTCTGCTCCTTTCATTGCATCAAGGCCTGTTTGACCAAGAAATTCCATAACTGGACCAGATCCGATCATTGGAGAGTACATCTTTTTGTACCTATCTAGTACCCGATCCCTTTTTTGTTCTGGGGAAATGTCGGTAAGGAGTCCGTAATTATCTAAATTTTCCACTGTGGCTACTGGAACGTCGGGAGCAACCAAAGCCCTATAAAGTGATGGGCCCATACTTACGGCTGTCACCACGTTTCCTTTGTTGGGGTCGATTTGCTTGATTGCTCTGCCAAGCCAACCTTCCGTACCGAGAGTTTCAGGTTCACATGTGTGCCAGATGTCCATGGATCTAAAATGCGATCGAGGAGAGTTTTCGTAGCCAACCCCATGAATAATGGCAACATCACCCTCTTTATACATTTCCGCTAAAGGTGCCATGGCAGGATGAAAACCAATTTCTGAGGTGAGCTCGATTACATCAGTCTCATTTATATTAACTGAGGGTCTGTAGTCTCTATACAGGGAGTTACTGTGAGGCACCACAGTATTCATGTAATCATTGCCACCCGATAATTGAACTACTACTATCACCGGGTCTTTTGATGGGGTTTCGGTCATGGTTATCCTCGTTATCCTCTATCCTTTTCTTTACAACGGTAGTTAAGCAAATTGATATTCTCTGGTTGCGACTATAAGTTGGAGTAATTCCAAGGTTCTTGTTACCCCGGTTGATTGCCAGTCGAAATCTCCTTGTGGAGAAACGTGATCTATAAGCTCAGCCCTCGTCTCAGTTGTAACCTCTAGGGGTCCCATGATATCAAGACAACCATCCACTACGTCTTCAGGTTTGAAAGATGTGGAGCTAACTCGATCTATCATTTTTGCAACACCCGGTCGCGAATAGTCACCGACCATTTCCGACATGAAATTTGTACGCTTCATTAAGGTGCCACTGTTGATCCACTCTACACCAGAGTGCCACCCTTCAACACTTGGAGGATTTAAGAGATCCTGACCCATGTAGACGATCTGGCTAGTCCAATTCAAGATATCCGGCCCAGGAAGATTACTATTTCCAACCAACCTCAGAGTACTTACCACAACTTCCGCGGGATTCTTAACCCTTGAGAATTGTGACTCCTTAAAAAAATCGCTATTGAATAATTTCCTAAGGACTGTTTCCATATGGTAGTCACTCTCTATCAAGGCATCAGCCAAAAACTGGACCGCACTAGGGTTGTTTGGTGGAACAACAGACCATGCCGGTACCTGGGGCTCGTCTTCTACAAAAAAATTATAAATATGCCTAGCCATGAAGTTGGCCGTTGCAGGTTTAGAAAGGATGATATCTATTACTTCTTCCCCGTCGAAGGTTCCTTTATGTCCTAAGAATTCCTTTTCTCCATAGTCGTGATCTTCTTCTATGAACTTGAAGTGCCAATCCCATCTACCCATATGGAATCTAGGTAACTTGTGCTCTAGGGTCCATCCGGTGAAAGCCCTCGAACATTCCTGAACATCGTCCTCGGTATAATTCCCCACCCCCATTGTGAACAGCTCTAACAATTCTCGACCCCAATTTTCGTTAATGGAATCTGCGTGATTTTCGTTGTTGTCCAACCAGTAAATCATGGCTGGACTTTTTGCTACTTCAAGGAGAATATCCTTGTAGTGACCAAGACCCTTTTCTCGGAACATATCAATCATATCTTGGATTTCGTCGTAGTGATCAACCTTAGAGACACCGGTAGCAAAGATATTGTGATAAAAAATGCATAACTTTTCCTGAAGTGGTGAGGCAGTATTAATCATTGTCCAAACCCATGGGGCTTGACCTAACCCTCCCATGGTTCCCGGTTTCCACCACATTGGGTAGTATCTTAGAAATTCGTATATATCAACAGGAGTTTGAGTTAAGGGAGCCAACAACTCTTCCACAGTTTCCGTGTACCCTTTTTTGCACCTGGTTTCGAGTTCCTCTCGGGAAGCTCCAAATCCTGCCCTTCTCATAAGGTGTGCCATCAAGGTAATTTCTGTATTGGCTTTAGTACTAATCATGTACCCTACTCCAAACTCGTCTTAAATTTTTGCCCCTAGGAAGCGAAGTACAGAATAGCAGAAAATTCTTAAATTGCACGATTCGATCCCATCTAAATTATCTGAGCCGATTTCTGTTTTTTTGTCTCTAATCTAAAGGCAGACCCAAAAAAAGTTGGTATTTTGGCCTGCCTAACCAGAGCACCCTTCGATGAATTTCTCTACCTCGAAGTTGAATATTTCTGGTTTTTCAAAATAAACAGAGTGACCGCAATCGGGAATGATGATCACTTTGGACCCTTCAATATGAGCTGATGCTAGGTTCAGGACGTGAGGCGGGGTTATTTCGTCATCTTCTCCAACGATGAACTGGACGGGCATAATTAGTTTTTTAAGATCTTTCGCTCTAGGACCTCCATAAAGAACCCCTCCACTCACATCTCTCGGAGGATTAGATCTTTGTATTTGAAGATAAAGGTTTGCCATAGCCGGATTACGGGTACGAAATCCATCCGAAAGGGCCCTAAAGCCGATCCCTCTCGTATCAGGATGGGATTCTCTCCAATGAGAAAGGGCTGTTTCAACATCGAGCTCACCCATCGCTCCAGTTGTGTCAGCAAAAGTTATACTTAAAACCCTTTTGGGATGATTGACCGCAAATCCTAAAGCTGTTCTTCCGCCCATCGATTGGGCTACTAAATGCATATTTTTGATTTCCAATGCATCCACGAGGCTCTTCAAATCATCGGGAAAGGATTCCACACCTAGGGCGTCCTTCAAATCATAGGAATGCCCAAATCCTCTGTGTGAGAAAACTATGCAGTCGTACTTACGAGAAAAATAGGGTATTTGTTGAAACCATGAGAGTAGATTGCCCCCCGCACCATGAGCAAATATTATGGATTCTGCCCTCCCTGTGTTTGGCCCATATCGCTGATATTCTATTTCTATACCATTAATATCAATTTTCGGCATTTTTACTCCTAACTCTGGGTTCTCATTATTCGCTACCTTTCAAAAAAGCGGACAATCTTTCTCCTATCATCATTGTTGTGACATTGGTGTTTGCCCTAACTGTGTCCGGCATTATGGAGGCGTCAGCAATATATAGGTTATCGACCCCGAATACGCGACAATCTTCATCTACAACCGCAAATTTATCAGAAGATTTTCCCATGGAACATGTGCTTGTCAGATGATTTCCCGTAGTGGTTGTGGAGCGGAGCCATTCGTGGAATTTGTTTTTATCGCCCAGTATATTGTTTGTCGGGCTCGTTCGAAAATCTACTATGTCCTCTAGGTAAGAGCTATCCATAATTTCAGAGGCCAATCGGACACCTTCTTCCATTTTATTAACATCACTTTCAGTTGCTAACAGATTTAAATTCACCATAGGTTTGTCTTCTGGGTTCGCAGACTTAAGAACAACACTTCCTTTGCTTGTACCTAGATAAAGAGAAATTGTGATCTGTATTCCTGTCAGCTGTGCTTGGGCTCTGCTGTGAGAATCGCGTAAAGGCAATATGTCCCTATAATCTCCACTAACAGCATAAGAACCCATCCACATCATCATATCGTCTGTCAGGGTTGAATCTTGAGATGTATATCTCAAACCAACTTGTAGCCGTGGAGATTTAGTATCTAAAGATTCGAGATTTTTTACTTTGGCTAACACAAAATTCTGTGGGTGATCCTGAAGGTTCTTGCCGACGCCCTCCAAATTTATTAAGGGTTTTATTCCAAATGACATTAAATTGTCTTGAGGGCCTATTCCAGACAGCATTAATATTTTAGGGTTGGCTAAACTTCCTGCGGAAAGTATCACTGTTTCTGCTTCCACCCTAAATATATCTCCGCCACTTTCCACTTCAACTGCTGAAATCCTATTTTTGTCTACTATGAGCCTTGTTACTGTGCAATTTGATCGTAGGGTGAAATTCATACGATGCCTTGATTGAGTTAGATATCCAAGAGAAGTACTCACGCGGATACCGTTTGGATTGTTGCATGGGAGTGCGCCTACGCCTGTTGCATCTGGAAGATTGAAATCTGTGGCTTTGCCGAAGTCCCTATCAATGCACGCTTGATAAAATCCTTCTTGGGGTGCGGTCCATTGATCTCTGGGAAACCGCTTCGCCGCGATTGGACCATCGGTCCCATGAAAATCCCCATGAAAATCCAAATCTGTTTCCAGTTTCCTGAAATAAGGCAGAACTTTTTGGTAATCCCAATTGTGGAGTCCGTTTTCGGACCAGCTTTCGAAATCGTGAGTTAATCCTCGAAGAAATATTTGTCCGTTTATTGAACTGGTGCCGCCTGTTAGTTTACCTCTGGGCAGTCGAATCATTCGATTGCCAGTTTCACTTTGATTGTTTACGGTGGCAGTGTATCCCCAATCATGTTCATCAGAGACAGCTAGATCGGTACCTGTGGCATACCCATATTTAATGTCCTCTGGCAGATCTTCAAATATTGGGTAGTCAGGTCCTCCTTCTAGGAGCAAAACAGAGCTTTCAGGATCTTCTGAAAGTCGAGAGGCCACTATCGCCCCTGCAGAACCTGCGCCTATCACTAAATAGTCATACTTCATCGAGCAAAATGCCTCAAGTCAAGGTGTTGATTGGCTCTAGAATATCAGGATTTTGCAACTATATCCTGTATCCTGTCATAAAAATCGCTAGAAATAGAGATACTTAATTTATTAGGAGTTTGTAGTGTTCGTTGGACTCTTTGGGGGAACTTTTGACCCCGTACATAACGGTCACATCCAAGCTGCAAATTCTGCTCGTCGAATTCTTAAATTGGATAAGGTAATCATGATCCCTGCTGGAGATCCCTATCTAAAGAGAACGGAATTAGTGGCATCACCAAAAGAAAGATACCACATGGTGTCCCTGGCAATTCAAAAAATTCCCTTTTTAGAAGTCTCAGATATTGAGATTTTCCGGTCTGGACCTTCCTATACTCTAGACACAGTGAGGGAATTGAAACGAAATGGCCATGAAGTGATTGTTCTGCTAGGGACGGATTCAATAATTGAAATGGATAAATGGGAGGACCCAGATTCACTCCACTCCGAATGTGAAGTTGTTGGATTAACCCGTCCTGGTTTCCAAATTGATAAATCGAAACCATATCAGTCTAGGCAAAGAAAATATTCATTAAGAACGATTGAAGTTAACTCTCCCGCGATTTCATCTACCAAGGTAAGAAACCTTATTCAAAACGGGCAGGATGTAACAGAGTTAGTTCCTCAGGGAGTAAATGAATACATTCAGAAGGAAAAGCTATATCATTTATTGGCCTAAATTAATATTATTATGGAATATATTCTGTTATTGAAATGAATGATATCGAGAGATTATTAGAGGTAGCTAAAGAGAGAAAAGCTCTGCTATTCGGTGAATTCACCCTGACGTCAGGAAATAAAAGCCGTTACTACTTTGACGGTCGGCTATTAACTCTTGACCCGGAAGGATCGTACCTCACAGCTAAGTGCTTTTTACCTATTCTGTATAAATGTAATGCAGAGGCTTTAGCAGGACCTACCTTAGGAGCCGATCCGATTGTTTCCTCCGTTAGTACCTTGAGTTACATCGAAGGGAAACCTGTGCCGGCTTTGATTGTAAGGAAGGAAAAAAAGACTCATGGCGGTGGTAGAAATATTGAAGGACATTTTTATGAAGGGCAGAAGGTTGCTGTAGTTGATGACACATGTACAACAGGAGGCAGTTTGTTTCACGCCATTGAAGCGGTAGAAGATGAAGGCTGCGAAGTTGTTAAAGTGCTATCCATAATGGATCGAAGGGCTGGTGGCAGTGATGAACTTAAACGCAGAGGTTATGATTTTCAAAGTCTATTTGTTGCTGATGACAAGGGAGAAATCCACATTACCCAAATTGGATCACAGTAGACAATAGTATCGATGATTTTCTTTTTAAGTCGAATCCAGGATAAACCTTCATATCGATGGTGGGTTTACGGGGCAGTTGCGATTGGCACTTTCATATCCATCGTTGAACAGTCTGCGACAGCTATAGTTGTTCCCAGTATTGCGGAACATTTTGGGGCAGATATTCCCACTGCTCAGTGGATGGCCATTGCCTACATGTTGAGTGTAAGTGCCTTAATGATGCCGGCAGGTGCTATTGCTGACTCCATAGGGAGAAAAAAGATATGGATAGGTGGGCTGTTGATATTTGCTTGTGCTACCGCGCTAACTGGCTTTGCTCAAGAATTTTGGATGGTCATAGTAGGCAAAATTTTTATGGGTATTGGTGCTTCAGCCTTGCAGGCGAATGGCATGGCAATGATTGCACGTTCTTTCCCTGACGAAGAGAGAGGTAAAGCCCTCGGGTTACACATGACTATCGTTGGGCTAGGAGCTATTGGAGGCCCAGTATTAGGTGGCAGTATTGATAGTTATTTTGGATGGAGGGCCATTTTCATTTTCATAGCAATATTTAGCATTTTTGCAATGTGGGTTGCCATGTTAATTTTGACGCCTGATCCTCAGAAAAGCTCTAGGAAAGAAGACTCCGTCAAGAATTTTGATTGGAGTGGAACTTTCATCTCTGCTTTATTCCTGCTCTCGCTAATGTTGGTTATAACTTTTATCAATAAATTATCACTATCCTCTCCCTATATTATTTTAGGAACTCTGTGTTCTATATTGTTGTTCACAGCGTTCCTTCTTAGAGAAAAAACAGCAAAAAATCCAATATTGCCTCTTGGTCTATTTAAATCTTTTTCTTTTTCTTTGGACTCTTTCTCAAGATTTATATCTTTTGCCGCAAGCTCAAGCACGTTTTTTTTAATGCCATTTTTTCTGGTTTCAGGGCTAGGGTTAACAACAGTTACTGCAGCATTGTATTTATTACCCGGGTCCATTTTAATGGCTATTTTTGGTCCGATTAGTGGGCGACTAGCTGACAGAATCGGCACCACGGTTCCATCAGTTATTGGAATGGCTTTTTGTTCTGTGGCGATGTATCTGTTCTCTGAAGTGAGTCTGACTTCTACCTTGGCTTTAGTGGGTATAGCGTCAGGGTTGTCTGGGATGGGAATGAGTATTTTTATGGCCCCTAATACTAGTGCGATCATGGGGAGTGCTGGTAGAAAACACTATAGCATTGTTTCTGCATTTTTAAATTTAACTAGGAATGGTGCCCATATTGTAGGAATCGCAATACCAACCGCCATCGTTGTATCGGTAATGGCAGGGTTAGGGTATGAAGCGGATTTATCGGATCCTGAGAAGCTTAAAGATATCGGTTTGCGAACCGCATATGCCTCAGCAATGGCGAGGGCATTTCAATTGTCTACCATTTTGATGATATTTGCGGGGCTTTTGGTTGTTGCCGGCGGGATTTTCGATAGATTTAGAGAACAGGCTAACCACTTTAAATCGGACACCGTGCCGTCAGCAGGTATAAAAAAATGAGATTAATCTTAGTCAGGCATGCTCAATCCAAAGCTAATGCTGAAGGTCGCTGGCAGGGGACCATGGATTTTGATCTTTCGAAAGACGGTCAAGGCCAGTGTGAAAAGCTTCGTGAAAGATTCGTTAAGGAAGAATTAGAACCTACTCATGTTTATTCCAGTCCATTAACAAGGGCTTACAAAACAGCCGAAATATCTTTGCCCGCTACTCCTATTCATAAAATTCAAGATTTGAGAGAAAATGATGCCGGGGTTTTTTCAGGGAAAACATCCGACGAATTATCAACGGAATACTCTGTGATATTTGAAGAATTTCGCAGATCCAGAAATTTTGATTTAGTCCCAAAGGCTGAAACTCGTTATCACATTAGGCAAAGAGCTGAGACAGTTATAGGATTTCTTGTTAAGGGCCATAACTCAAAAGATTTTGTTATTGCCTATTCACATAGTGGATTCTTAGTTCATTTGATAGGAGTAATTCTTGGAACCAATCGTGTGTGGAATCTAAGAATACCCAATACTGCAATATTTGATTTTGAAATTGATCCTGATAGCTGGGACCTAAGTAGTTCTATCAAAGGCGACCGAAGGGGGTTCCGAATTAATAGATTTGCAGATGCAGGTCATTTATCCTGCTGAGTCTTATCAAGCTAGTATTAAATGAACCCAATTAGTCTGATTTTGTGACTGTTGGAGTCTGAAAGATGGAACCTTTCCAGAAATAATTTTTAGCAGTGATGATAATAAATGTTGCTCAGTCATTGGTTACCTTATTAAAATACCTTGAAATTGATCTTCATCATCAAAATATTTAATAAAAAATGTTTTGCTCAATTTTAGGTTTTTCTTGTTTGTTCTTGTAAATTCTTCAATGAACCCACATTTCTTATAAAAATCAGGCGCCTGAAAATGGCTTGTGACTAGGTTTATATTGTTGTAGCCGTTACCTTTAAACTTATTTTCTAACTCCTGTAACAATTTTCGTCCCAAGCCATTTTTACGAGCAGTAGGTGAAATCCAGATGTCATCAACATAAATCTCAGAGAAAGCTGTATATGCTTGAAGTGCGCCGACTATTGAATCTTCGTTATCCTTTACCGCTAAAGCAAACTTCTTATAGTTGCAGATGATGCCATTGTCTGCTTCATCTTGTACATGACCCTGGTGAATTAAATTTTCTACCTCATCGGGTAATTGATCTACTTGATCAATATGATAATTGTTCTCACTCATTGCTTACCTCTGCAGATTTATCTAAATCATGAATTACTTGCCTGACAATATTTTCTGGAATTACATGACCACCATCGTGGGTAATTAGTTTTACATTATTTTCCTGATATTTTTTAGCTTGCTCATTAAATAATACTGCGTTTTCATAGCGATAATGATCTTGCTTACCGACTATTAGATGCATCTTTACTGCTGAGATTATCGGGTGCAAATCAGGATAGTGGGCAATAGTGGGCATTTGGCGAAATTACGGAGATATCGCGAAGCCGTTAATTTGAATGCATAAAGCTCTTCTCAGGTATGAAAAGGTTTGGTGCCGAAGGCGAGAGTCGAACTCGCACGAGTGTTACCTCAACGGTTTTTGA
>UINC01002474.1_pt1 | contig 10595 bp, 9 predicted proteins | sample 5385821 | NCBI WGS metagenome assembly UINC01 (sample SAMEA4666929, study PRJEB26691) | marine metagenome | isolation source: Pacific Ocean | place: Pacific Ocean | collected 2011-10-13
TAATCGCATACGCTACAAGGGTGGTCCGGATTGACAGCGGCAGGATAGTTTCGGACGAGCCGGTCGGGTGAGGTGGGCCATTGTTCGCATTACTGACCAAACGACTCGCAAGGAGCCTGTGGCGCACCAAGATTAGGCTCATCGCGGTCGTGCTGATGGTGGTGCTCGGAGTTTTCGCGGGGATATCCTTCGCGGTCTACGCTCACACTGCCTCTGGCATTTACGACGTCATCTACGCAGACACCGATGACGGAGCCAACCTGCCTGACGTCTGGGTCGAGAACCCTAGCGGAACGTGGGAGGGGGGGACCTCCGACTCCATCTGCACGGACATAGCGGACCATTGGCCCGAGTCCGAGCTTGTGTTGAACGAGTGCGAGCCTCGGCTGAAGCTCGATGGGCTGTTGTTCCACACAGATGACGGGGGCGAGGAAGCCCTTGTTGCCGCGGTATGGTATGGTATAGACGAGGGCTACGTCGACAGAGTCTGGTTCCCTGACCACGACTGCTGCTCAGGGACGGTGGCGTCCGCCGATGACGAGATCGTCATTGACGCACGCGTGGCGTCGGGGATGGATGTGGGGATCGGGGACACGATCTCCATAGGCGCCGGCTTCGGGAGCCTCGACTACACCGTGGTGGGCACAGGGCACATCTCCAGTTACCTGTACTTCGCTCCAGAGGGGAGCCTTTTCCCTGCGGATCCCGGCACCTTCGCCATAGGGTACCTGTCCGCTGGTGGTCTCGAGCGCCTCGCCAACCTCAGTCCCGGCTCGTCCAACCTGCTTCTGATCGACGTCGTGGGCACACCCGATTATGACCTCCAGTCGACGACTGAGGTCGAGGGAGAGGAGCTTAGCGCGCTGATGGAAGGCATAACGGCTGTCATGACAGAAACTGACGACTCCCACTCTCTGGTCTACGACCGCTCGGGCGTCAACTCGGTGGAGTTTCTTCGCGCCGACGCCGAGGGAGCGATGAAGACTTACGTCCCACTTACTGCGATGATAGCCATCGTCGCGGGAATCACCATCTTCCTGAGCCTCCAGAGGCTCGTGCAGTCGCAGGCCAGGGAGATAGCGATACTCCGCACTCTGGGTATACCTAGGGGGGCCATCATTCCCGGTTACGTCATCGCACCTCTGCTGATAGGCCTCGTCGGCAGCTTCATCGGCGCTCTCCTCGGTGTCCTCGTGGGCGCCCCGGGAATGCTGGGGGTTTACGAGAACATAGTCGGAATACCAATCGTCAATGCGGCGGACGTGACGCCACTGATCCTGCAGATTGTCGGCGTTGCAATGCTAATCGTTCTGATTTCTGGGATCTTCCCCGCCCTGCAGGCATCTAGGCTCCAGCCCTTGGAGGTCATGCGCGGACAGCACGAGGTCAGGCTGTCCTCCCGGAGAATCCAGAAGCTGACTTCCAGCCTACCCGCTACGATAGGCCTGACTATCAGGTCGAGTATCAGGAAGCCTACCCGACTTGCCTTCACGTTCTTGGCTGTAGGGCTCTCGATGCTCATATTCGGCAGCATGACTCTGATGATGGCCACAATGGAAGACTCGTTTTTAGGCGGCTTAGAGGATAATCAGAACTGGGACGCCCAGGTCAATGTTCCGTTCGGCGGCGAAGCCGCTGTCATCGACTGGGCCGAGGAGAAGGGGGCCGCTCACGAGTCCATGCTGCTGTTCCCGGTCAACCCCGTGAACGACTCGAGGTACTTACTCGCCTATGGCTTGGACAAGCTGTCTACCGAGGATGACGCGATGATGGTCCTCGACCTGATGGAGGGCAGCATCCCGGAAGAGGGAGCCTCCACTACCCAGGTCCTCATCGACGAGGGCTTGCGAGTCTTCCTAGAGTGGGACGTGGGCCAGACCCAGACGGTGATGATCGGCTCGTCCCCAATACAAATCGAGATCACAGGGATTACCCAGGGGGAGATATCTCGGACCGTATACCTCCACAGGGCCGATTTGGCTCAGGCCGTCGGAATCGAGGCTACTTCGGTCCTTATCGCCCTGCCCGATGGCGTCGGGGTCGACAACGAGCTGGGCGAGATATCCCTGGGAGTCACCCAGAAGGGGGACTTGATCGCTTCCTTCGAGTCAATCCTGGAACAGCAGCAGGTGTTCTTCAGCGCAATCCTCACATTGGGCATCATCATCGCCATCGTGGTCCTGTTCAACACCCTCCTGATGAACCTCGCTGAGCGCGACAGGGAAATCGCTACTCTGAGAGTCCTTGGCGCCCCGATTTGGCGAATCGGGAGCATGATGCTCGGAGAGCACTTCGCCATCGGGGTGGTCGGGGGGACTCTAGCCTGCGTCTTCACCGTTATCGGGACACAGGTCCTGATTTCCTCCTTCGTCCAGTGGGCGTTCTACATGACCGTGCAGACCGACTTGTCCGTGGCCGTCCTCCTGATCGGGATCGTGGTTACTATCTCAGTCATGCTCACGCCGTACGGGATGTGGAGAATCAGAAGGATGGACCTCGTCGAGAAGGTCAAGGACCTCTCACAGTGAGGCACGCCTGTGCGCATCGTGACTTGGAACCTCAATGGCATAAGAGCAGCGCATCGCAAGGGGCTGACTGACTTCGTCAAGCGCATCGACGCGGATATCTGGCTGTTCCAGGAGACGCGGGCTCTGCCCGAGCAGATGCCTGTTGAATGGGAAGCCCCGGAGGGTCACGATGTCCTCTGGCATCCAGCTCAGAAGAAGGGTTACTCGGGGGTGATGACCTGCTCTAGAAGTGGTCTTGTAGAGGTCGGGCGCGGCATCGATACCCAGTTGGACGAGATCCGCGATCCGGATGGCAGGGTCCTCCACACAAAGCATGGAGACTTGCACTGCGTCAACATGTACCTGCCGAACGGCTCGTCAGGTCCCGAGCGCCAGCTGTACAAGGACCGGTGGACTGAGGACATGCTGGTCTGGTCCGAGCGATTCATCGACTCTGACGAACCGGTCCTTCTGTGCGGCGACCTCAACATCGCCCATACCGAGGACGACATCTGGAACCCCTCGGGCAACCGCCGGACCTCTGGCTTCCTGGACCATGAGCGTGAGTGGTTCTCCAGACTTCTCGACAGTGGCTGGCACGACCTGCTTCGTATCCACGTCGGTACACGAAAGGGACCGTACACGTGGTGGTCGAACCGAGGACGCGCGAGGGAGCTGGACCGCGGCTGGAGAATCGACTACGTGCTAGCCAATGCCACCGCTAGGCCCCTGTTAAGGTCCGCAGAGGTGCTTCGTGAGGGAGGCCTTGTCGTGTCCGACCACGCGCCTCTGATTGCCGACCTCAATCTTTGATCGCTCCCTCTGTGAGCGGATTTACAGCCTAAGGGCCCATGAGTCACCTTTCAAGTGATGAAGCGCTGGCGGGAATGCATGGCCGAAACGTTCCCCGAGCGCCTCGAGCGCCTCCTGCCCGGCGGCAGAGGGATTTGGGTTCCGATGGACCACGGCGCCTCGAGATATCCCGAAGCCGGCATAGAGGCCACCGATGCCGCCGTTGACGCTGCCATCGCCGGCGGCGCAGACGCAATCGTACTGCAGAAGGGCGCCGTCAGCCACCACGCCAACCGCACCGGCTGGGGGGGCTTCGTGTGCCACGTCTCGGTCTCCACCGTGCACGGAGGCGCACGCGCACAGGACAAGGTCAGCGTGGCTACAGCCGCGGAGTGTCTCTCGCGAGGCGCTGCGGGACTCTCTGCCCAAGTCAACCTCGGAGAGGACGCTGAGGCAGACATGATTGAGCGCATGGGTGCACTGACTACAGACGCCTACCAGTTCGATCTCCCCGTCCTCGGGATGTTCTACCCCCGAGGCCCGAACCTGGTTATCGACCCGGACGACCCGACTGGAGGCGTCGCTCACGCTGCCCGACTCGCGTGGGAACTCGGCTGCCACGTCGTCAAGGTACCTTGGACCGGCTCGCCAGACTCCTTCTCCGCGGTCGCTTCCGCTGTTCCGATTCCAGTTCTCATCGCCGGCGGGCCCAAGGAGACCCCCTTCACCGAGCTTTTGGACATCGTCGAGCAGGCGATGGGCGCTGGCGGAGCCGGGGTGTGCATAGGACGCCAGGTGTTCGGAGCCGAAGACCCAACATCTCACGTAAGGGCCCTCAGTGCCATTGTGCACGAGGGGGAGAGCGCGTCCGAGGCAGCGAATCATCTGAAGTGAGAACATGGAACTCTGGCTCGACGCTTCAATTGATGGACAGAATGTCGCGAACGGTTCCACTCGAGTCTGGGAGGGTAGAGCGCACGACGTGGCAGAGGTGGTCCTCGACGATCACCGGGCCCAGGAAGAGGCCCTCTCACTCATCGGTATGGTGCCTTGGGTATTGGTCAGATGCTCGGATTGGACGATGATTCCGCTTGAGAATCTCGTGGCCGCATCCAGAGGCAGTGGGACAAGAATAGCTGTGGCGATTACCAATGAGGTTGACCTCGCAGGCGCTGCCTTTGCCCTCGAGCATGGGGTTGACGCTATTCTCGTCACAGACGACCTGTGGGAGGCAGCTAGGGAAATGGCAGAATCCCGAGAGTCCTCGGGCGACTCATCCGACTCAGCTCCCGCATCCGTCGCCACAGCCGCAATCACCTCGATTGAGAGCGGTGGGGTCGGCGAGCGGGTGTGCATAGATCTAATCGAGAGGCTGGATGATGGCGAGGGTATCGCCATCGGTTCGGTCGCCGAAGCGCTCTGCCTAGTTCACGGAGAGACAGTTCCCTCTGACTACGTGCCCACCAGGCCGTTCAGGGTCAACGCGGGGGCAGTCCACTCGTACGCGCTCATGGCCGATGGCTCGACGAGGTACCTCAGCGAGCTTAGCGCCGGTGAGGATGTCGCCATCGTATCCTCTGATGGCTCCCGGAGGTCGGCGACCATCGGCCGCCTCAAGATCGAGCGCAGACCATTCCTCCTGGTCAGATTCCTCTCAGGAGACTCCGAGGGGCAGATCATCGCCCAACAGGCAGAGACGGTTCGTCTAGTTACGCCAAGTGGAGGGCAGATCTCAATCACCGATGCTGCTGCTGGGGACGAGATCTCCATTCTCTGTGACCGAAGAATGAGGCACATGGGCATCGCCCTTGAAGGGAGGATGGTCGAGAAATGACCGTATTGGGGATAGGAACCGCCAACGGAGGGATTTCGATTCTCCACGCCCTTGGCTTGGGCAAGGGCTGTTCGGTGGGGGTGGATCTCCTTACCACCGTGAGTCTGCTCGATGAGCCCAGTACCGTCGAGGAGGATGACCACGGTTTGCTAGACGCTGTACTGGCATGCTGGCGCTCAGCAAAACTTCCTTCTGCGAGCGTGTGTGGATGGTCCGTCGAGAGCGAATTGCCAGTAGGCCAGGGGCTTAAGTCCAGTTCCTCGGTAGCGTGCGCTGCGCTGCGAGCACTGAACGAGTCTGCATGGGCTGGCCTTTCGGACAACGAGATCGCAGACCTAGCTGTCGCCGCCCAAAGGAGGGCGAAGTGCACCCTCACCGGGAGCATGGATGACGTCTGGGCGGCTCTCTGTCCTGGATGGAAACTAGTCGACCCCGTTCGGACCGCATCTGAGTCAGTATTGCTTGAAGGCGAGCTGGAGCAAGGCCTGACTGTCCTACTCGGCTTGCGTGGAGAGAGGAAGTCCACTGTCGAACTTGGCTCGTTCAACCAGCACCATCAGATCTTCGAGAGGGCCTTGGCATCTCTTGCCAGCGGCTCCCCGTTAGAGGCACTTTCCGCGAACGGGATGGCTGTGGCTGCAGCTACCGACGACTTCGAGGCCCTGCGAATCTGCAACCTGTGCATCGCCACCGGTGCCATCGCAGCTGGCATCAGCGGCTCTGGCCCGGCAATCGCCGTCGTCTGCTATCCCCAAGACTCACAGACCTTGTTCTCGAACCTATCAGACTCCGGCCTCGAGGTCATCCCAACCAGATTCGTCACCTCCGAGACGATAAGCGAGGAGGCGTTCTGATGGGGATGTCTCTGGGCGATAGGCTGCGGGTGACTCTGTTCGGCGAGAGCCATGGCACTTGCGTCGGAGCACTCATCGAGGGCGTTCCCCCCGGTACACAGATCGACCCTGAGACCCTAGCGAGGAACCTCGCTTTGCGCAAGCCCGGACGCAGGTCTCTCTCGGCCCGCACCGAATTGGATGATTGCGACATCCTTTCTGGGATCTACGAGGGGAGGGCAACTGGCTGGCCTATCCTGATGATAGCTCGAAACTCGGACGCCCGCTCTTCTGACTACGAGTTCCTCCCGGACCATCCGAGGCCAGGCCATGCTGATATGGTGGAATCCATCCGCTCGGATAGGGCAAACGATCCTAGGGGCGGGGGCTCGCAGTCCGCTCGCCTGACCCTTGGTCTCGTGGCCGCCGGAAGCCAAGTGCGAGGCATGCTCGACGCTGCTGGCTGGACGTGCCACGCTCATTTGCATAGCGTGGGTGCGATTACCTCCCGTCCCCTCTTTGAGCTGGACCGCTCCATACCATTGGTTCCGGATAGCGACATGGAGCGTCTGAACTGCAGGGATCCCGAGACCGCCTCCCTTATCTCCGACTATTTGGATTCCGTCAGAAAGGACCAAGACTCCGTAGGCTCTGTCGTTGAACTCCTAATCGAGGGACTACCCATCGGAGTCGGCGAGCCTTGGTTCGATGGCATCGAGCCCGCATTGGCGCGCGGCCTCATGGCGATTCCGGGTGCCCGCGCCGTCGAGTTCTCTCATGGTTTCGAATCGTCTAGGATGCGAGGCTCGGAGCATAACGACGCATGGCTCCCGGGCGTTGAATCGCCAGCCCTCGAGGGGTCCGATACTGGAGATGCTGATGGGGCACTGGGAGGACGGTCAACTGGTGCGCCAATCCGCGTAAGGGTTCACTTCAAGCCTCCGAGCAGCATTCCACGGGAGCAGTTCACACTGCATCTGCCTAGCAATGAGACACGCGCTCTCAAAGTTGGTGGCAGGCACGATCCGGTCATTGGACCCAGGGCCGCTCCCGTGGTTGAGGCCGTTGCCATGCTAGTGGTTTGCGACCTTGGCATGATGGGGGGCTTCTTGGCCATTCACGACTGACGCTCAAGGTACTGTTGGATCCTTAGTGGCAGGTTGATTGCGAACATGGACGCGATTACCATGAAGACCAGTATCGTTCCAAGGGCGACGCCGTAGACGCTAGTCAGCTCGACGCTCTCCCTGAGCCTGTTCGCCGCCACCTCGTCGAAGATTCCTACGAAGGCAGGGATGATGAGGTTGATGAACAGAGTCAGCATGGCCACGAATCCCGCTATCACGGGTGTGATTCCCAGAGCTCGACCGTACCTACTAGTGATCCGGTTGACATTCATCACATAGACCTCCCCGGTTCGAATGGAGGTGTCCAGAATGGAGAACCTGATTATTCCGCTTGAGATCTCTATGTACATGACTAGGAAGATGGCATAAAGGATCAGAAGGAGCTTCTGAGAGACCTCACCCTCGGGCAGAAAACTCAAGCCGAACTCAACCTTGCTTCCAGCGAACCTTATCGTCACTAGGATGAGTGCTACGTACGATGCCAACATCGCACGCTGATCACGCTGGAAGGTTCCATAGAAGCCCCCAACCAGCCCGATCAGTATGAGTCCCAGATGGATCACCATTCCCAGTGCACCGACTCCGATGGCGTTCGAGACGGCGAACCACGCGGTCCCGGACACTGGAGTAAGCATGAAGGTGAGGAAGCAAAGAATTAGCAGAGCGGCTGACGATCTCACTTGGAGGGAAACGACCATTCTGTCAGGAGATAGGAAATCCCTCTTCGCTACCACCGGCCCCCCGAAGATTGTCTCGACCCAACTCGGTACGAGCACCTTTGGCACGGCGTCTTGGGGTATCTCCGTATCCCTCTTCAGAGTGCCAGCGGCCCTCTTCCGACTCGGGGCAGAAGACCGGACGACCTTGCCTTCGTACAGGTGAGAGGTGTCTACAGGCCCCTTCCCATCGCTCTGCTCCGCCATCAACTCACCTCAGAATCCCCTGGCTCCTGCGAGGGCCGTGTACAGCAGCATGTCCGGCTCCCAATCCATCACATATGCCCCCAAGCCGCGAAGCTCAGTCATCAGAATGTCGCGCTCGGTCTTGAGGACCTCGTACCCCGTCCTGTCGAGCCTCCTCGCATCGAACTCGAACTCGAGGCTGCTGGGTGAGAGCACTGTGACCTCGAAGCTCCTAGCCCTGAGGTCCCGTACCGCATCTACGATTGTAGGGTCGTCCTCGAGGGGCGAGAGGATGATGATCGGGCTGCCACGGTGGATGTGGGGCATGATACGGTTGGTGACGATTCTGAGGGGGGTGTTTCCCTTAGCCATGGCGCCGGCGAGCTTCGTCAGAAGGATGTACAACTGCTTCTTGCCGGTGTCCCTGTCAACCGACACTATCTCGTCTCCGTAAACCACCAATCCAACGGAATCACGGCGAGAGAGGAAGTACTGTGAGAGGCTAGCTGCAGCGCGGGTGCTGAAGACGAGTGAGTTCCGGCTAACTGGGCCGGTTTCGCTCACCGCCCTGCTGTCGACGATGAGAATCACGTCGCTTACGGCATCACGTTCGAACTCGTTCACCATCATCTTCCCGTCCTGTCGAGCCGTAGCGTTCCAGTTGATCTTCTTCATCGGGTCCCCGGGGAGATACTCCCTGAGGTTGTAGAAGTTCGAGCCTTCACCGGGGTTTCTGATGTTTACAGCCCCAGTGAAAATCTTCGGGACCCTGCTTTTGATCATCGCGTCCTTGATGTCCTCCATCTTGGGGAACACTAGAAAGTCGTCGTAGAGCTGTATCTCACGCTCGTTGTGGAACAGCCCGAACTCATCTTGGACCCTGATGCAAACGGGCCCTACGGTGTAGAATCCCCTAAGTGGAGTCTCGATGGTATAGGAGATCTCGGTCTCCCTCTGGGGCCCTATCTCCATTAGCACGTAGTTGGCCCCCTTCTTGATCCTCATCACCTCGGGGACGCGGTCTCGTAGTTCGAGGACCTTGGAGAGGTTTGAGCGATTCTGCAGTCGCAGCGTGACATCGATCTCCCCATCCTCAAAGACCCGAGCTGCTGAGATCTTGCGCAGGGCGGCGATATTCTGGAGTTGGATCCCCTCGTCTGCCTTCATGTCCTCGATCCTCCTCCCGGTCGCGGCGACATCGCCGTGGGCGGTTCTCATGGCAGCCCAAGTCAAGAATGAGAGCAAGACGACGGCGACGGTTACGAGCTGCTGGTTACGCAGAACGAGGCCTAGCAGGTACATGGCAATTGACAGCGATGCGAACATCGCTGACTTCCTGCTCCATGCCATTGCTCCCTACTCCCGAGTGGATTCCTCAGACCGTCGGGACGGGAACCTGACGTAGTATCTCCTGTATGACCTTGCCACTCTCAAGCCCCTTGATCTGGTGCTCGGGCTTCAGTATCAGCCGGTGAGCCACAGCAAGTTCTGCGATGGACTTCACGTCATCTGGCGTAACGAAGTCTCGACCTCGCATCGCCGCGGCGGCTCGACTGGTCTTCAGGAGCGCCTGCGAACCACGAGGGGAGGAGCCTACCAGAACACGCGGGTCCTCTCTGGTTCTCGCGACGATCTCGACCATGTACATCCTTATTGCGGGGTCGACGTAGACTTCCTCGCAGGACTGCTGCATCTTCACAACAATGCTCGGCTCGGTGATGGTGTTCACCTCGACCTCGTCCTTCTTCCTGGCGATTCTGCGCTGGAGGATTTCGTCTTCGTCCGCCCTGTCCGGGTATCCGACCATCATCTTCATCATGAAGCGGTCGAGTTGGGCCTCAGGCAGCGGGTAGGTGCCCTCTTGCTCGACGGGGTTCTGGGTTGCCATGGTCAGGAATGGCGATGGCAGCTTGTGAGTAACTATGCCGACCGTGACTTGCAGCTCCTGCATGGCCTCGAGAAGGGCAGCCTGTGTCTTTGGCGGCGCTCTGTTGATCTCGTCAGAGAGCAGCAGGTTGCAGAAGATAGGTCCCGGCTTGAAGGTGAACTCGCCCTTCTTGGCGTCGTAGATGTTCGTTCCCGTGATGTCAGCGGGAAGCAGGTCTGGGGTGAATTGAACACGCTTGAAGTCGCACCCGAGGGCGTCGGCAAAGGTGTTTGTCATTAGAGTCTTGGCGAGTCCGGGAAAGTCTTCGAACAGGAGGTTCCCGTTCGAGAGGATGTCCACCATGACGTTGTCGATGACGTGTTCCTTGCCAACGATGACTTTCTGGACCTCGCTGCTGATTGCCTGCCCCATCGCTCCGGTGGCGGACAGTACCTCGTTCATCTTGCTCGTTCCACGAGCAGCCTCGGCCTTTTTCGCGAGAGCGCTGCTGTGGCCCTCTGCAGTCGGTGCTTGCTTTCCTGCTGGTTGTGTTGCATTCATTTTTATCTCTCCATTGTTCAGTTATCCTTTCCCCATCGCCTGATGGCCTGCATGAGCTTGCGCAACTCTTGGGGCGAGTACGTGCGGCTTTGGCTATAAGCCAATTCCACGAGGCGAGGATCCCCGATCAACGCTTGAATCTCAGGTGGAGGCTTCGTTGCCATCTCATCAC
>UINC01002477.1_pt1 | contig 10589 bp, 9 predicted proteins | sample 5385821 | NCBI WGS metagenome assembly UINC01 (sample SAMEA4666929, study PRJEB26691) | marine metagenome | isolation source: Pacific Ocean | place: Pacific Ocean | collected 2011-10-13
CTTTCTTCGTGCCTTTGGAAGATTTTTTTGATTGAACTTTTGTGGTGTCATCTAATAGAAAATCGATATTTAAATCTTGATAAGCGTCAGAAATCGAATAAGCAAAAGAGAGGAAAACCGTTAGGAAAAAATTTCTAATAATAAAATATATCCTGCGTTTAAAGGTGGATTGCACTGCAAAAAAAATACGACCATTCATTGAAAGGAATGAACAGATTTTTCAATAGCATTTATTTGAATTAATCATTAACTACCAATTGGGTGCCAGGTTGTTTTTATTTCAGAATGATCCATGATAAAATAAGGTGATTGACCTTTATTTATTAGCCAGTTTATTTTGTCATAATAGTGTATTCGTTTCACATTTTCAGATGCATTTTCCTGAATTGATTTATTCAATTCTAAATTTTCACCACAATACACAATACCATTTACATCTTTATGTGAGGAAAAATGTTCCGCTAGCTCAGAACTAAATCCGGTTAGGATATTAACCGCGCCATCGGGAATATCGGATGCATGGAGAACTTCCGCGAAGGTAATGGCAGTAAGGGGGTTCTTTTCTGAAGCAAGACATACAATTGTATTACCACCAACAAAAGCCGGAGCAATGAGAGATACCAATCCCAGCAATGGATTTTCATTTGGAGAGATAATTGCAATCACACCCTGATATTCAGGAACAGAAAAATTATAATGTGCACTTGAAACAGGATTAACTGAGCTAAATAGGGCTTGGTATTTATCTGCCCATCCAGCATAATATACCAAACGATCAATCGTAATTTCTACTTCTTGAGTTGCATTATTTTTTGTAATACCAAAATTGTTTAATTCTTGAATAAACTGTTTTTTTCTGCCTTCTAAAGTCTCAGCAATTCGGTAGAGAATTTGTCCACGGTTATATGCGGTTCTACTACTCCATCCACTCACCGCTTTTCTTGCAAACTTAACTGCTTCCCTAAAATCTTTCCGGCTTGCCTGACACAAATTTACAGTAGTCTTTCCCCGAGAATCTTTAAGAGGGAAATACCTGCCAGATTCTGTTCGGGAGAATTTCCCATTAATATACAGCTTATAAGTTTTTTGAATATCAATTCGCGAATTCATGATAACTCCACATAAGGGTAAAGGCCATGTATTCCCCCTTCTCTACCCATTCCACTTTCTTTAAATCCACCAAATGGTGAAGTTGGATCAAATTTATTAAATGTATTTGCCCACAAAATACCAGCTCGCATTTGTTTGGTTATTTTAAATATTTTTGCTCCCTTATCTGTCCAAACTCCTCCGGAAAGTCCATAAGGAGTATTATTCGCTTTTTCAATAACCTCATCTACTGTTCTAAATGTTTGTACTGCTAATACGGGTCCAAATATTTCTTCCTGAACAACCCTGCTAGATTGGGCAACATTTGAGATTAACGTGGGTTTAAACCAATAACCGGATTTTGGGGTAGTACATTTAGATTGAAATAATACTCCACCTTCATCTTTTCCAGATTGTGTAATTTCAATAATTTTTTTTAGTTGCATTTTAGAATTAATGGCACCAATATCAGTATTTTTGTCAAGGGGGTCACCGATTATAAGTGTATCCATTCGATCCTTTAATTTGGATATCACTTCTTCAGCCACACCTTCCTGTACATATAAACGGCTACCGGCACAGCAGACATGTCCTTGATTAAAAAAGATTCCATTAATAATCCCTTCCACTGCCTGATTAATTGCAGCGTCATCAAAAATAATGTGAGCTGCTTTTCCACCAAGCTCTAAAGTATATTTTTTTTGAGTCCCTGCCAAAGATTTCTGAATTATTTTCCCTACATCTGTTGAACCGGTGAATGCAATTTTATTGATATCGGGGTGATTAACAATTTTAATTCCCGTATCCCCTGCACCGGTAATAATATTTACTACCCCCGGAGGTAAATCGATATCTTGTAATAATTCGGCTAACTTCATGGCCGTTAAGGGAGTGGTTTCTGCAGGCTTTAGAACAACGGTGTTTCCACATGCCAAAGCAGGGGCTATTTTCCATGCAGCCATGAGAAGAGGAAAATTCCAAGGTATAATTTGTCCGGCAACACCTAATTCCTTTGCTTTCCTCCCTGGGAATGCATATTCAAGTTTATCAGCCCAGCCAGCATAATAGAAAAAATGTGCTACTGCTAATGGAATGTCAATATCGCGACTCTCACGAATTGGCTTTCCCCCATCCATTGACTCAATCACAGCAAATTCACGACCTCTTTCCTGTAATACCCTTGCAATACGATAGATATATTTGCTTCGTTCTTTTGGAGGCATTTTTGACCAGACATTTTTATAGGCATTTCGTGCTGATTTTACTGCAAAATCAACATCTGCCTGGTTTGCCACAGCCACTTCTGAAAGTTTCTTTTCAGTTGCGGGATTGATAGTGGAAAAATATTTACCACTTTGGGGTTCTGAAAACTTTCCCTTAATAAAAAGAGGGTAGCGTTCTTTAATTTCAATATGATTTGTAGATTCTGGAGCTGGTGAATAACCAGTGATAAAATCTGTTTGGTTTGTCATTGTTAATCCTTAGAAAAATAATCTGCGGATTGATAAGCACCGCTTTGTTGTTTGGTGATTTGCATTAATAAATCATTTGCTAAAGAGCTGGCTCCAAAACGAAATAAGGTGGGAGTGAGCCATTCATTACCAAGTATCTCTTTCACCATTACCAAGTATCGAATTGCGGTTTTAGAATCACTGATTCCCCCGGCAGGTTTCATCCCAATTTTTTTGTTTGTTTTTTGGTAAAAGTCTTTAATGGCTTCCAACATAACTAAGGAAATGGGTTGAGTAGCACCACATTTTGTCTTGCCCGTTGACGTTTTAATAAAATCTGCACCTGCCTTCATGGCAATTTCGCTTGCACGACGGATATTATCCAAAGTACTTAGCTCAGAGGTTTCTAAAATAACTTTGAGGTGTATATTTCCACACACCTCTTTCGTTTGGGCAATTTCATCAAATACAAGTTGAAAATCTCCAGAAAGAAATTTTCCTCGAGAAATAACCATATCTACTTCATCGGCGCCCTCACAAATGGCATATCGAACCTCTTCTAGTCGAGTTTTAAAATTGGTCTGTCCGCTGGGAAAACCTGTGACCACAGAGGCTACATTAATAGAGGTTTCATTCAATTCTTTTTTAGCTATTTTAACGAGTGAGGGATAAACACAAACGGCAGCAACATGAGGCAAATCAGAAATTCCATGATTTAGATGTTTTGCTTTAATACATAACTGCTGGACTTTTCCTGGTGTGTCCATTCCTTCCAGAGTGGTAAGATCAATCATACTTAAGGCCAACTTTAAAGCTGCCATTTTCGATGTCTTTTTTATGCTTCTGGAATTCAATCGGGCAACCCGTTCATTAACCCCAACCTGATCGATTACCGGAGTTTGTCGAAAATTTGCAATATTAATTTGATTTGCTTTCATTATCAGATTTCTTAACTGGGAATTTACAACTTATTAGACCAATTGTTTTACTAATTCAACTAAATCAGTAGCAATTTTCTCTGTCTTACCTTCCGCATAAATTCGAATGATGGGCTCCGTATTAGATTCTCGAATATGAACCCAGGAATTTTCCCAAATCAGTTTTAATCCATCTGTTTTATCAGATTTTGCATCAGTAAAATTCAACTCAATTTTATCCATTGCAGATTGAGGGTCTACAGATCCCAATTCAATTTTATCTTTAACCATCGCAAATTGGGGCATGGATTTAAAAATTTCACTCACTTTTTGAGTATCCTGAGCCATGCGGTTTAAAAACATAGTAGCACCAACCAGTGAATCACGACCGTAATGGCTCTCGGGCAAAATAACTCCGCCATTACCTTCTCCGCCAAGTTCTGCGCCCACTTCCTTCATTTTGTTTACTACGTTTATTTCACCCACAGCTGACCGAATTACGGAGCTTCCATATTTTTCTGCTACCTTGTCAAGTGCCAATGTAGAAGATAGGTTGGTCACCAGTGGTTTTGTTGATCCGGTAGTATTGAAAAAACCATCTGCACAAATAGTAAGTGTATATTCTTCACTCAAAGGATGACCATTTTCATCCACCACAGCCAAACGATCACCATCGGGATCTGTTGCAAAGCCAGCATCTGCATTTTGTAATTGAACTGCTTCTCCCAGATTTTTCAAATTATCGGCTAATGGTTCAGGTCCACGGGGAAATTCTCCATTTGGCTCGCAAAATAGACGATGGACTTTACAACCCAGAGCTTCTAGCATAGCAGGCAGGGCATGTGAACCAGCACCATTAACAGCGTCCACAACAACGGAAAATGAACGTTTTTTAATTGCATTCACATCATTAATAGATAGATTTAAAGTATGCTCAATATGAGCGTTATAACCGTGCTCTCTTTGCATAGCAGATCCGTTTTGTAATAGATTGAAAGTTTGGCTATCTGCAATTTCAAATAAGCGATTATTTTTTTCGCCATTGAGAAAGCAACCATCTGAATCAATAAATTTCAGACCATTCCATTCGGTTGGATTATGACTGGCAGTAATGACAATTCCGCCTGCCATTTTATTTTTTTCTACCAGAAATTGTGCTGTGGGAGTGGGGATTATTCCATAATTGAACGCTTTTCTGCCGCATTTTATGAGGGCATCACATCCAGTATTAATAAAAGATGTACCATGAGAACGGCTATCACGAGCGAGGAGAATATTACCATTCCCTTGTAGTTCGGAAAATGCCTGAATATGTCGAATTAATACTGAATCAGTAAGACTGTCTCCAACAATACCCCTAATTCCAGAAATTCCTCTTATTAATTGCATGGTCTAAATTAAAACAGAATGAAGGTGGATAAAAATGGAACAAAAAAAATCCAGATACTATCTGGATTTTCTTTTGTATTAAGTTTGTGCCTGAGAGAAAAGCGTAGGACGATATGGAACTCGTCTTCGTTTACTTCTCTTGGCAATTTTTCGTGCTTCACTGGGTTTGATGTAATAGGCACGTGCCCTTACATCTCTTAGAATTCCAGCTTTTTCCCATTTCTTTTTAAAGCGTCTTAAGGCTTTTTCAAATGGTTCGTCTTCTCGAATTTTAATGCTTACCAAAGTAGTATCTTACCCCCTCTCAATTTATCCTAAATATTGTCGTAATTTTCTGCTTCTTGAACGATGCCGCAGACGGCGAATAGCCTTTTCTTTAATCTGTCGAACACGTTCACGGGTCAATCCAAATTCTTCCCCAATTTCGTTTAGGGTAAGCGCATAAGAATGACTAATTCCAAAATACATTTTAATAACTTCACGTTCTCTATCTTTCAGAGTGTCCAATGCTGCAGCAACTTCTTCCTGAAGTGAGTCCATTTGCAATTCTTGATCAGGTTCAGCCGTGGCACCATCTGGAATTACATCTAAAAGGCAATTTTTATCTTCATCTGAAAATGGTGTATCCAAAGAATGATGTCTACGGGATATCCGTTGCGCATCATTTACTTCATTGGGTTTCATTTCCAATTGGCGAGCTAGTTCATCTGCTCTGGGTGACCGTTCGAATTCCTGTTCCAGACGCTCGGCAGCTTTATTAATCTTTGAAATGGTTCCCACCCTGTTAAGGGGGAGTCGAACAATTCTGGAATGTTCAGCTAATGCCTGTAAAATAGACTGACGAATCCACCAAACAGCATAAGAAATAAATTTAAATCCACGAGTTTCATCAAATCGTTCAGCTGCTTTTATCAACCCTAAATTTCCCTCATTGATGAGGTCGGTGAGTGGGAGGCCTTGTCCTTGATAATCTTTAGCAACACTAACCACAAATCTTAAATTTGCTTCAGTGAGTTCTTTTAAAGCAAGGCGATTTCCCTGCCTCACTAATATTGCAAGTTCAACCTCTCTTTGAGGAAGAAGGGGTTCAAAACGGCTGATTTCCTGCAAGTATTTACTGAGAGAACGATTTGCATCACTTCCCAATTTTTTAATTTTTTTCTCCAGCTTGGCAATTTTTTTCTTTCTCTGAGCACGTTTTTTCTCTTGCTCAGCCATAAGCAATTCTTCTTCTTCTGTAAGAGCATCCTGACTATCCTCAGGTTCTAATTCTCCCTCACCCATTTTTGTAGGGATTTGGTCCTTCATTTTTTTTGCTTTTTGAGCTACCGTAAGTTTTTTCTTTGTATCTGGTTTAAATTTAGCTTTTTCCTTTGGAACAGTTGCTTTCTTAGAGACCACTTTTTTAGTAATAATTTGTTTAGTAGATTTCTTGGATACGGGTTTCTTTTTCACAGTGTTTTTAGAAGCTTTTTGTGCAGGTGTTTTAGATGTAGTCTTTTTAGGCGCAGCCTTTACCTTTGAAGGTGTTTTTTTTTGTAAAGTTTTCACTTTTTTTGTTTTGCCGGTCTTTTTTGCCATCGAATTCCTCTAAATATGAATAGAAAATTAGCCCAATATATTAATGCAACATCCAAACTTTATCCAACAAAAATCATATTATAAATTTGAATAAATTCGTCTGGGCTTATTTCTTCCGGTCTCTTATCAGCCCATTTTTCTATTTTACCCAATTTATATGCATCTGGCAGATTATTTTTCAGTTTCTTTCTCCGTTGAGAAAAGGCTTGTTTTACCAAGTTAGAAAATTTGGTAAAATTCGGTAATTCACCATCTTTTGGGAAAAACGTTAAAACAGCAGAATCTACCTCTGGTTTTGGTTGAAATACGTTTTTTGAAACTATAAACTCAATTTTAACATAACAATACACCTGGCACATTACAGAAATACGACCGTACGATTTATTGCCATGTTTGGAGACAATCCGCTGTGCCAACTCTTTCTGAAACATGAGTACCATCCGCTCCCAATTTTTCCATGCCAGCAATTTGAATAAAATGGGACTACTAATATAATAGGGTAGGTTCCCAATTATTTTCACTTCATTCTTGAATTGATTCAAATCCCAATCTAAAATATCCCCTTCGTGAATTGTCACGTTTAGATATCTATTATTTTTAAGATTCGTTACAAGTAGCGGGTCAATTTCTACCACATGTACTTGATTAGTCTGTTTGCTTAAATGATCTGTAAGCGCACCATCTCCTGGTCCGATTTCTAAAATATTATCGGATGCGCAGGGGTGCAGACACTTAATAATTTTAGAAATGGTGTTGGGGTCCCGCAGAAAATTCTGCCCCCATTTTTTTCGGAAGGTATGAGGAGCTTTGGTCATTGGTCGCTTGTCAAATGTAATTAGAACATAGATTAATTTGCGTTTAATTTCTTAAAAAGATTTAACGCTGTTTCAGTGGTGGAATCTGCCACCTCTTCAAGAGAAATTTCTTTCAACTCAGCAATTTTTTTAGCTACATGAAGAACATTTTTTGGTTCGTTTTGTTTTCCCCGAAAGGGTTTGGGTGATAGATAGGGTGAATCGGTCTCTACCATCATTCGTTCCAATGGAATATCTCTCACCACTTCTTCTAATTCTTTTACAAAGGTAATCATGCCGGTAAAGGAAATATGAAATCCAGATTCTAGAACATTTTGCGCAAAATCCACACTGCTTGCAAAACAATGGACCACTCCTTTTTTATTACCACTGTTTTGTATCCCTTCCAATATATCTTCATCTGATTCCCGGCAGTGTACTACAGCGGGGAATTCTAATGATTTTGCCATTTCCAGTTGTTCATGATATACCCGCCTTTGGATTTTTCGGTCACTGAAATCATAGTGGAAATCCAGGCCAATTTCTCCCACTGCTACCATTTTTGGATGCTGTGAAAATGTTTCCAATTCATACAAGTATCCTTTGGGAGCATTATCAGCATCGTGAGGATGAATTCCACACGTGGCATATAGGGTTGGATATTTTTCTGCCAATTTTAGACAATTTTCAGATGATGGTAAATCCACACCCACGCATATAATTTTTTCCACGCCATTTTCTTCTGCAGACTGTATTACCTCATCAATTCTATCAGCATAATCATCATAACTGATATGGGCGTGGGTATCAATAAGTGTCATTCTATCGTAATTCGTGGGAAGGGAGATTTTCCTGCTCCCAAATTCGATCCAGCCTTGAGCAGCCCAATATTAGTTTCATTTAATGGGATTGATCCGGCACCCAATATATTGAGAATTGTGGTGGTTTTCTCAGGCATTACCGGATTTAATAGTTGAGAGCCAATACGAAGTACATCAGCAGATAAAGCCAGAGTTGTTGCAGCAGAACCTCCTTGTGAAGAATCTTCTTTAATTGATTTCCAGGGAGCTTTGGCTTCTAGATAACGATTTATTTTACGAAGGAGAGAGAGGGTGGTTTCAAGAGCATCATGAATTTTCAGTTCCTGAATGAGCTTATTGACAGATTGGGGGGTAGTTTTAGCTTCCGCAAGGAGTTCTAAATCAACTTCATCATAATTCCCGGACTCGGGTATTTTACCATCAAAATGCTTCTGTATCAGTATGGTGACCCGATTTACAAGGTTTCCGTAATCATTGGCCAAATCAGCGTTATATCTCTTTATAAAACTCTCCATGCTAAAATTGGCATCCATGCCCAACACCATGTCGCGCATGAGAAAGAAACGCACTGAATCCACACCATAATCATCAATAAGTTCTAATGGATTCACAACATTCCCCAAAGATTTACTCATTTTTGACTCTTCACTCAACCACCAGCCATGAGCCAGGATTGATTTTGGGAGAGGAATACCAGCTGCCATGAGCATAGTAGGCCAGTATACAGCGTGAGTGGTGAGAATATCTTTTCCCATTAAATGATAATTTACCGGCCACCATTTATTAAAGGTTTTCTCATCTGATCCCCAGCCAATGGCTGTAATATAATTCAATAATGCATCAAACCAAACATAGGTGACATAATTCTGATCAAATGGTATTTCTATGCCCCAACTCAACCTAGATTTAGGCCTAGAAATACATAAATCGTTTAGGGGTTTTCGGAGGAACCCCAAAATTTCATTTTTGCGTGTTTCTGGTTTTATAAATTCTGGATGGCTTTCAATATGCTCAATAAGGGCATCTTGGTAATTCGACATCCTAAAGAAATAATTTTTTTCCTTCAGTTTTTTAATCTGCCGGAAATTACCTTCTTCAACCTCTTTTTCTGTTACGAAACGCTCTTCCGATACCGAGTAAAGTCCTTCATATTCATCCGTATAAATTTCATCTTTTTCATATAGTGTGACCAGGAGTTCCTTTACCCGGTCCGTATGTCGGGGCTCGGTGGTACGGATGAAGTCATCATAATCTATATGCAGTTTTCCCCAAAGCTCCTGGAACCGCAGCACAAATTCGTCAACATGATTTTTAGGGTCAACATTACGGCTTGCAGCGGCTTCCTGAACCTTCTGCCCATGTTCATCTGTGCCCGTTAGAAAGTGTACATCATCTCCCATAATTCGATGATATCGTGCCAGCACATCTGCTAAAATGGTGGTGTAGGCATGCCCAATATGTGGCTTGTCATTCACATAGTAAAGCGGTGTGGTTATATAGAATTTTGACATATTTCCTTATGGATTAAGGGGATAATTTAGAATGAAAGGAATACCTGAATGTATGTAAAACTTTATCGTAGGAAGTCATCTTCCTGCCCCTTCTATTTAGTAGAAAAGGTGTGCTGAAGGCGGGGTGCATTTTCTGTGACACTCATCACATGTTAGCCTTCTCCTTAATAAATCCGTTTAATTTTAACCTAAATAATCGTATATTTAAGGTTCAGAGGAGATTTAATTTTATTATGATTAAAAAAATATTACCATTATTTATTGTGCTAACAATTTTATCGGCACAGATTGAATTTAATGAAGGGCCCTATGGTTCCGAATATTTTGATATCGCCGGTCCCTTTACACTAGTCGATCTGAACCTGGAGCTGGGAGATGTGAATTCTGATAATACCGTAAACATCTTGGATATTATTGCTACAGTAAATCACGTTTTAGGCTATGATGTCTTTACAGATGCGCAGATCGCCCAGGCAGACCTGAATTTTGATGGTTCTGTGGATATCCTGGATATTGTGGCCCTTGCCAACCTGGTACTTAGCCCCGAGCCCGGCGCATGGGATTTTGAGACCCAGTGGAACGGAGAGGAAAGCTATATTTTCTTCACCCTTGGCCCCACCAGTAGCACCACGCTCTGGAATGACAGTTATTATGATGACCTATTGGAAGATTCTCCTGATAATGTGCATTATTTTTTCCTTTCAAATAGAACTACTTATTTTCAAGATGTACGAGATGTACGTGGAGAATTTGATGTAATTCTATTAGGAATGTCAGAGGAAGAGCAGGCGCATTGGAAAAGACATCTTCATTATATCCCGGATAAATGTGACAGCCATGGTGAAGAATTTGTAGATGCTGTATGCGGTATACGCTCTATCAGCATTGACAGATTCCAGCGTTGGAGAGAAGTGGGATATCTTGGTAATCCCGCAAACTTTTCAGGTACATATATCAGCTATCTAGCTCATGAAGCTCTCTATTTCAATTATGAATATGGGGCTTTGTATGAGCCAGATGAAGATTATGATGAGAT
>UINC01002479.1_pt1 | contig 10584 bp, 9 predicted proteins | sample 5385821 | NCBI WGS metagenome assembly UINC01 (sample SAMEA4666929, study PRJEB26691) | marine metagenome | isolation source: Pacific Ocean | place: Pacific Ocean | collected 2011-10-13
CTGGGGGACTGTGGATCCCTCGTCCCGGGTTCAACTCCCGGGCCCCGCCCCATTACAACTTGTACATCGCTATTACTTCATCGCTCCCCGTCGCTGTTTCGGGCGTCTTGTCGTCGCGCTGGCGCTTGTAGCGGGGGAAGCGCACGGCGTAGCCGCCACCGCAGGTGTGGATGGGTGACTGCGAAATTTCGGCGCCGAGCAGCTCGAGAACTAGTTCAGGCTCGAACCACGCGTCAGGCTCGAGTTTCCACTCCAGTCCGGCGGGCGGCTCAGTGCGCTGCGTGGGGTCCAGACGCTGCTTCAGCATAGCCAAGTCCTCGTCGCTGAAGCCAGAGCCAAGCTTGCAGACCGTCTCGAAGCCGGTGGGCGTGCGCGTCGCCATCAGCAGCGCACCCCAAAAACCGCCGCGCCGACCGCGGCCGTGGAATCCGCCAACGACAACCGCATCGATTGTGTCAGCCAGATCACTGCGGTAATCCGGCTTGTACTTTATCCACTGCCAGCCGCGCGCACCGGCACGGTAACTACCGTTGAGTGCCTTGGACATCAGCCCCTCGCAGCCACCTTCCAGTGCATCAAGCATGAACTGCTCCGCCTCTGCTGCATTGGTAGTTCGCAGCAATGTTGTGCAGGCGACACGGTCGGACGGCGTGAACAATGTCTCGAGTCGTTCGCGCCGCTCAGTGAAAGGAGTGGCGAGCGTTTCCTGTCCATTGGCATAAAGCAGGTCAAACAACCGCACACCGACCGGGATTTCCTCCAGTTTTTCAGCTAGGCCATGCTTACGCCCGCGTCGTTTTGCGATAACTTGGAACGGCAGCAGGTTGCCTGCTTCGTCAATCGCAAGCGCTTCACCTTCGACAATCACGCCAGTCGGTAGCACCTGCTCCAGTGCATCCACCACATCAGGAAATTGCGGAGTTAAATCCTCTAGGCTGCGCGAGAAGAGTCGTGTGCCGCCCTTCAGCAGATGCGCTTGCACGCGCAGCCCGTCGTATTTCCACTCAAAGGCAGATTCGCCGTCATGCTTCTCGAGTACCGCTTCGGCTGATGCGAGCCGCTCGCCGAGCATTGGCCGTAGCGGGATTCCTGGTGTGGTTCGCACATCAGCCAGCGAGCTGAAATCGGCGGCAGTACGCTGCGCTAGCCACCCGATGTCAGGGTGGCGATTGTAGGCAGCCTCGACCATGTTACGTTCTTCCCGACTGCCGAAAGCCTCTGCCAATCCATCGACCAGCAGCATCTGGCTGAAACCCAGCCGCAACTTGCCGACCGCAGTGCGGCAAAGGTAGCGCGCGTCCTGCGGGGTGCCGTCATGCAGCAACTCGGCCAGCGCGCGGAACTTGCGTTCCTGCGAGCCACTCCCAGTTTCAAGGGAGAGGGCGTGCAAACGTTCCCACACGCGACTGACGGTCAGTGGCGAGCCGAACAACGGCTGCTGCGACTTGGCCGCCAGTGCTTCCTCAGCGACAAGACCAATATCGCCTGCTTTGGCATAGTTTGCCTGTAGATTATCCAGTGGAGCACCACTGGCAAGCGCCAGCGTGCGGAGAACACTCTTGTCAGAGAGTCCAACCTCGCGTGAGTCATAAGCAGGGCCAAGCTTGCCCAGGCAAAGATGCGCGACCGCCGCCAACTCTTCCGGTGGTGTGTCACGGAACAGCCCTGCCAATAGCGTCGCAATCTCGAGTCGGCTGCGCGTCTGTTCCATCGCGCTGTATGCTTCAGTCAGCCGTTCGTAGTCCACGCTAGGGGAGTGGCTGAGGGTATTAAGAATGTGTTGCTGTTTGGTAGGGCTTTATTTAAATAATAATCGTCGAAAGATTTTATTTTGCTATATTTGGCCTGCCGGAAGACAAAGCAAGACTTCAGAGAGCGTCCGGCGCGATTTCGCTTTCCACACCAGTTACCAAGTCACGTACCTTCACGAACCCGCGCTCCCACTCTTCAGGTGCGAGCAGTAACAGCCGCTCCGCGCCGCAGCGATTGGCGTGCTTTAGCACCCACTTGAGCCGTTTCTCCTCGAGCACTAAATCGACGCTCTGGCCTTGTGCACGCTGGCGACTGGCGACCTCCATCGCCGCTGGCCGCAACTCAGTTTTCAGTGCAAAGACCACGTCCTGCACGCTACCTTCCAGCTCCGGAATCTGGCCACAATCCTTGAGCAATTCTAAGATGACCATGTCACCGAAGCCAAAACCAGTCGCCGGTAGGTCCTTCCCCCCAAAAGACGAGAGAAGCCTATCGTAGCGGCCGCCACCACAGATAGCACGCAGCTGGCCGCTGCGAGCGTGGGCTTCAAAGACCGGGCCAGTGTAATACGCCAGCCCGCGCACAATCGAGCCGTCGAACTCGAGCCATTCGGAGATGCCGTAACCTTCGGCTAGCGTCCGGAGCGCACGCAACTCCGCAACGGCGACACTGTCATCATCCAAGGTATTTGCGAGGGCATCTAAATCGTGCAAACCAAGCGTATGCTGGATCGTTGCAACCGCTTCGGTGTCTAGCCCTATCTCCTCAAATTGCGCTGTAGCCTCGGCGAGCGGTAGCTTACCAAGCTTGTCGATTACGATACAGACGGCTGCGAACTGCTCGCCCGTAATGTCGACTGAATCGAGCACCTCCTGTAGCACCTTGCGGCTGCTGAAACGTAATCCCACCTCAGCGGGCGTCAGTCCGACACGACCGAAGAATGTGCAGAGCACCGCTAGCAGCTCGACGTCGGCCTCAACACCCTCGCTGCCCCAGATATCAACGTTCCACTGGTAGTGCTCGCGTCCGCGTCCACGTTGCATCCGTTCGTAACGCCAGCACTGCGGAATCGAGAACCACTTGATAGGCAGCGGCAGCGCCCCAGCGCGCGCCAGCACCATCCGTGCCAGCGAAGGCGTCATCTCAGGGCGTAGCGCGACACGACGGCCGCTCTTGTCCTCAAAGGTGTAAAGTTGGTTAGTAATTTCCTCGCCTGCCTTGCGTGTATACAGGGTCTCGTGCTCCAGCATCGGCGCATCATATTCCTCGAAGCCGTGCAGCTGCGCCGCGGCGCGGAAATGCGAAAAAAGCCAGCTGCGCAGTCGCATCTCGTCTGGGTAGAAATCACGAGTCCCGCGTACAGACTGAAGGTCGCTCACGCTGCCACGAGCGAGGGAAGGGGTTTAGGGTTAACGGACGCAGCCATCGTTATAGCCGCCAGCCGTTGCCGGCTGATGACAACGCGTGAGCGTATCGAGGAGCTGGAGCAGCGACTGGCGCAGGCGCAGCGCTCAGATACGAAACGTGTCGAGAAACAGCACGCGGCCGGTAAGCTGACCGCGCGCGAGCGAATGGAGGCACTACTCGACGATGGTAGCTTCGTCGAACTGGATGCACTGGCAAAGCACCGTAGCGCTAACTTCGGGATGGAAAAACGACGGTGGCCCGGCGATGGAGTGGTGACCGGACACGGTACCATCGAGGGGCGACCAATCTATCTCTTCGCACAGGATTTCACAGTTTTTGGAGGGGCGCTAGGTGAGGTACACGCTGAGAAAATTTGTAAGGTAATGGATCTTGCCGCGCGGATGGGGGCGCCAGTTATCGGACTCAACGACTCGGGTGGTGCACGTATCCAAGAGGGCGTCATCTCGCTGGGCGGTTATGCCGAGATTTTCTGGCGCAACGTCCAGTCATCGGGCGTCATCCCGCAAATTTCACTCATCCTGGGGCCATGTGCCGGCGGCGCAGTCTATAGCCCAGCGATGACAGATTTCATCATCATGACCGAAGGGACATCGCACATGTTCATCACCGGCCCTGACGTCATCAAAACGGTAACACACGAGGAAATCGGTTTTGAGGAGCTAGGTGGCGCGCAGACCCACAGCTCGCTCTCTGGCGTGGCCCACCTGACCACAGCCAATGAGCAAGAAGCGTTCGTAGAACTGCGACGACTGCTCGCGTTCCTGCCGCAGAACAACCTCGAACAGCCACCGCGACTCGTGCCCCCGTCTGGCGACGAGGCGCGACCGAAATTAGATGACTTGATGCCAGACAATCCCAATACTCCATACGACATCCGCGACGTCATCACCACTGTGGCGGATGATGGAGATTTACTTGAGCTACAACCGGACTGGGCTCAAAACCTGGTCATTGGCTTCGCGCGACTGGGTGGTTTTCCCGTTGGCGTGGTGGCGAACCAGCCACAGCATCTAGCAGGTTGCCTTGACATTGACGCAGCAACTAAGGGGGCGCGCTTCGTTCGCTTCTGCGACGCCTTCAACCTGCCACTGGTTACTTTCGTAGATGTTCCCGGCTTCCTGCCAGGGCGTGAGCAGGAGCACGGCGGTATCATTCGCCATGGCGCCAAGCTGCTCTACGCCTTCGCTGAGGCAACCGTCCCAAAGTTAACGGTGATAACGCGCAAGGCGTACGGCGGTGCGTATGACGTAATGGCATCCAAACACATCCGCGCCGACCTAAACTTGGCCTGGCCAACCGCCGAAATCGCGGTCATGGGTTCTGAGGGGGCAGTGAACATCATCTTCCGCAAGGAATTGGCTGCTGCTTCAGATCCTGAGAAAACACGGCGCGAGCTAATCGAGGAATATCGCCAGAAATTCGCGTCTCCCTGGATTGCGGCTGAAATGGGTTACATCGATCGGGTCATTTTTCCGCATGATACACGCGCCGAACTGTTACGTGGGCTGGAACGCTTTAGCAGTAAGCGCGAGCCACGGCCGAAGCGAAAGCACGGTAACATTCCACTTTAATACTTATAGATGTGAAAAAAATGACGGAAATCCCACAGGCAGACGCTCGCGCACCGGACTTCTCAGCGCCAGACCAGAACGGTAAAACCGTAGCACTAGCTGACTTTGCAGACCGCTGGCTAGTGCTCTACTTCTATCCGCGCGATGACACCCCCGGTTGCACGATCGAAGCTCAGGAATTCACAGCACTCACCGCTGAATTTGCGTCGCTGGAATGCGAGATTGTCGGTGTCTCGCCTGATTCACCGCAAAAACACTGCAACTTCATCGCCAAGTATAGTTTGGCAGTGCGGCTGCTCACTGATCCAGAGCACGCTATCATGGAGCCTTATGGCGCATGGCGGATGAAAAAAAACTACGGGCGCGAGTACATGGGTGTTGCGCGCTCGACCTTCCTCATTGCCCCTGACAGTACAGTCGCTCGGGCGTGGCCCAACGTGCGCGCCAAGGGGCATGCGGCAAAGGTGCTGGCGGAGCTGGAGGCACAGCGTGAGTGAGCTCGAGCGGACCAGCCGCAGCCAGCCCATGCGGCACTCCGAGCGCGGCAGCTTCGACCGTGAGACGGCAAACGCAATCCTGGACGCTGCGCTGCTCTGCCACGTCGGGTACGCACTCGACGGCGCGCCGCTGGTGACACCGACGCTCTTCTGGCGCGACGGCGAACGGGTCTTCTGGCACGGCTCCGCCGCTAGTCGAGCGCTACAGACGCAGACGGAGTGTGAAGTCTGCCTGACGGTGAGCCTGCTTGACGGCATCGTGCTGGCGCGCTCGGCTTTCAACCACTCGGTCAACTACCGCTCAGTGATGCTCTTCGGGACTGCCCGAAGCGTTGATAGCTCCGGGGAAAAGCTGGCGGCACTCGAGAAATTCATGGAACGCATCGCACGCGGCCGCTGGGGCGAAGTGCGCCAGCCGACCGACTCGGAGCTGAAGACGACCGGCGTGCTCTGGATGGATATACGGGAAGGTGCAGCCAAGATTCGTGCCCTGCCGGTCGGTGACAAACCGGCAGACCGGGACCATCCGGTCTGGGCCGGGGTGGTCCCGGTCGTGACCAGTCTCGGCGAACCGGAGCCAGCAGCGGAGCTGGCAAGCGATATCGAGCTGCCGGGCTACCTCTCGGAAATTAGGCTTTCATAGGGCGGTGGGCTGGCGCCCGCCGCCAATTCAGTTCTGGTTTTTTTGTGGCAAACGGGACTACATCATCCCGCCCATGCCACCCATGCCACCCATGCCGCCCATGCCGCCCATGTCGCCCCCCATGTCCGGCATCGCAGACTCCTTTTCGGGAATGTCTGAGATGAGCGTCTCGGCAGTCAGCACCAAGCTCGCAATCGAGCCGGCTGCTTGCAGTGCATTGCGCACTACCTTGACTGGGTCAATGATTCCACTTTTCATCAGGTCCTCGTAGGTGTTGGTGCGGGCATTGAAACCGAAATTGGCCTTCTTGGATTCACTGATTTTTGAGACCACAACGGCACCGTCCTCGCCGGCGTTTTCGGCAATCTGGCTCGCCGGCATGGCGAGCGCGTCACGCACGATACGTACACCGGTTGCTTCTTCGTCGTCGAGTTTGCTGGAGAGCTTGTCGAGCGCCTTGCGAGTGCGCAACAGAGCCACACCGCCACCCGCTACAACGCCCTCGGCCATCGCAGCGCGAGTGGCATTAAGTGCGTCGTCAACACGCGCCTTCTTCTCCTTCATCTCGGTTTCGGTTGCTGCGCCAATCTCGAGCACCGCGACGCCACCGAGCAGGCGACCGACGCGCTTCTCGAGCTTCTCACGATCCCACTTGGATTTAGCGAGCTTGGCCTGCGAGCGCAGGATGCGCGCACGTTCCTCGACGTCGGGCTTGCTGCCGCCGCCGCCGATAACCGTTGTCTTGTTCTTGCCGATGACTACTTTGTCCGCCTTGCCAAACATGTCGGCGGTAATCTCCTTCAGCTCCATACCCTGATCCTTGCCAATAACGCGGCCGCCGGTCAGGACTGCCAGGTCCTCCAGCTGCTCTTTCTGGTCGTCGCCAAAGCCCGGCGCCTTGACGGCGCACGCCTTGAGCACCCTGGAAGCGACGTTCAGCACCAACGTTGCCAGTGCCTCGCCTTCCAGGTCCTTGCAGATGAGCAGGATGGGCGCCTTCAGCTGCTTGACTCCCAGTTCCAGCGCCGGCAATAGATCCTGCGCTGACGAAATTGTATGGTCGGTCATCAGTATCAGCGGGTTCTCCACAGTAGCCTCGCGCTTCTCGCGGTCAGTAACGAAGTATGGAGAGACATAGCCCTTGTCGAACTCCATTCCCTCAACCAGCTTGAGCGTGGTCTCCATCCCCTTCGCTTCCTCGACAGTAATAATGCCCTCCTGTCCCACCTTGCCGACTGCGTCGGCAATCAGCTTGCCGATTTCCTGGTCGTTGTTGGCGGAAATCGCAGCGACCTGCTCGATGACCTCGTCCGATTCGACCGGGGAAGCTGACTTCTTCAGCTCATCAACTACCACAGATATGGCCTGATCAAAGCCGTCCTTCAAATTGACCGGGGACATACCGGCCGAGACGCCACGCAGCCCGTAAGTTGCGAGCGCCTGAGTCAGGATTGCCGCAGTGCAGGTACCGTCGCCGGCGTTGTCCTGTGTCTTGCTCGCGACCTCCTTAACCAGCTGCGCACCCATGTTTTCGTACGGGTCGGGTAGCTCAATATCCTTGGCAATCGTCACACCATCGTTGATGATGGTCGGGCTGCCGAATGACTTGTCGAGCACCACCGTGCGCGCCTTCGGCCCCAGCGTAACCTTGATTGCATCTGTAGCGGTGTTTATGCCGCCCAGCAACTTGCGTCTTGCATCTTCTCCATATACCATCTGTTTAGCCATTTTTCCTCCTATAGTACCTTCGCCTGCAGGTCTTCCGACTTGAGGAGCAGGTATTCCTTGTCCTGCCAGGAAATCTCGGTCCCGGCGTATTTCTTGTAGACCACGCGATCGCCCGCCTTGACGTGTTCGGCATCAGGACCGACTCCCGCCACCAGACCTACATTCATCTTCTCACGAGCTGCTTCGGGCAGTAGGAAACCGCTGTCTGTCTTCTCCGCGGCTTCCTCCAGCTCGAGCAAAACCATCTCTCCTAGAGGTTCAATTCCAACTGACATTTTTTTCACCATTTATGCTGGCTGACCCTCGGGAGTTGTAGTACGAATCCCGGTAGGCAACCGGCGGTTGTCAACCAGCCCTATATTAATAGTTTTTCACAGCCCCTGAACCAGCTCTTCTAGGACTGTTCGGGGCTTCGGGGCTTTCACTACGCCCGATGCCAGTAGGATGCCCGCAGCGCCTAGCTCCATTGCCTTTGTTACGTCTACCTGAGTTTTTACGCCGGCGCCGCAAAGTAATGGAACGTTGCTACCGGCGACTGCTGCGACTGAATCGCTGATAACCTCCGGGCGAGCAGTCGAAACTGAGATGTCACCGCCAATAAGCTCAGGAGGCTCGACAGCAACATAATCTGGTCGCAGTGCTGCACCACGTGCAGTCGCCTCGACATCTGCAGTGCAAAGTACGGTTGTCAGTCCTGCCTTGCGGGCATGACTCAACGTCGCCTCGATAGTAGGCCACTCGAGTTGCCGCTCGGCATGATTAATCAGCGTACCGACCGCACCGGCAGCAGCAGCAGCCTCTGGCAACACTGCACCTGTATACGCGCCGGTCGGCATGGCGTCAACGTGCTGCGCCAATACCGGAATGCCGCTCTTGTGCGCATAGCGTCGCAGATCCACCGCGCTAGTGGCGGCGGCAAGGCAAGCGCCTGATTCCTCCGCAACGGCAGCCATATCGCGGCAGAGCGCGATGCCCGCATCACCATAGCCTTGCGGGTAGGTCTTCAGGTTGACAATAATCAACGGTGTGCGCAGCGCCATGCGAGGCGAGACGCGGCCGCTAAAAGGGGGTTGCGCCGTCCAGTCTAAAATAGTGCGCCATAATAGCGAGCGCATGTCCACCCGCGAACAGAAGCGGATACTAGTGACCGGCGCCGCGGGGCAAATCGGAACTGAACTGGTGCTCGCCTTGCGCGAGCGCTTCCCCGCCGAGGATGTGGTGGCAATGTATCGCTCTAGCCCACTGTCGCCTGAAGTCGCGGCTGGCGGACCGTCAGCGGTGGGTGACGTGACCGACGCCAATGGCTATGCGCAAGTCGTCGCCGAGCACAACATAGACACGGTCTACCACCTCGCTGCAATCCTCTCTGTTGGCGGAGAACAGAATCCCACCCTCTGCTACGACGTCAACCTCAACGGCCTGCGCAACGTGCTCGAGGTAGCTCGGGAGCGAGAGCAACGGCTCTTCTGCCCCAGTTCGATTGCGGTCTTCGGTCCCGACACCCCGGCAGTGGCGCCGCAGGATGCACCTCTCCACCCGACTACTATGTACGGTGTCACTAAGGTCGCTGGCGAAATCCTCTGCGACTATTACTTCCAGCGCTACGGTGTTGATGCGCGCGGATTACGCTATCCCGGACTGATTTCGTGGCAGGCACCGCCGGGTGGTGGGACAACCGACTACGCAATCGCCATCTTCCACGGTGCGCTACAGGACGGCAGCTACGAGTGCTTCGTTGGTCCTGAAACACGGCTGCCAATGATGTACATGCAGGACGCCCTTGCAGGCACGCTGGACCTGATGAACGCGCCGCTCAAGGCTTTGAAGCACCACGCTGACTTCAACCTCGGTGCAATGTCCTTCTCGGCACAGGAACTGGCGGACGCCATCGCCGCGCGCGTCACTGGCTTCGAATGCCGCTACGCACCCGATACGCGGCAGGCAATTGCCGACTCATGGCCTGACGCAGTCGACGACTCCGCGGCGCGCGATGAGTGGGGTTGGTCACCTCGCTTCGGGCTGGATGAGATGGTCGACGACATGCTTGAAAACCTGCGTCACGGTCTAGGTAGGGAATGAGCAAGCCCACCGCCTGGATGCGCGATGAGTACGAGGCACTCGTTGAGGCGAATCTGGACTGGCGGCCACCAGTACTAGAAGGTCCTTCAGCACCCCGCTGCAAGGTTAACGGACGCGAGATGCTGATGCTCTGCTCGAACAACTACCTGAACCTGAGCAACCACCCGCGACTCAAAGAAGCCGCCATCGCTGCCGTACGCAGCCATGGTGCAGGTTCCGGCTCAGTACGCCCAATTGCGGGAAACATGGATTTGCATGTCAAGCTAGAACAGCGCATTGCAGAGTTCAAACGCCGTGACGCAGCCATCTACTACCAAACCGGTTTTGCCGCCAACGCTGGACTGATTCCGCAGCTGGTGGGCAAAGGGGACCACCTTTTCACTGACGAACTGAACCACGGCTCGATTATCGATGGTGTACGACTTACAAAGGCGGAGCGCAACATCTACCCCCACAACGACATGGGAGGGCTGGAAGACCTGCTACGCAAGGCTCCCAGCGCGGGCCGACGGCTCATTATCACCGACGGAGTTTTCTCGATGGATGGCGACACAGCTCCGCTAGACAAGATCTGCGCGCTTGCCGGAGAGTATGGCGCCATGACCTACACCGATGACGCCCACGGCGAAGGGGTTTTGGGTGATGGTCGCGGAATTGGGGTCCACTATAATGTGGAGGATAGTGTGGATATTGAAATGGGGACCTTCTCCAAGGCGTTCGGCGTTGTTGGTGGACTCGCCGCCGGCAGTGAGCAGCTCGCAAAATACGCCTTCAACAAGTCGCGCACCTTCCTACTGTCAGGATCGGCACCGCCCGCGACAGTGGCTGCCTGCACCGCTGCACTAGACGTAATCGAAGAAGAGCCACAGCACGTTAAACGCCTGTG
>UINC01002489.1_pt1 | contig 10559 bp, 9 predicted proteins | sample 5385821 | NCBI WGS metagenome assembly UINC01 (sample SAMEA4666929, study PRJEB26691) | marine metagenome | isolation source: Pacific Ocean | place: Pacific Ocean | collected 2011-10-13
CTTCGATACCTTGTTTTTTAAGAGTATGCGTGAATAAATTTACCGTTCCACCATAGAGATCAGTTGAACTAATAAAATTATCACCTGCTTGAGCAACATTTAGTATAGAAAATGTTGAAGCTGCCTGTCCGGAACTAACCGCCAGCGAAGCCAATCCTCCTTCTAGTGCCGCTACTCTTTTTTCTAATGCATCACAGGTTGGATTCATGATTCTTGTATAAATATTTCCAAATTCTTTTAATGCAAATAAATTTGCAGCAGTATCTGTATCTTTAAATTGATAGGAGGTAGTTCGATATATTGGTACAGCAACCGCTGTAGTTGCTGGGTCACTTCTATATTCCCCTCCATGCAAGGCTATTGTTTCTGGGTGTTTTATTTCTTTCGCCATTTTTTTCCCTTCTTTTAGTTGGTGCTTCGACGTTGTGTCGGTGCACAAATTTAAACACGATTTTTCTATTGAGACATGGGCCCAAAAAAAAACCACCGGCTAAAACGGTGGTCTGATGGGACTGTCGTTTTAGCAGGATTTATATAGCGCCAGCAATTTGATTTAAATCAGCGCTTCTTGGCTATTCTTTTAGGATATAATTCTAGTAAAGTAAAGATTTATAGGAAAATAAGTTAAAAATAATCAAATAATAATTGTTTTATAGACTAATAATCTATAATATTACAAAATACTAGAATAAAATATCATAAATGAGATTAATAAGAGAATATCTTAATTTTAAAATATCTATTATTTCTTTACTTGCTAGTTATTCAATTGTTTTTAAGAATAATTTATCCTCAATTAGAATGATCGACCAAGACCAATAGGGTTCAAGCTCGCCACAAATGCTTTTTCTTGAACGAATTCAGCAGGATGGTTCCTAGCTCCTTCTTTTAATCCAGAGGTCTCCAGGAATGCTTTAATATCTTTATTCAATCCTATGGATCCACAAATCATAGCACGATCTGTATCACGGCTAATTGGAGTTAGTTGCAGGTCCTGAAAAACTTGTCCTGTCTTTAACAGGTCGGTTATTCTACCTTTGGTATGAAATGTTTCTCTAGTTACCGTTGGATAATAAAACACCCTGTCAGCATATTCACCAATCAAAGGATCTTTGCCAATAGTTTCTACAATGCTTTTTCCATAATTAAGATCTTTTACCTCGCGACAAGTATGAGAGAGAATAATTTGTTCAAATTTTTCATAGATTTCAGGATCTCTGATCAACGAAACAAAAGGTGCGATACCTGTGCCAGATGCAAACATAAACAACCTTTTACCTGGAAGCAGTGAATCCAACAATAAAGTTCCCGTTGCTTTAGGATTTAAAATAAGAGTATCTCCCATGCTGATATGCTGCAATTGAGATGTCAATGGCCCGTTTGGAATTATAATAGAATAAAACTCAAGCTCATCGTCCCAACTAGGACTGGTAATAGAATAAGCACGCAATAAAGGTTTGCCATTATTTCCAGGCAAACCAATCATAACAAACTCTCCAGATTGAAAACGAAAATTTTTGGGTCGTGCGACACGAAAGGAAAATGACCAATCTGTCCAACGTATAACTTTTGTAACAACTGCCCCAACAAGTCCAGTGTTAGTTAGGTTTAAATTTTGAATGTTTTTTGCTTCTTTAATTAGAATATTCTTCTTCAATGAAGATGAGTTGCTATTACCTGATTGCAATTTTTCTTGATAGCTTGGCGTGAAACCATCTATCTGTTCTTGCCAGTAAGGTTCTGGCATTCGTTTAGCAAGTTTAGATGAAATAGCAATTTGATTAAAACCTGACTGTGTAGCATGTCGGTACTGATCAACCATCACATGGCCAGTTGCTCGTAAAACTCCTAAATAACCAAGCTGTCGTAGTCGTCTGGCAAGACTAAAACCTCGACCATCTTTTTCAGAAGGAAACTCTATTGAAATTGCATTAAGATAGGGAAGAAACGACTTTAGTGTTTCAACTTGAAAATCATTTCCTAACTTCAAATGAGATTTTTTTAATTGTTCCTCTCCAAAATTATCTGACAAAATGTTTGTCGGTTCAATAACGGAACGGCCTATCCATTCATCGCTACTAAAACCTTTATTTGTAATAATTACCCATTCTGACATAACGTACCTTTTAATATTTAAAAAAAATGAAAAACATATAGAAGTTTGGCATTTAGGTTACCACCATTTCTTTTTACCCCATTTAATTTTATTCCAAATTCTTTCATGAAAATAATAAAAAAACATTTTAGTCAAAACTTCAATACCAGCGATAGATCCACCCAATTTCCAGTCGCCTGTTATTACCCAGGCTATGACAAATGTATCTAAACTTGCGGTAATTCTCCAAGTGATGGTTTTTAATACAGATCTTTTAATATGTGATGTCATTTTAATATTTAAAAATAAGCAGTGCCTGGCAAGCCATAAATAGCTAACTTAAATGGACTTAAACCAACACGACGATAAAAATTTAGAAATGTTTCATTTCGGTTTTTTCTACTATTTAAATAAACGTTAATAATTGTTTCAATGGCCTCAATTAATTTGTCTGCGGGAAAGCCTGGTCCAGTGCGCTCACCAATGTGAGCATCTTCTGTTCCATCGCCACCAAGTGTAATTTGATAGTTTTCAACACCCCTTCTATCTAGCCCTAAAATACCTATATGGCCAACGTGATGATGTCCACACGCATTTATGCAGCCTGATATTTTTATTTTCAAAGGACCGATATCACGTTCAGTTTTCAACTCACAAAAGCGAGTAGCAATTTGTTTTGCAATAGGAATTGACCTTGCCGTCGCAAGCTTGCAATAATCCATTCCGGGACAAGAAATAATGTCGGACACCATTCCAATATTTGATGTTGCTAGATCCGATTCATCTAACTTATTGTAAATCTTTACAACATGTTGTTTAGGTACGTGCGGTAAGATAATATTTTGCTCATGACTCACACACAGTTCGTCATAAGCATATTGTTGAGCTAAATCTGCCAAAACTCTCATTTGTTTAGCAGTTGCATCACCGGGAGTAGCTCCTGGTTTTTTCAAGGAAACAGACACTATTACATGATTTGGATCACGATGAGACGTAAGATTTGTTTCCGCCCAGTTCTTTAGTGATAAAGAACGTATAAAATCCTTTTCTAGATCATGTTCTTTTGCAGTAGAAAAATCAGGTGGAGAAAATTCATCCATGAGAAATTTAATAATATCTGTTGAAGGTAGTCGAGATTCATTTTTGAGGGAATTATAATGCTCATAAATCTGACGTCTTGCTTCATTAAGACCAAGTTCATCAATTAGAATTTTTATTCGAGCTCTGTGTTTATTGTCACGTCGACCAAAACGATTATAGACATGTATAATGGAATCTACATAGTTCAACAGTTGTGTTTTTGGTATGAATTCTGATAACACACGACCAATACGCGGCATTCTACCTAATCCACCACCAATATAAATCTTGTATCCTATTTCTCCATCATCATTTCTCACAGCGCAAAGGCCAATATCATGAAATGCAATGGCGGCTCTGTCGTGTGGTGAGCCAGTGACAGCAATTTTAAACTTACGTGGTAGAAATGCATATTCCGGATGTCCAGTTGACCATTGGCGTAATAATTCGGCTACAGGTCTCGGATCCTCAATTTCATCTACAGCTGCGCCAGCAAAATGATCTGATGTTACATTACGAATACAATTACCAGATGTCTGGATAGCATGCATATCAACTTCAGCTAAATCAGCCAACACATCAGCTACTTCAGACAGTTTTATCCAATTATATTGAATATTTTGGCGAGTTGTGAAATGGCCATATCCTTTGTCATATTTCTCAGAGATTAATGCCAGTTGACGCATCTTTTTACTGTTTAGAGTGCCATATGGGATTGCAACCCTTAACATATAGCTATGGATTTGCATATATAGACCATTTTGAAGACGAAGTGGTAAGAATTCTTCTTCTGTCAAAACACCGTCAATTCTCCGTTGTACCTGGCCTCTAAATTCATTCACACGCTGACGCACAAAATTTTTATCAAAATCGTTATATGAGTACATTAATATTATATCAGTTCTTTTTTATTTGCTTGTCGTGAAAGTAGTTTGTGGGACCGGTTGCACGGATCAGCTCTTGATTGGATTCAGGTTTTGGTTTGCCGTTTGATGTTAGTAGTACATCAATTAAATATGCGCTTTGTAGTTTGTTTATTTGTGTATCTGCAAATGCTAGAGCATTATCAGCATCTTCTTGATTATCAAATACAGCAGCATTCGCTGAATTTTCAATCCATTTTTTTTCCGAATTCAGATAGATCACTTTTCCACTAAGTAAATAATTTGCGGTTAAAATTTTTCTCATTCTACAAAACCTTCTTATCTGTTATTGCAGATTTTTCATTTTTAATTACCAGTTTTGGTAAAACTTCATTAATAGCCAAGTCTTTGTACAAAAAAACATCTTTAGAATTTTGTGATTTCTTAAAGATAAGAGATGCCCTTTGAATGTGTGGGTGTAATCCCAACATCAATATTGCTGGACCTGTAATGTTGTGATGTCTACAATCATTCACAAGCGTCGATATGCTAGAAGCCAGCCAGATAGCATTTTTTCTCCCAACATTCTGAGCAACTGTAATCGGTGTGTCGCTTGATGCTCCATGTCTAAGCAGCTTGTTTTGTAGATGGGAAATCGTTTTCACGCCCATATAAATGGCCGCTACTGCACCATCCAAAGCAAGAGAATCCCAGTCATAGTCGGCAAATCCATCAATGTCATGGCCAGTTAATAAACGTACCTGTTTATTGCGTCCACGACGCGTTAATGAGACACCCATATCAGCTGCTGCCGCTGCTGCGGTTGTAATACCTGGTATGACCTCAAACGGCAAACCAGCTTGATCAAGGGCAGCAATTTCTTCATCAAGACGACTGAAAACTCCAGCATCACCAGATTTTAGGCGAACGACCTTTTGTCCAGTTTTAGCTTTGGATATCAGAAGATTATTTATATTATTTTGAGACCAACTAGATCCAAAACCAGATTTGCCCACTTCAATAAGATTTGCTTCACGTCGACATAGCTCCAAAATTTCAGGTGCAATCAATCTGTCATATAAAATGACTTCTCCATCATGTAAGGCATTAGCTGCTTTGCGGGTCAACAAATCCGGATCTCCTGGTCCAGCACTGACAAACTGAACTGGATAATTTGAAATCTCAAAGCTTTCTTCGCTTTTTAGTAAATTATGTAATTTAGTTTTAAGTGTTGTCTCCAGATCTTGAGTGCTTGACTGAGAGAAAATCTGTGACTTAGCTTGATTAAAAAATCGACTCCAAAAATGACGACGTGTATGACTTTCTGGCAACTGATAAACATAAGGACGAAATGCACCAGCGATACGTGCCACAAGACCTGTTTGCTGTGGCAATATATTTTCGATTTGCGCTTTTATATAACGTACCAATGCAGGTGCGGTTCCTTCACTACCTATCGCAACCGTCACAGGATTACGATCAACAATTGCGGGTGTTATAAAATCAGAGTGCAACTTATCATCAACTATACAATAAGGTATTTTTATTTTAGTTAAGACGCGTATAGTTGCATTACGTTCTATACCTTTTTTCAACGTGACGTAGGCAAATGCAATATTATAGCAATCTCTTTCTTCTACTAGACGATTATTATATTGAATTAAACCCTCTTCCGACCATTGTGTTATTCGTCTCTTAGTTTCTTTGCCGAACACAACAATTTCTGCGGATGATTTTAGTAGTAACCTAATTTTAAATACAGCTTCATCGTTGCTACCACAAACTAACACTCTTCGCCCAGTTAGTTTCATTAATAATGGAAAGTAATCCATTTTTCTCCTATAAAATCTACCAACTAAAGCGAAGGGGGTGAAGTTGGTATGGAATCGTTTTTATTTTGACGCTTCAAAGGACGAGTATGTATGCCACACTCACCACCACACTTTTTTGAACCAACCCATCTACCGCTACGTTCATCGCCAGTTGTTACAGCAGTACAAGGTGCACAGCCTAATGACCTATAACCTTCTCTGTATAATTTATTAACCTTTATATTGTTCATTGCCATATACTGCCAAATTTCTCTCTCTTCCCAGATTAAAATAGGATTTAACTTAGTCAACTCTACATCTCTTGACTCAATCTCTCTATAATCTGTTCGAGTCCGACCTTCAGTACAACGAAGTCCAGTAACCCAACATTTAGCCTGAAAATGTTCTAGGGCATCTCTAGTAGGTTCAACCTTAAATATCTCACAACATCCATCTGGATCAGTTTCATACAATTTTTTAACCGTACTTGAACTCTCAAAAATTTTAGTTTCAGGATAACGTTTTACAAAATCTTGCATATATCTTTTTGTCTCTACAGGTTTAAAAGGTGTAGTTACTATAAAACCTTTAATGTCAGAAGACACTTGTTTTGCCAAATCCCAAACAACGCAAGAATCCTTGCCCAAACTATTTGCAACTATTAAATTATCTCCATATTTATTATGGGCATCATTTATTAAATTTAAAGAACGTTCTATTTTTTGATTTAATGTCAAGCCATTAACTAATTGAAAAACATCTTCACTTGTAATTGTGTTTGAATTGCTCATTATTATTTCCTTTTTATTTATTTAATCTTTTTTAGCGCTTTGACAAAATATCGGGTGCACGGTTAGTTAAATACCCGGTCTTTAAATGAAATTGTTTCAAAAAAAAACCACCGGCTAAAACGGTGGTCTGATAAGACTATCGTTTTAGCAGGATTTATATAGCGCCAGCAATTTGATTTAAATCAGCGCTTCTTGGCTATTCTTTTAGGATATAATTCTAGTAAAGTAAAGATTTATAGGAAAATAAGTTAAAAATCATCAAATAATGATTGTTTTATAGACTGATAATCTATAATATTATAAAATACTAGAATAAAATATCATGAACGAGATCGATAAGAAAATATTATCAATTTTACAGGTTAACGCTGACATTCCTATTGCTGAATTATCTAAGAAAGTAGGTTTATCAGCAACTCCGTGTTGGGCAAGAATCAACAAACTTTACAAGCAGGGTTATATCAAGAAAAAAGTGGCTATTGTTGATCGATTCAAAATTAATCTTCCTGTTGTTGCTTTTGTTCAAGTCAGAACAAGCCAACACAGTATGACTTGGTCAAAACAATTTATAAAAGCAGTTAAGGAAATGGAAGAAGTTGTAGAATTTTATCGGTTAAGTGGAACAATTGATTATATTTTTAAAGTATTGGTTCCTAGTATAGAAAAATATAATGAGTTTTATAAAAAACTAACCGATAAAGTAGATTTTTCTGAAGTTACATCAAGTTTTTCAATGGAAGAGATTAAATACACCAATAGTCTTACATTAAATTACACAGATGAAGCGATAAAGCCATAAATATTATATTGTTTTTTTATTTATTTTTTTTGTTGGTAATGGCTAATTAAAGCTTCCGTTACTACAGCGCTGCAAATAATCAATATGGCAAACACCTGCCAGATACTTAGGCTGATTCCTAGAAAAGTTACTGATAGGAATGCGGCTACTACCGGTTTGAGAAAAAAAAGATAGCTGCCACGAGTAATATCAGGAACGGCTGCTAATCCACCAATCCATAACCATTGAGTCAATGTGGTGTTGTAAAGAATAATCACAACAAGTCCAACCATGGCTGTAAATACAAGATCACTAAAATCCCAAAACGTAACCCAACGTCCGAATAGCAATCCGACTCCAATCCATAATATAAGTCCTCCAAGAAAAAGTGTAATGGCAGTAATTCGTAAAGCACCGAATTCTTTAATAAGAGGTTTTATCAGCACTAAATATCCTGACATGAAAAACGCGCACATAATTGCCATAAAAATCCCGATAAGATTTGATGAATCACCAGATAGAGCTAGCAACGCTCCGTCGGTAACAAGAAGAATAACACCAAAAACAGCTCCAAGACCAGAAATGATTTTAGCTACACCAATTGATACTTTGTTAGCATAAAGATTAATTAGTCCAACAAAAATTGGAATTGTGGTCACGACAGTTGCTACTTGTGGTACCGTTGCATAATCAAGTGACCAGTGAAAAAATAGATAAGCACTTGCTACACCGAATAATGAAAAAAGCATGAGCGATATTCCATTTTTCTTGATCGGTGTCACAAGATCACGTGATGACGGAATTATTAATGAAACAATAACCAATCCTATTCCACCAAATAAAAATCGCCACACCGAAATTTCTGGTCCTGTGATTGCTGAGTTGTTGGAAATAATTTTTGCCACAAACTCCGAACTCGCATGACCTATAACACCAATAAAAACAGCTAAATATGCAATCCATGCATGACGATGCCACGCAGATTCATTCTTGTTAGTCGTTTGGATCATCACAATCTTTCAATAAATTTAAGAATATCTTTGGCAAGTTGTTCGGGTATTTCAACTGGAATCATATGACCAGCATCTTTATATTCAATGCTTTTGATATTTTGGAATTGTGTTAACATTTCAGCAATTATCTTATCATTTCTAAAAATTTGATCTTGTAAGCCTGTGATATTAAAAACCGGAACGTTTATCGTTTCCCAATTAACATTCCACTTTGTATTTTCCCCGGCCTTTAATAGATGCCAAGCACCATCATTTTTTTTAATTGGTGTATAGCTATAACTTTTCAAAAAATTTTCACGATTCTGTGCTTGCCATTTTTCTCCAAACAAAAGAGGTGAATAAACATCGCGAAGCAAATCAAGCCCGCCAGTTTCAACTAGTCGTACAAGCGACTTGTTAATCCATGAAAGTCGAGGACCTATTTCACGTAAAGTGTTAATAAGAACAAGTCCAAGGCAAGGATAACTTTCTTTGCCTAGATGTACTTTAGCAGCATAAAGCCCTCCTACCGATAAACCAATAAACACTGGATTTTGTGGCTCAACTTTTTTTAGCAAACGTATCGCATCAGCGACAATATTATCTTCATGAATTTCACCGTTGCTAAAAGGACTGTTGGCTTGTCCGCGCATATTCCATGTTAACAAACCGTGTCCTTGATTGATAAATTTTGCGCCTATTCCAGTCTCCCACATCGTCTTGTCTCCTGTGAGCGAATTGAAACATACAAATGTAAAACCATCCGCACTATTTGGAGCTATATATTTATAAGACAATCCATTATGAGGCGATAAAGCCATAAATGTTGTGTTATTTTTTATTTCCATTTTTTTTAACTTAATTATTCTAATTCAATAGTGCTTGGCGGCTTTGATGTAACGTCATAAACCACCCTATTTATCCCTCTTATAGAATTAATAATTTTATTCGATACTCTTTGTAAAAAAATTTTTTTAAAAGAAAAAAAATCAGCCGTCATACCGTCCTCTGAAGTTACTGCCCTTAACAAACATGTATATTCATATGTCCTGCTATCACCCATAACTCCAACGGTCTTTACTGGAAGCAAAGCCGCATAAGCTTGCCAAATCTTATTGTAAAGATTTGATTTTTTTAATTCATTAATGAATATAAAATCAGCTTCTTTTAAAAGATCAATTTTCTCCTTGGTAATTTTACCAGGAATTCTTATCGCAAGTCCTGGACCAGGAAATGGATGTCTTAAAAGAAGAACTTTAGGCAATGACAATTGTAAACCAAGTTTTCTCACTTCGTCTTTAAATAAAGCATTAAGAGGTTCGATCAAAATAAGATTCATTTTTTTAGGTAAGCCGCCAACATTGTGATGAGACTTAATTTTAGAAGAAGGACTGCCCGTTACAGTTTTGCTTTCAATTAAATCTGGATATAAAGTTCCTTGAGCTAAAAACTTTACTCCTTTTACTTTTTTTGCATATCTTTCAAATAATTGAATAAAAAGTTTTCCAATAATTTTTCTTTTTTTTTCAGGATGGGTAACGTTATTTAATTTTTTTAAAAACAACTTCGAAGCGTTAATGTAGATTAATTTGAGTTTTAATTTTTTTTTAAAGGTTTTTAAAACTTCCCTTTCTTCATTTTTTCTTAACAATCCTGTATTAATAAAAATACATATTAATTTGTTTCCAATAGCTTTTTTTAATAATAAGGCTACAACGCTACTATCCACCCCGCCGGATAAGGCACAAATTACTTTATCTTTTTTAACTTTCTTTTTAATGTCAGAAATCAAGATTTCTTTTTGTCTTTTTAAATTCCACTTTTTTTTTATTTTACAGATATTAAGCACAAAATTTCGAATTAAAATTTTTCCATTTATTGTATGACTAACTTCGGGATGAAACTGTATTCCGTAATATTTTTTCTTTTCGTTAGCTATAATTGCAAACTTTGAATTATTGCTAGAAGCTATCTGTTTAAAGCCCGGTGGGATTTTGTAGACGATATCTTCATGACTCATCCATACCAAGTTGTTTTTATTTTTGAAGAAGTTTTTAGTAATAGGGCTTTTTGATTTACTTTTAACAAAAGCTTTTCCAAATTCTCTATTTTTTGAAATTTTTACTTTCCCTCCAAGTTTTTTTGCTAA
>UINC01000055.1_pt2 | contig 10556 bp, 11 predicted proteins | sample 5385821 | NCBI WGS metagenome assembly UINC01 (sample SAMEA4666929, study PRJEB26691) | marine metagenome | isolation source: Pacific Ocean | place: Pacific Ocean | collected 2011-10-13
ACGTTTCCGATGAGCATGACCTTGTTGAGGGACCGGCTCATTATCGTGCACTCCTTGGATAATTGATGCAGGATCACGTGCCTTTTGGGCAGTGGGGCGCCACAAGGTACCAAGGGCTCCGAGCGGGCGCTATGCCACCCTACCCTGAGGCCTTTCTCGAGAAGCGAAAGGCCGCGTTCAAAGGCGAATGAGACAGGACGGAGATGGGTGGATGTAGGGCCCATAAACCGTTAAATTTTAGGATGTTATCAAGGCCTTCCCCGGCACCCGTTCCTTGCGTCTGAGCGTGCTGAAACTCCGGCTTTTTCGGAATCTCGGGGACCAGGAGCTTTCCTTCCCACCAGAGGGTGTTGCGATCATCGGTGCGAACGCCCAGGGGAAGTCGAACCTACTCGAGGCCATCTACTATCTGGAGACGTTCCGCTCGTTTCGGGGCGCGCGTATGGAGCAACTCATTGCATTTGGGGAGGATGTCTTCCGGGTGGCCGGCCAGGTGGCTTCTGAGAACGATGCCGGGGGTTCGCCGACCGAGGTCGCGGCGGCGTACGAAGGATCGAGTCGTCGTCGCAAGGTGACGATCAACGGCACGGAGCCGGAGCGCATTGGGGATGCGATCGGGAGGTTCGGCGCCGTGATTTTCTCGCCGGCCGACCTGGGTATCGTGAACGGGGGGCCGGTTCGCCGCCGCCGATTCATGGACGTGGCCCTTTCGCTGAACGAGGAAGGATACTTGGTGGCTCTGCAGAGCTTCCGACATGCGCTGGCCCAGCGCAACGCGGCCCTCCGCTCCGGTCAGCTCGAGGCGGTGGTGCGGGCCTGGGACGAGCCCCTCGCTCGGAGCGCGGCGACGGTGATGGGGGCTCGCCGTCGATGGGTTTCAGCGTGGCGGGACGCCTTCCGCGGATACTACGAGGAGGTCAGTGGCGGGGACTCGGCGACAATGACCTACGTGCCCAAGGTCGCCGTGGACGACTGGTCTGACGACGGCATTTATGGAGCGTGCCGAAACGCTTTGGACGCCCGATGGGCCGTCGATCTTCGGCGCAAGAGTACGAGTGCCGGACCCCACCGCGACGAACTTTTGCTCGCGCTCGTCGAGGGCGAGAGTGAAGTAGAGGTGAGGGCGTTCGGCTCCGGCGGGCAGTGCCGGACGGTGGCGCTCGCGCTGCGGTTGGTCGAAGGGGATTCGATCCGTAAGGCGAGGGATAGTGCACCGGTTCTCCTTTTGGACGACGCTTTTGCCGAGTTGGACGACGCTCGGAGAGAGAGAGTTCTCGGGCTGATGGGTCACGACCGTTTCGGTCAGGTCATCATCACCGCGCCGAAAGAGAGCGACCTACCTCTCCAGGGGGATGTGCTTCCTCGGTGGGGAATCAACGGAGGACAGATCTGCGCGTGAACGACGTTGGGCTGACACGGGTGGGGGATCTCCTTCCCAATCTCCTGAAGAAGCGCGGCCTCGGTACCCAGCTCCGGAGGCTCGGTGCGCTCGACGTTTGGTCCGATGCGGTCGGAGAGAAGATTGCTGAAGTGTCAGAGGCGAAGACGGTTGTCGCTTCGACACTGTTCGTCGAAGTGCGGAGCAGTGCCTGGCTCATGGAATTGAGCCTCATGAAGGGAGCGCTGTTGGAACGGGTTAACGCGGGGTTAGGTGCGGAGGGGACGATCGATCGGATCGTCTTGACGCTGATGGAAGGGGATGGATCGTAACGACTGCACAGGGGCTGGACGCGGTCCAGGCCCACAACAGAGTGAGCTGTAGATGGCGAAGAAAGGCGACAAGAAAGCAAAGAAGGGCGACGAAAAGACGAACGGCGACTACACCGCCGGCCAGATCACGGTACTCAAGGGGCTCGAGGCCGTTCGGAAGCGCCCCGGAATGTACATCGGATCGACGTCCGCCCGGGGACTGCACCACCTCGTGTACGAAGTGGTCGACAACTCCATCGACGAGGCGATGGCCGGCTTCTGCACCGAGATAGGGGTAGCGCTGCGGGAGGACGGCTCCGTTGCGGTCGACGACAATGGTCGAGGGATCCCAGTCGACATACACCCCGAAGAGGGTGTTCCCGGCGTGGAGCTGGCGATGACCACACTCCATGCGGGGGGGAAATTCGATAAGGACTCCTACAAAGTGTCGGGCGGGCTCCACGGTGTGGGCGTGAGCGTCGTGAACGCGCTGTCCGAGTGGCTGGAGGTGGAGATCACCAGAGACGGCGAGCGGTACCATCAGCGCTACGCCAGGGGGATCAAGGAGACGGATCTCGAGGCGCTCGGGAAGGCGAAGGGCAGCGGCACGCATGTGACCTTCATGCCCGACCCGGAGATCTTTACGGAGCTCTCATACAACTTCGAGACCCTCAACAACCGGCTCCGTGAGCTCGCGTTCCTCAATAAGGGTCTGAAGATCGTACTCGCCGACGAGCGTGATGGCACCGAGGAGACCCATCAGTACGAAGGTGGACTCGCCTCGTTCGTCGAGCACGTGCGGGGTTCCCGGCAGGCGCTTCACGAAAAGGTCGTCTACTTCGAGGCCAGCCGTGAGGAGGCCGACATCGAGTTGGCCATGCAGTACGATGACGGCTTCAGCGAGCACACGCACACCTTCGTCAACAACATCAACACCCATGAAGGTGGGGCCCATCTTACCGGGCTCAAGGCGGCGCTCACGCGGACGATCAACGACTATGCCCGTCGGAACAAGATTTTCAAGAAGGACGACGAAAGCTTGTCGGGTGACGACGTGCGTGAGGGCCTCACGTGTATTCTCAGCGTGAAGGTCATGGAGCCTCAGTTCGAGGGGCAGACCAAGACCAAACTTGGGAACAGCGAGGTGCGGGGCGCCGTCGAGGCCGCGGTTAATGAGCACCTCGGGATCTTCCTGGAGGAGAATCCCAAGGCCGCCAAGTCCATCATCGAGAAGTCGCTTTCGGCAGCGAGGGCGCGGGAGGCCGCCCGTAAGGCACGGGATCTGGCTCGCACGAAGAGCGCTTTGGAAAGTGGGGTGCTCCCTGGCAAGCTCGCGGACTGCTCGATTTCCGATCCGAGCCTGTGTGAGATTTACCTGGTCGAGGGAGACAGCGCCGGCGGAAGCGCGAAACAGGGTCGAGATCGCTCCTTCCAGGCCATCCTGCCCCTGAAGGGGAAGATCCTCAACGTGGAGCGAGCCCGGATCGACAAGATTCTTTCGAACGCAGAGATCCGAGCAATGATCACAGCCATCGGATGCGGTATTCGGGACGACTTCGAAATCGAGAAGGCCCGCTATCACAAGATCATCATCATGACCGATGCGGACGTGGACGGTGCTCACATTCGCACGCTGCTCCTCACATTCTTCTTCCGGCAGATGAGGGACCTGATCGAGGAAGGCTACATCTACATCGCCCAGCCGCCCCTGTACCGAGTGGCGAAGGGGAAGAAGGAGCACTACGCATACTCGGAGGAAGAGCGCGAGGATTACATCAGCCGGTTCTCGAACGGGAAGCCAGGGGATGAGAAGCGGGGTATTCATATTCAGCGGTACAAGGGACTCGGGGAGATGAACCCGGACCAACTTTGGCGCACGACCATGGATCCGGAGGCGAGGACGATCTACCAGGTGACGGTAGACAGCGCGGCTGAGGCTGACGCGATTTTCAGTCGGCTCATGGGCGAGGACGTGGAGCCGCGGCGGAAGTTTATCGAGAACAACGCCAAGTACGTCAAGAACTTGGACGTGTAGGAGAGAAGGTCGTTGACGAAGTACAGCAGGTCATCCCGGTGACTGACCCCAAACGACTGAACATGCAAGAGCTGGTCTCGTACCTGGCCGAAAATGCGGGGCACTGGATCGAGAGTCAGCGTGCCCAGCACCGGGTGCACGCGGACCCGCTGCCTGACACGACGCTGGCCGCCCTCAGCGGCTTCTTCGAGAAGGGGACGCTGGATCGGACCAGAATCAGGCATGTCCCCAGCATCGAGAACCCTCCCTTCTACAAGGAATTCGAGGAGGCTGGAGAGGCTTTTCCTCTGGACTTCACGGTCTGGGCGGCCATCACCTTCGGGGACGTTATCCTCGTCAATGGCGAGCAGGTTCCAGGGCCGCCGTCCCACTCGGTCGTCTTCCACGAGATGGTCCACGTGGTGCAGTATGACGTGCTCGGGATCCACGAATTCGCCCGCCGCTACGTGGAGCCCTTCATACAGAACCGCTTCAACTACATGTCGATTCCGCTTGAAACCGTCGCCTTCGACCTCCAGGGACGATTCGAGGAATCGCGTGGAGACCCGGTCTCCGCAGAGGCGGAGATTCGTTCGAGAATCGGTGCGCCGGGGCTTCCTTACGCCGGGAGTGGAAGGGCTGACTAACGCCTAGCGCCCGGGCCGCCTTCAAACGGCGTCCGGACTCGGTCGTCGCTCACCCCCCGGCCCCCCGCTGGCCGGGCCGTCTCTTGCCAGGCATACCTTAGCCGAGCGGTCCCGTGATCCGGAGTACGTATACCGCGATGAGTCCCAACACGCCGATCACGGTCAGATAGTAGATCGTCGGCAGGATGGTCTTCCGCAGGGTGGCTCCTTCCCGTCCCAGGAGCCCCACGGTGGCCGACGCGGCGACCACGTTATGGATCGCGATCATGTTGCCCGCCGCGGCTCCCACGGCCTGGAGTGCCACGATCATCGCGCTCGACATGGCTAGGCGCGCCGCCACACCGTGCTGGAAGGCAGAGAACATGAGGTTGCTGACGGTGTTCGAGCCGGCGATGAAAGCCCCCAGGGCTCCAGTTACGCCCGCGAAGAGAGGCCAGACGCCCCCTACGGTGTCGGCGACCCAACCCGCCATTTCGAGCGGCATCGATTCGAGGCCCGAGCTGTTCACACCCGAATTGATGTAGACTCGGACCATGGGCACCGTGAATACCAGTACGATGCCAGCTCCCACGAGAACGCGCGTGGAGTCGACGAACGCCTTCCCGACGGCGGCCGCGCTCATGCGGTGCAGGAGCGCTGTGATCCCCACGACCGCGATCAGGAGCGTGCCCGGCAGATAGAAGGGTTGGGTGGAGGCGGTCACCGTCGTTCCGAAGATCTCCGCCCACTCGATGGTGAAGCTCCGCAGCATATCTCCAAACCATAACTCGGGATGGACATCGAACCAGGGGAATTCACGAAGGCGGCTCAGGACCAGGAGAATCGCTAACAAGAGGTACGGAATCCACGCCTTTCCGGCCGACATCTCGGGGTGTTCTCCTTCGTCCTTCGGGCCGACCTCGAGATCGCTCACCCACTCGGAGGGCCATTGGTTCGACGAAGGGAAATCCCAAGTGTCCTTCGGGAGGAGGAACCCCCTCCGTGCCGCGGTGGACACGACCGCGAGCCCGATCAGGCCTCCCAAAAGCGATGGGAACTCCGGCCCGATGAGCCATGCCGTAAGGAAGTAAGGAACGGTGAAGGCGAGACCACCGAACAGCGCAAACGGCACGATCGATACCCCTTCGGTCCACGACTTCCGTGCGCCGAAGAAGCGGGTCATCATGACGACCATCAGGACGGGCATGATCGTGCCGGTAATCGCGTGCAGGCCAGCCGCTCTAACGGCCACGGCCCGGACGTATTCGGGCAACGTGACCCCCGCGGCAGCAATCGCGGCCGTGAACTCGGGGCCCACCACCCCGCCGTTGACACCCACCAGAATCGGCGTCCCCATCGCACCGAACGTCACCGCTGTGCTCTGGATCATCATGCCCAACATCACCGCGCCCGCCGCCGGGAAACCCATGGCAACCATGAGTGGCGCGGCGACAGCGGCGGGCGTCCCGAATCCTGCGGCACCTTCGATGAAGGATCCAAACAGCCAGGCGATGATGACGACTTGAACCCGGCGGTCATCGCTGATGTCGTGGAAGCTCCTCCGTATAGCCGTCACACCCCCCGACCGCTCGAGCGTGTTCAGGAGGAGGATGGCTCCGAAGATGATCAGGAGTAGGTCGAAAGTGGTAAAGAGCCCCTGAATGGTCGAAGCCGCCACGTCCACGACGGGCATGTTCCAGACGCCCAAGGCGATGACGACCGCCGTGACGTAGACGATCGGCATGGCCCACTTGGCTGGGATCCGGAAGCCCACAAGGAGGACTCCGCCAAGAAGGATGGGCAGGGCGGCCAGCATGGCTAGGGTTGCAGGACTCACGGGGGGCTCCTTTGCCTTTTGAGATCGGTCCCGGTCGGCGATCCGACCTGGGCTGTGCTCACACCCAACCTTCAACCGGCCCACGCCTTCGGACCGACCGGGCAACATGATGTGGGGAGAGGGATAGGAAAAGACCGCGTCCGGTTGAGGGGGAGGCGTGGGAGGGTGGTGTGGCTTGGCGGATGTCGGGGCAACCGCCTATCTTTGGCCCGGCGACTCCCCGCCGTGAGCGCCTCCTCGCCCTTGGACAGGATGGCCCCATGGAGCACAATCCGGACGCACCCTGGTACGGCCGACTGCACTGGCAGGTGCTGACCGCCATGGTCGTCGGCGCGCTGTTCGGATTCGTCGGTGGGGAGGAGATGGCGGATCGGGTTGGATGGATCGGTGATCTGTTCATGAAGTTGCTCCGCATGGTCATCGTGCCGCTCGTCCTGACGTCGATCATTTCGGGTGTGGCGTCGGTGGGTGGGGGGCGCTCCCTCGGCCGCCTGTTCAGCAAGACGATGGGCTACTACGTGCTCTCGAGCTTCCTTGCGGCCTTCGTGGGACTGCTGATGGTCAATCTCATCCGTCCGGGGGTGGGGGCTAATCTGACGGGCACCGACCAGCAGGCGCTCCCCGAGTTGTCCACGCCGGAGTCGCCGATCCAACTCCTTCTCGACATCGTACCGCAGAACGTCGTTCAGGCCGCGGCAACGGCCGACATGCTGGCGCTGATCTTCTTCTGTATCGTCTTCGGAGCCGCGCTCTCGACCCTTCCGGACAAGTCCCGCAGGCCGCTCGTCGAGTTCTTCGACGCGCTCTTCCATGTGATGATGACCCTCACGTCGGGCATCATCAAGTTCCTGCCCATCGGCGTGTTCGCGTTGATCACGCGCATGATCGGTACGACCGGCTTCGACGCCTTCCGCCCGCTTGCGATGTATGCGCTCACGATCTTCTCCGGCGTGACGATCCACTTCTTCGTGAGCCTGCCGATCCTGTTGATCCTTCTCGGACGAATTTCCCCGCGCATTCACTTCGCTAACATGCGCGAGCCGCTGTTGATCGCTTTCTCGACCAGTTCCTCTGGGGCGACGCTGCCCGTCACGATGAACGTGGTCGAAGAAAAGGTCGGCGTATCCAACAAGATTGCGTCCTTCGTTCTGCCGATGGGGGCTACGATCAACATGGATGGCACCGCAGTCTTCGAGTGTGCCGGTGCACTTTTTATTGCGCAGGCGATGGGATTCGACCTAACCATTATGCAGCAGGGGATTGTTGTGCTGACCGCGCTTTTGGCGTCGATCGGTGCCGCAGCTGTGCCCTCGGCCGGGCTCGTAGTGATCTTCATCGTGCTGGGAGCGATCGGCCTGGAGGGCCCGGATGTGAACGTCATCGTCGGATCGATGCTGGCTATCGACCGGCCGCTCGACATGTACCGAACGGCGGCCAACGTCTTCAGTGACTCCTGCGGCGCGGCGATCATCGCGCGGTCGGAGGGAGAGACCGGCGTAGACACGGAAGTGCGGTAAGAACCCGAATTCAGCGGTTGGCGGTGCGTGCCGTCGGGCGCCTCTAGAATCCTGAGTTGATCCCGCTGATCCCCCCACTCCTCTTCTCCGACGACGAGACCGTACGCTCTGAGGCAGTCAACGCGCTAGGGCAGGCGGTGTTCCGAACGGATGGTGACAAGGTGGCGGAGGGTGACGTGATCGTGCGGGCCACACTAGTCGTCCCCGTGGTCGAGTGAGCTTGTTGGACACCCGGAGGTCGACCCGACAACGTTCCAGAGCCGTCTAGAACGGAACGTCTACTGCGTCGCAGAGGAACTCCATCAGCGGCGTGGCGCTCCGAAAAACCCTTTTGAGTTCCTGGGGAAGCTTCGGGTCGGTGATCATCTTCTTCGGAACTTGAGCCACGCCGATGAAGTCCTTCCGCTTGAGGTCCTCGACGAGGGGGTGGTCGGGGTCGAAACCCTTGGGTGGCCGTTTCAGCCGGTCGCCCTCCAACACGTAGGTGTCACGAAAGCGTTTGGCGCCAACCGTTCGTTTCCAGGCCTGCGCATCGTCGACGATCGCCTCCCGGATCTTCTTCAGGCTTGGTGAGTCGGGATGCCACATGCCGGAGCCGGCGAAGCACCCACCACGGTCGATGTGGAGGTAGTATCCGGGCGCGTGGGCGTCCTTACCTAACTCGTGGCGAAACTGGATGCCGATGTGGGTCTTGTACGGGGTCTTGTCCTTCGAGAACCGCGTGTCTCGGTAGATTCGAAACATCGAGCCGCCGACCGTCCGCGGATCCGACCGGAAGTGCTCGCTCAACGTTTTTAGGTGGGCTCCGAAGTCGATGATGAACCGGATGGCGGGATCCTTCACGTGGTCTTCGTAGCGGTGCTTATTTTCGTTGAACCACTCCCGTTTGTTGTTCTCGGTCAGGTCCTTCAGGAAGGTGAAGGTCTCTTTCGTAAAATACGCTGCCATGTCGTTGCCGGCGGCTTTTCTCAGCCACCGGTGATCGTCCGCGGCTTCAGAGGTGGAAGTTTGGCCTGTCCCAGCGTGTTCGTATCAGTGCCGAACCAGATGGAGTTCGTGGCCTCTTCGTAGAACATGTGGCGAACGGATCCACCCCCACTTCCGATTTCCGTAACCGAGAAGAACTCTTCGGTGTCGGGGTCGAAGCCCACGAATTTGTTGGGCTGCACACCCGACTCGACGAACCAGATCCGGTCCGAGTCGTCGATGGCCACGCCGTATGGCCTGGACTGAGAGCCAGACGGGTTGTCCCACTCCTCGACGTCCCCGGTGAGTGGATCCAACCGACCGAGGCGTCCCAAGGCGTAGTCCACATACCAGACTTTGTCCTCCGAGTCGATCACCAGTCTCCTCGGCCTTGACCCCTCGTCGGGCAGATCGAACGTCTTGAGCTGCATCGATTCGGGGTCAACCGTCGCAATCTTGTTGATGTTGAAGAGCACGATCCAAGGATGACCGTCGGAGTCGATCTTGATCCCGTATGGACGGCTGGATGAAGTCCGGCCGCCGGCCACCACGTCGGGAGTCTTCAAGAGCTCCACCTCACCCGTTTCGGTGTCGAAGCGGCCGACGAAATTACCCTGTTGCACGGTGAACCATATCTCCCCCTCGTTTCCGATCACGAGGGTGTGGGGATCGCGGGCCGCTTCGTCGGGCATCGGGAATATTTCGACCTCACCAGACTCGGGGTCTTGAGAGGCAATGTTTCCGACCCGATTGCCACTGTAATAGACCGTTCCATCCTCAGCCACGACCACATTGTGGGGCCCGGTGCCGTCTTGGAGGGGGAACTGCTTGAACTCCCCCGTTTCGCGGTCGAGCCACGCTGTGTAGTGGCTCCGCTGGCCGACGAACCACACCTTACCATCCGGAGCGACGTAGGGATCGCGTGGCCGGCTCTGTTCCCACGGGACGTCCCACTCGGCGATCTCTATCGTCTGGTTCTCCTGAGCGCCGAGCACCGGGACGACAAGGCCCAGGGCGAGGAGCGAGAGGAATGCCGATTTGAGCGGGCGCATAATTACCTCCAGGAAAGTGGATCGCGGGCCCTTGCCCTGCCTGCCTTCATGGTGAAATGAAACGTGGATCGTCACGCGTTAAGAGATTCGGCCCCCCACGACTGTCTCACGTCATCAGCGACCTCTTCGAACTTGAGCGCTGCGATGGCGTCGAGCTGCTGACCGACGGAGTGCTCGAGAAGCTTCCGTATCAGGGCCGTCGGATCATCCAGGTCCCATTCCACCAGGGGTTCAGGGCCTTCTTCGAGTACTTGTAGAATTCGGAAGACCAGATAGGTATCGTCGAGTAGTCCGGGCAACCCGAGCGTTATCTCGGGCATGAGATCCACCGGGTGGAGAAAGTAGCGGGTAGCCCGATCGAGAACCGGCTGGACGACATGCCCCAGGCTCCGGTCCTCGGCCTCCTGAGCGGCGGCCGCCAGGACGAGCGGCACGCTCTCTATGATCTCCAGAAGGAGTTCGGCGGTGTCTAGGACCTCCGCCTCGGACATGTCGGGCAGGCGCCCTCGCACGTAAGTCGCCAGCCGATCGGGGCCCCGAGCTTTGGCGCTGTCGATGACGGCCTGGATCTCATCCAGATTCACGCGTTTCTCCGACTGGTTTGAACGCTCGAAGGCCTTACTCCTTCAAAAGCCTTCACGGACTGTCTGGATACACCGAACCGCGGCCGGTGGAGCCAACATCTTCAGGCGCTGCTGGGCCCGATTCCTAGACGACTCCCCAGCCCCTGGGGGCTGGGGAGTCGTCTAGATCAGCGTTGCCTGACGGTCTTGCTACGGCTGATAAGCCGGCCCGTCCGACGAGACGCGTATGGTGCTACGGCAACGCGTAGTACACAGCGGCGCCGACGAGAAT
>UINC01000631.1_pt1 | contig 10556 bp, 7 predicted proteins | sample 5385821 | NCBI WGS metagenome assembly UINC01 (sample SAMEA4666929, study PRJEB26691) | marine metagenome | isolation source: Pacific Ocean | place: Pacific Ocean | collected 2011-10-13
TTGCCAATCTCAATCGAATCGCTGAAATCAGTCGCACACTAGCGGATCCACGCGGTGTACAAGAGGCCCAAATCGAGGCAATGATCAGCGAGGGAAAGGCTGTTGTCAGCCAGTCGCTTGGGCTTCATTCCACCGAGGTTGCCGGTTGCCAGTCGGGGCCCGAAATCGCCTACGACTTTGTTGCCCGTAACGACGAGGAGGCCCTGCGCATCCTCGATGAGACCGTGCTTCTTCTACTGCCCTGCATCAATCCGGATGGCCAGGTATGGGTCACCGATTGGTACCGCCAATGGGTTGGTACTGAATACGAAGGCGCAGGCCTGCCCTGGCTGTACCACACTTACTCGGGCCACGATAACAACCGGGACGGGGACTTCCTGAATCTGGTCGAATCCACTTACATTGCAAAGGTGCTGTACCGCGATTGGACGCCCCAGGCTTATGTCGACCACCATCAGATGGGTGGCGGCGGTGCACGAATGTACGTGCCGCCGTACAGCGATCCCATCCGCCCCTACGCTGATCCACTGATGTGGCGTGAGCTCTCCTGGTACGGCGCACACATCGCCTACAAACTCGAAGAAGCCGGCAAGGCAGGCATCATCAACGCTGCCCAGTATCCGGGCTGGGGCCACTTTGGATGGCACTGGATCACGCCGTTCCACAACATCGCTGGGATGTTGACCGAGTCGGCAAGCGCTCAGCTGGCGACGCCCGTGTACGTTGATCCTGATCAATTGTCGGGCGGAGCCCGCCAACTGCCCGAGTACGAAGCCCAATCAACCATGCCGAATCCATGGCCGGGTGGATGGTGGCGTGTGCGGGACATCGTCGAGATGCAGAAGATCGCCGCCTGGGCGCTGCAGGACATGGCAGCTCGAAATCGCGAGACCGTGCTGCGAAACCAGTATCTCAAAGCGACCCGGCAAACCGAGCGCGGGGCGACCGATTCGACGAACGCTTTCGTGATTCCGTCGACACAACACGATCCGCTCACGACCGTGAAGATGATCAACACATTGATGCTGTCAGACGTGGAGATACAGATCGCCGAGTCACGGTTTGAGGCAGGTAATCGCCTATACGATGAGGGTTCGTTCGTCGTTTCGCTGGCACAGCCCAAGATGGGCTTGATCCGTAATCTTCTAGGACAGACGTTTTATCCTGACAACGAGTGGACAAGGGCGCGAGACGGCTCCCCCCTAAGACCCTACGATACTTCCACTCACACCATGGCTGAGATCATGGGTGTGCAGGTGGATCCCGTGGGCGGTGCGGTCACGGGTGACCTCCGGGTGCTTGAGGCTCCGATTCCAGTAGCAGGAACGGTGGAGGAGAGCACCTACCACGTGCTCGATGGACAACTTAACGACAGTTTCCGCGCTGTCAACCTGCTGCTCGAACAAGGGGGGAACGTGCAGCGGGTCACACAACCCAGTGGCGATCTCCGTCCCGGCGACTTCATTATAGAGGCGGCGCCACCGGTTGTGACCGAAGTAGCACGCCGAACCGGAGTCGACTTTGTCGCCGCCGATTTGCCCTCGACCGAGATCCTGAGCGGAGTCTCTAATTCCCGCATCGGCATGTACCAGCGCTATGGCGGTGGCAATATGGAGGAAGGCTGGACTCGACTGGTCTTCGAACAATTTGACTTTCCGTACTCCTCGGTAATGGACGCCGAGATACAAGCTGGTGACTTAAATGCCAGCTATGACGTTCTTGTGTTTCCGGACGATTCGTGGGCCGCGATCACGGGGCTTCCGGGGACGGATGGTGGAGGACGGGGTGGTCGGGGTGGTGGACGTGGCGGCAACACACCGCCCGACTACCGCAGCGGCATAGGCACTGAAGGCGTACAAGCTATCCGTGACTTCGTCGAAAACGGTGGCACCGTTGTCGCCATGGGGGGCGCCACCGACTTCGCCATTCGGGCGCTTGACCTGGGAGTTCGGAACGCACTTACAGGGTTGGATTCTATGGAGTTCTTCTGTCCCGGCTCGACGTTGCACGTCGATGTCGACGCCACTAACCCTCTCGCCTGGGGGATGCCGAAGGATGCGCTGGCTCTTTTCTGGGGCAGCCCTGCTTTCGAAATCACAGCAAGCGACGCCTACAATTACGATCGGGTCGTCACCTACGCTGAGCGCAACATCCTGCAAAGTGGCTGGCTGGTCGGCGAAAAGCACCTGTCGAAACGGGCTGCTGTGATCACAGCACGGGTCGGTGAGGGCAAAGTTGCCCTACTTGGCATCCGGGCACAGCATCGCGCCCAAACACACGGGACCTACAAGTTGCTCTTCAACGCGCTAATAAACTAGGGAGGACAATGCTCGGTCTGAAAATTGGAGGCCGGGCAAGGAAATCCTTGCGCGATCTGACTAAAATAGCCCATCCTATCGCCGGCCCCACGAGCTCTACTTGCTCTGCCAGTCATAGGCGTGCAAGAGTTGTCTAATATCTGTTTCAAACAATCCGGAGATATCCTTGGGCAAAGGTGACCGACGAACGCAACGCGGCAAGATTTGGCGCCAGACGCACGGCAAGTCGCGCAGGCGCGCGCAAGAGAAGGTCCGGGCACGCCAACGGCACGGCCCGAAGCCATCTCAGATCCAACAAAAGAACAAAGGAAACTAGTTCCGGAGTTCTCTCGTACCCTGCTAGCGCGCACACAGATGCACGTGCCATGGGAGACCCTGCGCAGATGACAACCTGATGCGGGCATTCTCTTTTCTCCATTGTGCGGACCTGCACCTCGGGGCCACGATCAAGACACTGACCGGCCTTCCAACCGAGTTCGAACCACGCCTGATCAATGCACCAATAGCAGCTCTCGACCGGATCGTAACGACGGCTATCGAAAAGAAGGTCGCGGGCGTCATCATGGCGGGTGACGTTTTCGATAACACTCACCCCAGCGTGTCCACCGAGTACCAGTTACGCGATCGCCTTCAAAAACTCGGGGCGGCCGGCATTCCGACACTTATCGTCGCCGGGAACCACGACCCGCTCGACAACACCGTCAGCAATATCGAGTACCCGGAATCAGTGCATTTTTTTGGTACCAAGGTCGACGTCATCCCGCTGATGCGGGATGACGAAATTCTTGCCCACGTCTACGGCGTTTCGTACGGAACCAGTAAAGAAACCAAGAACCTTGCCACCGAGTTCCCCAGCAAGCCCAAAGGTCCATTTTCCATCGCCGTGCTGCATACCAACGTCTCTGGTCAAACCGGTCATGATTCTTACGCCCCCTGCGAACTCACCGACCTCGTAGAAAGAGAGTTTGATTACTGGGCTCTCGGCCACGTGCACACACGCAAGACGTTGCGAGAGAAAGGGCCAGTCGTGCACTACCCGGGCAACGTACAGGGGCTTCATAGAAATGAGGAGGGGCCCCGCGGTGTCACGCTTGTCGAGGTCACATCCGACGGATCAGTCGAAATATCACCCGTCTGGACCGACACCATCCGTTGGTACCGGAGGGAAAACTCGATTGACGATCTCAAGTCCGTGGGTGACGTCATGGACATGTTTGCCGAGATCAGCGACGAAATCAGCGAGGATAGTCCGGACAGGCTGCACATCGTTTCATGGAAATTGAACGGCTCAGGCCCGGTTCACGCTGAACTGCGGAATCCCGTGGCTCACGCCGACCTGGTGGAGGTGTTGCGCAAAAAGCACGCTCCTGAACCCCACGACGGTGCGGTTTGGCTGCGGCAATTGAATGATGAAACCAGCCCTGCGCGTGACATCGATCAACTGCGCAAGCAACAGGACCTGCTCGGCAATCTGCTAAGACTTGCCGAAGAGGCCCGGCACAACCCTGGCACCCGGGTGTCGGCCGCGATCGACAATGACCTCGATTCCAGTTCGCCGAATCAAGTCAGTGCGGCGATCGAGATGGAACTTGAAGAACTGATGGGATCGCCTGACCTTTACAAGGCGCTCGGTGAAGATCCGTGGAGCGCCATTGACTGGAATCGAGTGCTGGCACGCTCCGAGGTGCGCTCGATCAACGAACTTCTAGACAAAGACGTCGACCCATGATCTTCAAGCGTTTCCACATCGACGGATTTGGTATCTGGTGCAATCAGACTTTCGATAGCCTTGATCCTGGGCTCAATATCTTCTTCGCCGCCAACGAAGGCGGCAAGACAACCTTAATGAATTTCGTGCGAGCGATGCTGTACGGCTTTCGATCGAGCCGCAGCCGCCATGGCCCTCGTTACGAACCCCTGCGCGGAGGCAAGCACGGCGGATACCTCGAGATCCACGACGACGGCAAAACATTTCGCATCACCCGCACGGAAGACGGCAGTTCTCCCGGTGACCTGCAGATAACCGATGAGTCCGGAAAGGAATTATCCAAGCCCAAGGACACGCTCGAGAAATTTCTCAACGACACCTCGCAACCGTTATATGAAGATGTATTCGCGTTCGGTCTCTCGGCGCTCCAAGGGTTTCTGGACAACGATGAAATTTTAAAAGCAGGAATGGCAACGTCGGGAATTGACCCGCGCGGCTTTCAAAAAAAACTGGAGAAAGAAGACGACAAATACTTCCGGAAGAATCACCGTAAGAAAAGCCGGGTAGTACATGATCTCTTGGCAGACATCGAGGAGTTACAGACAGAAATCAAGCATCTTGAAGAACGTCCCAAAGACTACAGCCGGCTGCTGGAGAAACGGGAATCGCTGAAAGCAGACTTGGTTGATCTTGATGACGAATTGAAGAAAAGGCGAGACAAAGTCAAGACGGCTGAACTGCATAAAAATGCTTGGCCCTCCTACAAAGACCTCCTCAATGCTGAGTCGGCACTGAAAGCTTTCAATGTTTCTACCGGGGAAGCCAAAACCGCCGAGAAAATCCATGCCCAGCTGATCGAGGAACTGGCCGAGAAAGAACGTGAGCTTCAGGATCCGAAAAACAATCTGCAGAGCGACGGCGGTTCCCCACGTGATCCAGGTACTGGCAAGAAGGCGAAATTAATTGGGCCAGTCGCCTTGGCGTTCGTGGGGTTGGCTCTGGTGGGATTGGCGCTTTGGAAACAGTCGTGGCCGGCTGGAATGGCGGGAATGGTCGCCGCTATAGGCGCGTACTTCCTCTATAGACAGATCGAGACCCTGAAGGAAAAGGAAGTCAACCAGAACAAGGCTGAACAGAACAAACTTCAATCAGTCAAAGATCAGCTCAAGGAACTAAAAGAGAAATACGAGAAGGCCTGGCTCATTTTCAACGCCAAAGCTAACGAACAAGAAGATGTGAACGATCTTCGGGCATCTTTGGAGAACATCGGCACCAAGAATGAGAGCGAGCGCCTACTTCTCGACGCTCAAACTGCAGTCGAAACCACTGGAGAAGACGACAGCGCCCTCAATAAAGCGATTGGAAGAATAGAAGCAAATATGACCCAACTCGAAGGCGACGTTGATCTCGACACCCTTTTGCTCAAGAGGGAACAGAAACGTACGGATCTGAAAAGCGCCATCGAAATGTGGGCCGAGCTTACAGTCACAGCGAAATTGTTCAATCTCGCCATGGAAGCCTACGAAAAGAATGACCAGGACAGCATCGTCGAGCGGGCATCGAAATATTTTTCCATCATGACCCAGGAAGCTTATTCACAGGTTCTCGTGCCACGGGGCGAGCAAGATAAGAAGAAAATCCGGGTCGAAGCGACTGCATCCGGGAATCGAAAGGAGCCCGACGAGCTATCACAAGCTACCAAGGAGCAGCTCTATCTCGCCATGCGTCTGGCAAATGCCTCGCACTACGCTGAGCGTTGCGTCGCCCTACCCCTGATCACCGATGACATCCTGGTTAATTTTGATGAGGACCGTGCCAAAGCGGCGGCAAAACTTCTGGTCACCTACGCAGCTGACGGCCACCAGGTACTTTTATTCACCTGCCACCGACGCATGGTCGATATATTCAAGGCCCAAGCCCCCCATGCGCAAGTGCATGAGCTCCCCAAACTAAGCTGATTCGGTTGTCACCAAGCGTCGTTTAGTGGTAGGAATTCAGCTACAAACATACGTTTCGATTAGACGCACCTGGGGAATTACATGAGCGAAACTAAATCAGGATCACTGGATCCCAAGAGCCCCAACACCAAGACGCAAGGCAGCGTCTCTCGTAGGGGTTTCCTCAAGGGTCTCGGAGCCGGGGGGATTGGCTCCGCAATAGCACCAGCTGCTGTGCTGGGGGCCAGCACAGTGGCAACCGCAGGTGCTGTCGCTGCGCCCGTGCAGGGCCGAGGCGAAATGGTCGGACCTGGCAGAGTGCCGATCCGCCTTCAAGTCAATGGTGAAGAGGTAGCAATTGACGTTGAGCCGCGAGAGACGCTGCTCGACGTGCTGCGTCAGGACAGAGACACCAGCGGAGACTATGTCGATTTCACCGGCAATAAGCGAGTCTGCGACCGCGCCAGTTGCGGGGCGTGCTCGATGCTGGTCGACGGCCGTCTGACATACGGTTGTACGATGCTGGCGATTGAGGCCCAGGGGCATGAGGTCATCACCGTCGAGGGCCTCGGAACACCCGGCTCCATGAGTGCCGTACAAGAAGCGTTCGTGGAGACTGACGCTCTGATGTGTGGGTTTTGCACACCAGGAATGGTTGTCGCCGTTACCGCATTATTGGAGGAGAATCAGGACCCCACTCGTGACGAGATCCGCAAGTCCCTTGACGGCAACATCTGCCGATGCGGGACCTACCCACGCATCTTCGAGGCAGCTGAAATAGCCGCGGCGCGGATGAGGGGAGCATAACGATGGCGACTGAACCTAAGAGCCCGAAACCTGCCACCGTGCGCAACAGCGAAACCCTGCGTGACGCTCTCGAAATCGAAACACCCCGTATGCGCAAGGCGATCGAGGCAACCCGCCCCGAAACCGTCGAACGATGGGCACAGGAAGCCGCTGAGCCACGACAGTGGTCGTGGCCAAGCGAACGGCGTCTGATCGGCCAGCGTATCCCTCGCCTCGACGGCGCCATCAAGGCGACTGGTGAAGCAACTTACTCATATGACGTCAACCAGCCGCGCCTCTGTTACGGGAAAATGCTTCGTTGCCCCCACGGACGCGCCCGTATTGTCTCGCTCAACATGGCAGCCGCCGAGAGGGCCCCTGGGGTTGTCGCCGTGCACGTGCTTGCTGAAACGGGAGCACTCTTGCGTTATCACGGGGATCCGATTGCCGCTGTGGCGGCGGAAACCGAAGAACAGGCACGTGACGCCCGGCGTCTGATCGAAGTTGAGTACGAAGTGCTGCCCCACGTTGTGACCGAGGAAGATGCGATGCTGCCCGACGCCCCCCAGGTGAACGAGGACGGCAACATTCGCATCGGCCGGTTGCGAAGTTCAGGTGATGTACAAGCGGCGCTCGAAGATGCTGATGTCAACTTCGAAGGGATATTCCGCACCCAAGTACAGACTCACAGTTCACTAGAAACCCACGGCGTCGTCGCCGAATGGAACGGTGACGACCTAACGATCTGGGCATCAACCCAGGGGGTGCACGCTATCCGTCAATCTCTAAGCAATTACTTTGAGATTGATGCCACTCGGGTCCATGTCGTGACCCCGGTGATGGGTGGAGGCTTCGGTTCCAAGCTTGGTCCCGGAGTCGAGGACGCAACGGCGGGCGAACTAGCGCGCTCCTCCGGTCGTCCGGTGAAGATGCTTCTTGAGCGAGATGAAGAGCATCTTGATACCGGCAACCGGCCCTCAGCGGTCGCGCGGATACGAGCTGGCGCGACGCAAGACGGAACACTGACCGCCTTCGAGGCTACTGGTTACGGTACCGGAGGCATCACCAGCGGTGCTAACTTTCCGATGCCATACATCTATAGTGTGGCAAATTCTTACTACCAAGCCTCTGCGATATACACAGACGCTGGTAACCAGCGTGCCATGAGGGCGCCAGGTCATCCGCAGGGCTCTTTTATCACGGAAGCTGTGATGGACGAGCTCGCTACTCGTCTGCAGATGGATCCGGTCGAGTTTCGCCAGAACAATCTCCCCGAAAATTCTCTCTGGAGTGAACAACTTGACCTTGGCGCCGCCGGAATCGGCTGGGAAAACTGGCACCCGCCTGGAGACCCCACACCAGGCCCAATGAAGAAGGGGCTTGGGTGTGCCATCTCCACTTGGGGAAGTGGTGGTGGTCGCACGCGGGCATCGTGCACCATCCATCCAGACGGTTCGGTAGAAATGAATACGGGCACACAAGACATTGGCACCGGGACCAGGACCATCGTTGCCATCGTCACTGCCGAAATCCTCGGCCTTGAGATCGAGGACATAACCGTAAACATCGGGAATTCCGATTATCCCTACTCGGGATCATCGGGAGGTTCAACTACCATTCCCTCGGTCTGTCCCGCTGTCCGCGTTACGGCAGGGCTGGCACTGGAGGCGCTTTTCGAGCAGATAGCACCCCAATTAGAGGTGGTGGCCGACCAGCTCGAAGCCCGTGTCGGGGCCATCGGTGTTATCGGCAACCCCGGTCGCTCTTGGAGCTGGTCAGAGGCCTGCAGAATGCTCGGCTCGCAGCCAATTGCTGTCAACGGTCAATGGGAGCGTGGATTGTCATCATCAGGGGTCAACGGCGCCCAGTTCGCTGCTGTCACCGTCGACACGGAAACGGGCGTGGTAACCGTCGACAAGGTATCAGCGTTTCACGACTGCGGGTTGGTGATTGATGAGCTGACTGCCGAAAGCCAAGTCAATGGCGGGATCATCGGAGGCCTGAGTTATGCTCTGTTCGAAGAGCGAATCATGGATCGGCCTACCGGACGTATGGTCAACCCGGACTTCGAGATGTATCACGTAGCCGGGCCGTCAGACATGCCTGAATTTGATGTCCACATGATGGACGTGCCGGAACGCGGCGTGCTCGGTTTAGGCGAGCCGCCAACCATTCCGACGGCGGCAGCGATTGCCAACGCCGTCGCTAATGCCATAGGAGTCCGCGTGCATTCGTTACCGATTACCCCAGGAAAGGTTCTCGGGGCACTCCACGAGGGCCCGGAGGCAACCCTGCCAACGACCCGTTTTGACTTGCTTGACGCAGCTATTGCGGCAGCAGCTGAAGGGAGTGACGACCAATGAAGGCATTCGAATACGTCGCACCCACAACTGTCGACGGGGCTATAGACCGGCTTGAGGAGCATCCCAACAACTCGCTGCCAATGGCTGGTGGGATGGACCTGATCGGGTTGATGAAAAACTATGTCCTGCAACCCGATGTCATCGTCGCTCTCGGCGATGTCGGTGGCCTGAGTCAAATCGAGGCAACCGATGATGGTGGTCTGCGCATCGGCGCCATGGTCACAATCGCCGACATCGCGGCAGACGATCACATCCGTACCAACTACCCTGCACTCGCAGCAGCAGCCGCCGCTGTCGGTACACCACAAATCCGTAACCGCGGAACAATCGGTGGCAACCTCTGCCAGCGGCCACGTTGTTGGTACTTCCGCTCGGAATACTACGACTGCCTTCGCAAGGAAGGAAGCGCATGCTTCGCGGTCGATGGCGACAATCGCTACCACGCCATTTTTGACACCGCCCCCTGCCCCATAGTGCACCCGTCAAACGTAGCGGTCGCACTGCAAGCTTATGGTGCCAACGTCGTGGTGGCAGGACCTGGTGCAGATGGCGCCCTGTCCGTTGAGAGCATGGCAATGGGCGATTTCTTCGTGCGGCCGGCGAACAACGTCCACCAGGAGAACGTCCTCTATCACGACCAGATCGTCGCAGCAATTGAATTAACTGGTACAACCGCCAACTCGGCCAGTTACACGATCAAGCACAAACAATCGCACGACTGGCCATTGGCAATGGCGAGTGTAGTGCTTGATATGAATGGCGACACGGTGAACTCGGCTAACATCGTCATGGGTGCGGTAGCACCAATCCCTTGGCGTGCCGAGGGCGCCGAGCAGTACCTCGTGGGCCAGACGGTGACCATCGGGAGTGCCGAGGAAGCCGCCGACCGTGCAGTCGCCGATGCTGAACCAATGGAGCACAATGCCTATAAGGTGCGGCTGGCCCGCACCGCCGTGAAGCGCGCCATCCTTGAGGCGGCCGGGGTCGACTGGACCACCGGATAAGCAGGAGCTAACGATGAGTAAATCGGACGTCAAAACAGGTTGTTGCCGCTACCTTCGAACCCGCTTGATGCACCTTCCCGACATGGAGCCAGATCCACATACGTATGGCTTCGATCTCAGTGAGGTGGGACATGTTTGGTGTGACAAGACGATGCGCGTTATAGGGCCAGACGACGGGCTGGTGGCGGAAGACAAGTGCGGCCCGGACCGTGCCTGCTTCCAAGGAAGCTAAAGTACAACAGGAATTACAGCCACGAGGGCTGTTTCCATCTGCCGCTGCATCGTTAATACGACGATGCTAGAATTGACATTCTGTAACCTGAATACGATCCGCCTGGACAGGAGATTCTAATGATGAGAAAGACAGCGCTTTGGGTCTTGCTCTTGGCAATGGCTATCACGCCGGCAGCGATCGCGACGACAACATGGAGCCTTGAGGG
>UINC01002492.1_pt1 | contig 10556 bp, 12 predicted proteins | sample 5385821 | NCBI WGS metagenome assembly UINC01 (sample SAMEA4666929, study PRJEB26691) | marine metagenome | isolation source: Pacific Ocean | place: Pacific Ocean | collected 2011-10-13
CATGGGGTTTGTTATTGGAGAGATAGTCAGACGTATAGATGGGCGAGTAATCAGTCGATTTCTTCAAGATGAGGTCTTTGACCCGATTGGCATAAGCGATTTCCACATTGGACTGCCCCCGGAAAAAGAATCCAGAGTCGCCACGGTTTATGGCATGGAAGGATTCTCCGACTCCAAAAAACTCGAGTTTTTCAACACTTCCAAAGCACACCAAGCTATCATCCCAGCATCAAACGGCATATCGACGGCTCGTGATCTTGCTCGATTTTACGGCATGTTATCAATGGGCGGTTCTTTAGACGGAGTCGACATCATGAGACCTGGAGCAATCAAAGGCGCTGCCGTCCAACAACTTGAGGGTTTGGACAAGGCTGCCGACTATCCACGATGGGTGAAGTTGGGTCTAGGTTGGGCTATAGACGATCCCTCGATGGGGTCACCACTGGGAGAGGGTAGATTTGACCATTCTGTTGGGCATGGAGGATTAGGAAGTTGCGTGGGATGGATGGACATTAACCACAAACTAGGTGTTGCCATTCTGACCAATGGTGTACGTGAGCCTGAATCAAATGCTAAACGCCTTGGAGCACTCTCTGATGCTATAAAGGCATGTTTAAGTTAAACATGCCCTCCCCCCGCCCATGATCCACCATCGGCAAGAATTGTCTCCCCGCTAATAAAAGAGGATTCTTCAGATGCCAGGAACAGAATCACTTCGGCCATCTCGCTTGCTTTACCAATGCGTTTCATTGGATGGTTTTGGGCCACTATGTCCAAAGCGCCCACACTTTGGCTACTGCCCCGAGCCTGATGAGTATCAATAGATCCTGGAGCCACAGCATTCACCCTGACGCCCCTACGAGTATACTGATTAGCAAGCACAAATGTTAAGTGAATAACACCAGCTTTGCTAACAGAATATGGCACGGACCGCGAATATCCCTGAATGCCGGTAATCGAAGCTATGTTTACTATGGATCCTCCACCACTTCTCACCATTTCAGGCAGCGCATATTTACAACAGAAAAACAGTCCCTTCAAGTTAGTATTCATAATCAGGTCCCATTCTCTTTCTTCAACATGCTCAGCCTCCTGAGTTAGCACCAATACTCCGGCTCCATTCACTAGGACATCTAGGTGGCCAAATTTGTCTACGGTTGAACGGATCATATTTTCTACCTGGTCTAACTTAGATACGTCAGCTTCAATTGATTCAACTTTAGTGCTAACAGTTCTCGCAATCTCTAAAGTTTCCTTAATCGCAGCTCTATTCCTATCAACCACCACAACTGCCCCCCCCTCTTCCAAGAATCTGATAGTCACAGCCCGTCCTATCCCCGATGCACCACCAGTGATTAAGCAAACTTTATTATTTAACCTACCGGGCATATTATTATGTGCGTAGAGCCTTATCAATAATTTGTCTAAACCGGGCTTTTTCACTGATATAATCATCAGGCTCCACAGGAATTGGCAGAATATCTAAGGCCATTTTTATAGGTCCAGTTAACACACCTGCTTCCTCATTGGTGAGGTCCCACATTACAACAACATCTTCCGGGCTCCATTGGGCTATCTGCCTAAATCCATAGTCCTCTATAGCACGATTAACAATGTCTATTAATTTATCCATATATCACCATCGCTAATAGTTTCTTCGGCCAGAGTTCTGAGCTCCGCCATCCGCGATATAGGTAGATCCGGAAACATAAGAGGCTTCGTCAGACGCCAAAAACAAGATAACATTAGCTAGTTCTTCCGGTTTTCCGATTCTGCCCATGGGGTGACGCAGAATCGAGTTTTCTATGCTTTCATGGCTTTGAGTACTCCCCCTAGCCTGTGGTGTATCGACAGACCCAGGAATAACACAGTTAATCCGAATCCCCTGACTCGTATATTGGCCCGCGGCCACATTGGTCAAATGCTGTAATCCAGCTTTACTAACGTTATATGGTAATGACCTAGTAAATGCATCTATCGCAGCAGAGGACGCTACATTGATTATTGATCCGCCCCCAGTTTTAATCATATGGGGGATCGTTGCCTTCATAGTAAAAAAACTGCCCTTCAAGTTAATGTCCATAATCATATCCCACTGACGTTCTTCAACTTCTACCAACGGGCCTGTCAGCATAAGAACCGCAGCTAGATTTACTAGGACATCGACTCGTCCATATCTCCTCAAGGTCACATCAACCATATTTTCGACTTGGTTCCATTTCGAGACATCAACCGCTACCTGATCTACATCCGAGCCATACTGGCGCGAAAGTTGTAGCGTTTTTTCCATCTCTGATACATTACGATCAGCTATCATGACCAACCCGCCCTCTTTAGCAAACCGCACAGCAGTGGCTCTGCCAATTCCAGTAGCCCCTCCCACAACAATAGCAACCTTATCCTTTAATCTATCTGCCATCGCACTCCAAATTTCATAACTACCAATGACCGCATTATATGGCTCTATATTATGGGTCGCAAGGAGCTATATTGAGTATAATGCAGGCTATGCTCGAAGAGACATGTAAGATTATCAAGAATTACCTCCTCAACCTGAACCTAACGCTGGCGATCGCCGAAGCAACCAATTGTGGATTGATTAGTTATTTGCTCACCAGAGAACCGGGAAGCTCGCGATTTTTCCGTGGCAGCATATCTGCATACTCTAACCATTCTAAACTCAATCTTCTCGGAATTTCTGAATCATTAATTGGGACACATGGATCAGTTAGCAAAGAAATGGCCTTAGAAATGGCCTTTCGAGTAAGAACTCTTTTCGATTCAGATTTAGGTTTGGCAGAGACGGGAATAGCGGGCCCTAGTGGGGGCAGCCCTGCCAAACCTGCCGGTCTCTTCTATATAGCACTATCCAACAAAAATAGAGAGGACTACTGCACGGAACATTTATTCACAGGGAATAGAGACCAAACCAGGCTACAATCCACTAGTGCCTCACTGAAGATACTCCACCTCTATCTGAGTGAGCTCTAGAATTCCCCTAAGGCTTTTATAAAACTAAATCATTATCTATGCGAGAAGAAATGTGGGCCTATTTCCAATCATATCGTATCCATTACTAAAGCCGTTAGAATTTCTTTTTTTACTTCTTGATCGTGTTCAATCCCGACAGCAATCTCTAGTGCTTGCCAGGCTATCGATCCGCCTATACGACCTAAAGCCCATGCGGCATGGCTCCTAACTAATGCCTCATCGTCGTTGAGTGCTCGATTTAGAACTGGGACTGAATTCTCATCACCAAGATTCCCCAATACTACACAAAGATTTCGCTTGAGTCCCGTAAGTTTAGCTCTCCTGAGAGAACTACCAGCAAAAAGCGTCCTGAATTCCTCTTCGTCTATCTCCAAAAGTTTTTCTAAATCAAAGCCATCAAATACATTCAATTGGAAACTCTCTTCGTTTGTTGTCATAGCTTTCAGATTAACAGGGCAAACTTCCTGACATATATCGCACCCAAAGGCCCATTCCCCAATAAGTGGCCTCATCGGCACGGGAATGCTACCTCTATTCTCTATAGTTAAGTGCGAAATGCACCGTTGATTATCCAGAACATAGGGTGACACAAGAGCGTCCGTGGGACATGCCTCAATGCACAAGGTGCAAGTCCCACAATCCTTTTTTAGGGGGGGGTCTATATCTAAGTCGAGATCTGTTATCAATTGCCCTAAAAAAACCCAGGATCCATGCGAAGAGGTAAGGATGTTGGTATTTTTCCCAAACCACCCTATACCAGACCTTTGTGCAACAGCACGATCTAACATTGGGCCATCGTCCACATACCAACGAGCATTTACAGTATGGGTTAATCGTTCTTCGACATCTCTTACCAAACCTTTTAGTTTGTTTTTGATTACCTTATGATAATCTTTTCCCCAGGCATAACGGGCAATCTTGGTTCCATTCTTGGGCTGCTGAAACGATTCTGAAAGGTAACTAACTCCTACCGAAATAATACTTTTTGCTCCCGGTAGCAAGACATTCGGATCTGTGCCTCTGCGTACTCTACTTTGCGTATACCAAGACAACCCATCCATGAATCCTTGTTGAATTCTCTTTTCCGCCACAGCTCTTTCTCTTAAAAATGGTTCCGCCGAGGTTATACGCACGACATCAAATCCGAGATTGTATGCGCATGTTTTCACTAAATCAGTTGGATTTTCATCTATACTCATCTAAATGCGTTTCCGGGAGCCAAATCCTTCATCCGTATTGTGCCAAAATTGGATGGAATGTTCTCCTTTTTTCCAACAGAGAAAAACTTCTGTTTCACCCCATAGAAAGAGGAAATCAACAAGGCCCAATTTTATATCCCTAATAATTATTTGTTCATCATTGATTGCTTTAATCGTTTCTTCAAGGTCTGACCGTAATCTTTTTTCGTCTTCTTCCGCCTTTTTCATTTTTGCATCTATAGCCGAATATCCGTTCCTCCTACTCTTACTTTTGAGCCCCTCCATAGTTAGAAGTACGTTTTCTAGGGAATTCGCTGTACGGTCGATAATCAAAAATTTTTCCTCAAGCCATGCTAGATAACTAAAGGCTTCATCCATCGTAAATTGTCTACTTGTCATAGTTAACACTTTAGATGAATCTGCGACATTAAACTAGCACCTTGACAGGTTAATACTAACTCCATACCATTCTTCCCATTCTCATGCAGGAACAGACTATTGACATCATCACTTAACAGAACAGCGCTATACGATACCCACATTAAACTTGGGGGCCGAATGGTACCCTTCGCTGGCTTTGAAATGCCAGTCCAGTACACCAGCATACTGGAGGAGTCGAATGCAGTGAGGACTACGGGTGGGCTCTTTGACGTCTCGCATATGGGAAGAATTTATCTGAGCGGACCAGACTCCACCTCACTATGTGATTGGATCCAAACTAATAGAATTGGCAATCTCCGCATAGGTAGAGCTCGTTACTCACTGGTCTGTAACGAGAATGGAGGCATTATAGATGACACAGTTACCTATCGCCTAGATACGGATCGATATCTACTTGTTTGCAACGCATCAAATCGCCAGGATATTAGGAATTGGCTAGATAGGTGGCAAAACGAGAAATTTCCGAATCTGAAGATAGACGACGTCACTACAGAAACCGTGATGATAGCTGTGCAGGGCCCTCACGCAGCATCAACTATGGATGAACTCTGCCCAGAAACCCCATCGAATTTGAGGTTCTTTGGCAGTGGAGAAGGGACTATAGACGGCTACAAAGTCTTTTATGGTCGAACTGGATATACGGGAGAGGACGGATTTGAAGTTATATTAGAGGCAGAAAAGGGACCGATCCTTTGGGACAGACTAACGGCAAAAGGAATGAGTTCATGCGGACTCGGGGCTCGAGACGTACTCCGCTTAGAAGCCGCATTACCATTGCATGGGTCTGATATCGACCTTAACACGAATCCACTTGAAGCAGGATTAGGAAGATTCGTCAAACTTGATAAAGACTTTGTCGCTGCAGAATTGCTACGAAAACAAAATGAAGCAGGAATCGCGCGCAAATTAGTTGGGCTTCTGCCAGTTGGTAGAAGTATTCCACGCCACGATCACCTTATAAAAAATAACGACACCACCATCGGAAAAATAACAAGTGGAGGCTATTCTCCCACCCTTGACAGGAACATAGCCTTAGGCTATGTTTCACAGGATTTTACTACTGTTGATCAACACTTAACCATCGATATCAGAGGGAGACTTACCGATGCTGTAGTTTCCACTTTACCCTTTTATGTGAGGAAAAAGAAAGAATGAATCCTAGCGACAGGAGATACTCGAAAGATCACGAATGGGCTCAAATCGTCGGAGACGAAGTGATAATCGGAATTACCAATTTCGCGCAGGAACAACTTGGCGATATCGTTTATGTAGACCTTCCCGAAGTTGGATCCAACCTTGAACAGAGTTCAAAGTTGGGAGAGATAGAATCAGTGAAAGCAGTATCAGATATTTTCTCACCTATTGGGGGCGCTGTAATCGAGGTCAACCAAGCCGTACTCGATAGCCCGGAACTAGTGAACCAGGATCCATCAGGTTCTGGATGGTTGGTAAAATTGGCACCTAGCGACGCCTCTTCAGATTTCAGTTCTCTCTTAACATCGGACGAATACGATGAGTTGATTGAAAACGAGGCTCATTAACGTGCCAGTCCCTGACACTTCCTTTTTCCAATCACACTACATACCCAACACTCCTTCCCAACAACAGGAAATGTTGGACGCGATCGGTATCAACTCAATCGACGATTTGTTTTCAGACATACCCGCAAAATATCGACATCCTACTCTAGATATTCCTCACCCTATGTCCGAAATAGACCTTAAATCCCAACTTATGGCATTAGGTCTCAAAAACAGTAACCTTGAACAAAATGCATGTTTCCTGGGGGCGGGCGCCTACAACCATTTTTCTCCTAGCATTGTAAAACCAATTCTGACACGCGGGGAATTCCTCACATCATATACTCCCTATCAAGCTGAAGCGAGCCAAGGAACATTACAGGTAGCATATGAATTCCAGTCTCTAATATCCAACTTAATGGATATGGACGTTGCAAACGACGGCATGTATGACGGTGCTACGAGCTTTGCTGAGGCAGCACTAATGGCATGTAGGGTTACCAAACGCGATGAAATTTACGTGCTAGATACAATCAATCCTGTTTACCGCGAAGTAATTGAGACTTATGCGCTACCACAAAAACTCAAGATACACACACTGCCAGCTAAGAATCCGATGCTGCCTGCAACAGCAGCCTGCCTTCTAGTTCAATATCCTAATTTTTATGGGAATATAGAAGACCTCGCCCTATACAAAAGACAAACTGAAGATGCGGGGGCTCTTCTAACAGTATCCGCTGACCCGATTGCGATGGGGATGTTAAAACCCCCAGGTGAATTTGGTGCCGACATAGTGACTGGAGAGGGCCAAGGACTAGGTGTACCAATAAGCTACGGGGGGCCATACGTGGGATTATTTTGCACCAGGAAAAAATTTGTTCGCCAAATGCCAGGAAGGATTGTCGGACGTACAAATGATAGCGAGGGGAAAACTGGCTATGTTTTGACATTACAAACCCGCGAGCAGCATATAAGGAGGGAGAGGGCCACAAGCAATATCTGTACTAGCCAGGCCTTACTGGCCCTGGCCGCTACCATCATGATGGCAGCAGTGGGCAAAACCGGATTTCGCCAATTATCCGAGCTGAATTATCACAAAGCTCACTATGCCGCCTCTCTTATTGAAAAGCTTCCTGGGTTTTCACTTCCAATCCAAGGAGAATTCTTCAACGAATTCGTCGTGAAATGTCCAACCAGCCCCTCCAAAATTAATAAGCGGCTGCTCGCTAATGAAATAATTGGAGGGTTAGACATCAGTTCCTCAATGCCTAACTGCATGCTTATCGCTGTGACCGAAATGAACACCGAATCTCAAATCACTGCATTAGTAACAACCCTTGCGGAGTTTGGTTCATGAACAATATCCACGCATTCCAAAGGAAATTGCTAATGGAACGCAGCATCCCAGGAAGAATTGGTTCAATTCTACCTGATCTCGATGTTCCCAAACAAAATTTGCCTAGACCAGAATTACTCCGCGACAACTTGGATTTCCCTGAATTATCTGAACCGGAAATCGTTCGATACTTTACAAATTTGAGTCGTCTAAATTTTTCCATAGACACAAACTTTTACCCTCTCGGCAGTTGTACCATGAAATACAACCCGAAAATTAATGACGAAATTGCTTTCTCTCCTGGTTATGCTGGACTTCATCCGAATCAACCAGTCGAAGAAATTCAGGGCGCATTAACAATCCTTTATAGACTTCAAGGCTATTTGAGAGAGATCACAGGAATGTCGGGTGTAAGCCTAGCTCCTTTAGCCGGTGCTCAAGGAGAACTTGCTGGTGTGCTGATGATGCGAAAGTATTTGATGGACAATGGTCAAACGCAACGACTTAAGATGCTAATCCCGGATAGTGCCCATGGTACCAACCCCGCATCAGCAAAAATGGCCGGATTCAGCGTAGTATCAGTTCCAACTGACGACTCTGGTAACACCGACCTTGAAGCACTCCGGGCAGAAGCAACAAACGACCTTGCTGGAATTATGATTACGCTTCCAAGTACTCTGGGGCTATTTGATAAAAACATAGTCGAGATCTGCAATATCATCCATCAAGCTGGAGGCCTTGTTTATGCTGATGGGGCAAACATGAATGCGCTTCTAGGTCAGGTGAAAATAGGCGCCTTAGGATTTGATGTTATGCACCTAAACCTTCATAAAACTTTCAGTACACCCCATGGAGGGGGAGGACCTGGCGCAGGGCCAGTGGCAGTCAAATCTATATTAGAATCATATTTACCAGCCCCAATCATAGGGTTAAATCAAGAATCAGATGAGAAGAACTACTATCTAAAAAGCCCAAATAAATCTATTGGAAAGCTTGCCGCCTTCCATGGAAACTTTGGAGTTCTAGTAAGAGCATATGTCTATATAAGATCTCTCGGAGACTACGGATTGAAACAAATTAGCGAAAATGCCGTTTTAAATGCAAACTATATTAAAGAAAATCTAAAGGAATATTATAATCTTCCTTTCGACAGAACCTGCATGCACGAAGTCGTATTTTCTGCAACCAAGCACAAGGATAAAGGAGTGAACGGACTTTCCATCTCAAAACGATTATTGGACTATGGCTTCCATGCTCCTACCATGTACTTCCCTCTGACTGTTGACGAAGCTCTATTAATAGAACCCACGGAAACTGAAAGTAAAGAAACCCTAGATTTATTCATCGAAACAATGAAGTCTATTGACCAAGAAGCTCAATCTCAACCAAATCTCGTGCATGATGCCCCACACAATACCCCGATTAGAAGGCTAGATGAAGCCAAAGCTGCCCGTGAACCTGATCTTCGATGGTCACGCCCAGAGGAGCCTTGATCTGACCATAGTTGATCATAAATCCGCCCCTGAATTGCCATGGAGGCCTCACTACAGAGTATGGTCTATAACCGGATTAGATTCGGTCAATCCTGTCGACTGCACACTGCATTACAGCAAGATTGAACCCGACGCGGGGGCACCGCTACATACTCATACCGTTGACGAATTAATAACAGTACTGGATGGACGTTTAGAAGGATCAATTGACGGAAAGAAACAAATTGTGCTAGCCAACCAGACTATGGTTATACCTAAAGGAAAACCTCATGGATTCAAGGGAATTGGACCAGACACCGCAGCTACCTTAGTCTTTTTCCCTTGCAAAGACGGCTTTCAAGGTACTGTCTACTTAGAAGGGTCTCCCCCCGCAATTTACAAGGAATAAATGGCATCTTCATTTTATTGCCATTTTGACGATGAATCCTCCCAAGTTAACCGTCTTCCGTAAGATAGGCTGTTCGGTGTAGGATTAGCGAACATTCCACTTAACTAAAGGAGCTTGACTGATGGTAATAAAGATAGGCAGCCTTGCCCCAGATTTTAATTTAACCGATCAAAACGGCGACAAAATAACCCTAAGCCAATACAGGGGTGAGAAAGACGTAATACTTTCTTGGCACGTTTTTGATTTTACAGGCGGTTGAACTAACCAAGTCTCTTCATTTAACCGCTTTGCCGGTTCCTTTGAGGAGATTTCTTCCCAGGTTCTGGGAATTAGCACTGATAGTCATCACTCGCACCGCGCATGGTCTAACGCCCTGGGGGGTGTCAAATATCCACTACTAGCGGATTTTTGCCCACAAGGAGAAATGACAAATTCGTACGGCCTCTTAAATAAGAAAATCGGAGCCCCATTGAGGGCAATAGTAATAGTAGACAAAAAAGGTATAGTCCGGTTCAGTAAGGAATATCCGCCAGGTTCTATTCCAGATCCCAGCTGTATACTAGATTTATTGGCAACCTTTTGATCGGTCGCTTGTCTACCTAATCTCTATGCTAAAGCAAAGCCTAGAAAATAATCCAATGGACGATACATTTAAAGAAGGCGATCTAGTAATGCTGATCGACCGCAAAGGGCGACGCTACATGATAACTCTCACGGTTGGCAGTGAGTTTCACTCTCACTTGGGCTATATAGAGCACAATGACATTTTGGGTCGGGAACAAGGCGAATGGTGTAAAACTACTAAGGGACATATCCTTCTAATGTTAAAGCCTACATTAAGTGACTACGTTTTAAATATGAAACGGGAAACACAAGTAATTTATCCAAAAGATATTGGGTTGATTATCATGCTCGCTGACATTTTCCCAGGGGCCAAGGTAGTAGAAGCTGGGTTTGGGTCAGGCGCTTTGACCTTGGGTTTATTGAGATCCACCGGTAACTCCGGATCCGTTACATCCTATGAATTGCGAAAAAATCAAGCTACTAAGGCCCTGAATAACATATCTCCATTCATGAAGGACATGAACAATCTAACGATAAAATATGGAGATATTTACGGGGAATTAGACGAAGCAAATGTTGACAGATTAGTACTCGACGTACCGGAGCCATGGAATGTTGTCCCTC
>UINC01002496.1_pt1 | contig 10552 bp, 9 predicted proteins | sample 5385821 | NCBI WGS metagenome assembly UINC01 (sample SAMEA4666929, study PRJEB26691) | marine metagenome | isolation source: Pacific Ocean | place: Pacific Ocean | collected 2011-10-13
TGTCAACCGCCAACCTTTTTGATCTATAGCTTGGAAATTGCATTTCTTCTTTCGTGTATCGAAAAAAATCGTCGTAGGACATCGTAAGAGGACGTGTCGCATCCAAACGTGACAGTTCATCATCTACCCGCCAAGAATATTCGTCGGGAATATCATCGATCCTCTTTTCTCGTATGCGTATGACCTCCCCAACTATGTCAACGTTGGGAAGTTCCTTTTGTTCATTTTTTGACCAGGGAAAGCCCTTTTTGAACAATTCCAACCTCGTTATTGTAAGTCAAAGTGGAAAAAATTTTTTCTTCGTCAACCCAGCCAACCGTATCAAACTCAGTGTCATGGAATGCGAAGTCTCCGCCAATAGGGCTCATCAAGTAATAAAAAACCGATTTGTGAAGCATTTCTCGCCCATTAGAAGAGAGGAATTCATATTCTATATTACCAATGTACTCGTTAATTCTTACCTCTAACCCTGTCTCTTCTCTCACCTCCCGAAGAGCAGTCTCTTCATGGGTTTCTCCGCTATCTGGTGTCCCTTTGGGAAGATTGCAGGAGCTAGGATCATTCCTACAACAAATTACTACCTGAATCTTTGTGTTATAGATCCTGTAAACAATACCGCCGGCTGAAACGAGGGATCCGGAGCCATTCATTGATCGTTTCTTCATAACGTTAATAGATGTGTCTCTTTCCAAATGTACTCTGATTATCTAACAATTCTAGAAACGAGCAAAATACTCGTCAATAAACTTAGTGGTCTAGGGTCAAGAATGAGCCTTGAAGTACTTACGCCATAAGATGTATTATAGCTATTGAGTTTTACTCATTTCGCCCTTTAAGTCGGTCCAGAGAGTCTGGCAAGGGAGTAGAAGTATGATGACCAACAGTGCGGTGTATTTAGGCGGTCTGACTATTACCTCTTGCGACTAAGGAGCAGGAGGTTTTTTTTGGCGCTTTTATCTTCAATCCTGAACCCCACGCAAGATGATCTTGTAAATACTAATGCGCACGCCCAATTGACCGTCTCGCTCACCAACGTTACTTCCAGATGACCGAGAAGCGTATCCAATCATCTACACAGATCAAACGCGCTCTTACCCGCATATCCCATGAGATCCTCGAAAGAAATGGAGGAAGTAACAATGTGGTGCTCGTCGGTATGCACTCTAGAGGTGTGCCTCTAGCCAAGAGGATTAGTTCTATTATCCACGGATTTGAGTACAAAACCGTGGATGTTGGAGTCCTAGATATTGGGCTTTATAGGGACGACATTTCAGAAAAGGGAAGCCAGAGAATGAGGCCTACTAATATCCCCGTAGACATTAATGGCAAAAGGGTAGTGATAATAGATGATGTTCTCTATACGGGAAGATCAATAAGGGCTGCAATGGATGCGTTGAACGATTTCGGAAGACCAAGCCAAATTCAGCTCGCTGTCCTGATTGACCGCGGACATCGGGAGCTTCCAATAAGACCTGATTATGTGGGGAAAAATGTTCCTACTGCCAAAGAGGAAGACGTACATGTAAGGTTGGTGGAGACGGATGGATTAGATGAAGTTGTCATCGAATCTAGCGAGGAGAACTGAATCCATGATCGAAGAAATAACAAAAAATGATGGCGCCTCCCCTAAACATGTCCTAGACATTGATAGTTTCACTAAATCCGATATCGAACTTGTGCTAGAAAATACTTCCGCTATGGAGGAGGTGTTGAGTCGGGACATTAAGAAGGTTCCGGCACTGCGTGGAAAAACTATAGTTACTCTATTTTACGAGCCTAGCACACGAACCCGGGTATCCTTCGAACAAGCCGGTAAGATACTCAGTGCCGACGTAATAAACGTGACGGATTCAGCCAGCAGCTCTAGCAAAGGGGAATCACTCTACAACACTGTCTTGACCATCCAGGCGATGAAAGCGGACATCATTGTTATACGGCACCACCACTCCGGGGCACCGCATTTCCTAGCAAGGAATCTAAAATCTCATGTAATAAACGCAGGCGACGGCACCCACGCCCATCCGACTCAGAGTTTGTTAGACCTCTACACGATAAAGAAGAGACTAGGTTCAATTGACGGGAAAAAAGTTACTATAATTGGCGACCTCTTGTACTCAAGAGTCGCAAGATCTAATTTGTGGGGTTTGACGAAGATGGGTGCAAAGGTAGTACTGTGTGGCCCTCAAACTCTCATACCAAACGATTTCCTAAACGGGCACCGTAAACAAGAAGGGCATCCTTTCGCCAGCGTAGAAATAGAGCCAAGTGTGGAAAAAGCTCTTGAAGGTGCAGATGTAGTAATGGCCCTTAGGGTTCAGCGTGAAAGACAGCAAGCCGGACACCTCCCCTCGCTTAGAGAATATTCTCAAAGTTACGGAATTAATTCACAAAGACTGGCACTTGCAAATAAGAATGCTCTACTCATGCATCCGGGGCCAATGAACGAAGGAATAGAGATTGAACCTGATGTTGCTCACGGAAAGCAATCTGTTATCGAGGAGCAGGTAACAGGTGGTGTCGCAGTACGTATGTCACTGCTGTACACGCTAGCTGCTGGATCAGATAACGAAATATTTCCAAGGCCATGATAGGGGGAATCAAGTTTTGCCTGAATCATTAATCATACGTGGCGGTAGAGTAGTAGATCCATCTGCCAATCTAGACAGGGTCAGCGATGTGTTTGTGACAGAAGACAAAATTGCTGAGATAGGGAATATGGATCATGTACCTGCCGGTACAAAAGTTTTCGAAGCTTCCGGAATGGTGGTTTGCCCCGGATTTATAGATATACATTGTCACCTTAGAGAACCTGGGCAAGAACACAAAGAAACTATAGCGAGTGGAACTCAAGCGGCAGCTGCTGGTGGATTTACAACAGTTTGTTCTATGCCCAATACCGATCCCCCAATGGATAACAGGTCAGTAATAGATTTCGTCACTTCTAAGGCTAGGACAGATGGATACGTTCGAGTATTACCAATTGGATGTGTAACGAAAGGCAGCGAAGGTAAAGAGCTCGCTGAAATGGCCGAATTGGCAGATGCAGGAGCAATAGGTTTCAGCGATGATGGCCATCCAGTGTGGGACGCAAACATAATGCGACAGGCCCTGAGCTATGGAGCAGGCCTCGGGCTCCCGATTATAAATCACTGCGAAGTTCCTGAGTTGGCACAGGACGCGTCAATGAATGAAGGCTGGATAGCCACAAGACTCGGTATTAAAGGTATGCCCAACTCCGCTGAAGAAGTCATGGTTGCCCGGGATATTTCTTTGGCCGAACTTACCGGAGGGCACGTACACCTGGCACACGTAAGTACATCAGGAACGCTTTCAATTGTTAAAGAGGCAAAAAGGAGAGGAGTGAAAGTTACATGCGAGGTAACACCCCACCATCTCACACTCACAGATCAATTAGTAATGGGATCTTTTGAAGAAGAAAAGGTATTTGATCCGCTTAGCTCCTTGGCCTATGACACGAGTGCAAAGGTAAATCCGCCTCTTCGAAACAAGGCCGATGTATCCGTTATGGCTGAAGGTCTATCAGATGGAACGATAGATTTTATAGCCACGGACCATGCGCCACATAGTTCTATCGATAAAATGTGTACCTTCCAAGAAGCGGCCTTTGGAATTAGTGTGTTGGAGACTGCACTAGGCTCAGTGTTGACACTTGTTCACAATGGCTCAATTACACTTCCAAAGTTAATATCTAAGCTATCAACTGAGCCAGCCAGATTTCTTAATAGCAATCTTGGTACCCTTCAGGTTGGTAAGCCTGCTGATATAACCATATTCGATCCAAATAAGGGATGGTATGTAGATTCCAGCAAATTCCTTTCGAAAGGTAAGAACACTCCTTTGAACGGGCAATACCTAAGAGGGAAAGTAAAAGCTACATTTCTTGGCGGGAAGAGAGTTTATGAAGACTCATAATTATTCGAACCCCAAGACAAGGATTAATTAAGTGTCCGATAAAGCTTATTTAGTTTTGCAGGACGGCTCGACCTACAAGGGAATCCCCTTTGGATCGACGAAACCCGCTTACGGAGAAGTAGTCTTCAATACATCCATGACTGGATATCAGGAGATGCTAACTGACCCCTCTTATGCGGGCCAAATTGTCATGCCTACTTACCCAATGATGGGAAACTACGGCATTAACAGATACGACAATGAATCTCAAGAAATTCAAGTGGCAGGGTTTGTCGTACGGCAGTTCTGCGAACAACCCAGCCACGCTAACAGCACTTCAACCATAGAAGATTTCTTGTCTTCATATGGAATTTCGGGTATCAGTGAAGTCGATACTAGATCCATTACGAGACGAATACGAAGGAAAGGCGTAATGATGGGGACCATCATATCTGATATTGATCCTGAAGAAGCTCTGATTCAGTTGAAACAACATCCCACGTATGACCAAGTCAATTACGTTAATCAAGTAACTTCCCATGAAATATATCGTTGGGATCAGCCAAGAAAAGGCGGAGATCCTGAATCTCCCGAGATTGATATCTTTGTCTCTGATTTCGGCCTGAAATACAACATTCTCAGAATGCTCCGTGCAAGAGGTTGCAGGGTCACAGTCTATCCTTCTAATACAGCAGCGGAAGACCTGTTGGAGAGAAATCCAGATGGGATATTACTTTCCCCTGGACCTGGAGATCCCAACCTACTTGACTACACTGTGACTACGGCCAAGCTACTCCTGGGACGAGTTCCTCTCATGGGCATATGCCTCGGAAATCAAATCCTAGCCCGCGCCCTTGGTGGGAAGGTTTACAAACTCAAGTTCGGGCACAGAGGTGCCAACCATCCCGTGAAGGAGCAATCTTCAGGGAGAATTCATATCACATCGCAAAACCATGGTTACTCGATCGATGCGGACTCCCTACCTTCTGAAGTCGAGGTAAGCCACTTGAGCATGAACGACCATACAGTTGAAGGAATAAGGCATAAGTCCCTACCTGCAATGAGTATCCAGTACCACTCAGAGGCCTCCCCCGGACCAAGGGACAATGGATACATATTCAACCAGTTCCTTGAAATGGTAAGAGAGGCTAAATAATTGGAATCGTCAAGGATTACTAATATCGCGCACAGGGGAGCATCATCATACGCTCCTGAGAACACCTTCGCTGCTTTCGATCTTGCTAGAAGTATGGGCGTGAAAGACATAGAGCTAGACGTTCATTTTACTAACGACGATCACATTGTGGTTATACACGATGAAAGTGTCGACCGAACCACTAATGGATCAGGGCACGTACGTGAAATGACATTAGAAAAAATAAGATCACTAGATGCCGGATCGTGGTTCTCTAGCAAATTTACTGCAGAACCGATACCTACTTTAGGCGAAGTTTTGGAGCGATATAAAGACGATCTGAATTTCCATATAGAAATAAAGGCAAGAGACGCTCCAGGGCTCGCAACTAGGACATGCGATCTGGTAAGGGGGTATGGGGTCACGAACAGCACCACAATAACGTCCTTTCACAAACAATGGCTTGTGGAATCGAAAAAATACGCCCCAGAAATACCTACTGGCTGGCTGGTGCCTCTTGGGCCAGGCAGCGTGTGGAAGGACGATATCATCGAACAAGCGTTGGATGAACATTTCTCTCAAGTCTGCCCTCGAGCGGAACTAATTTCTACGGCACTAGTAAATACGTTGCATAGCAACGGATTTGAAGTTAGATGCCATGGTGTATTCAACGAGGATTTGATGATCCGCGTAATCAACTCTGGCGCAGATGGCATGACCGTGAATTTTCCAGACAAACTCAGACAATATTTAATAACTAAAGGTCTCGCTAATTGACTACCACTCCAAAAAAAGTTCTTGTAATCGGTTCAGGACCGATTGTGATAGGGCAAGCAGCCGAATTCGACTATGCCGGAACTCAAGCATGTAAGTCCCTCCGTGAGGAGGGCGTGATGACGGTACTGATCAACTCCAACCCGGCGACAATAATGACGGATGCGGATGTCGCAGACCGAGTCTATGTAGAGCCTCTAACTGTGGCCGTGGTGGAACGAATAATAGAGAGGGAACGCCCAGACGGGCTTTTACCTACATTGGGAGGACAAACCGGATTAAATCTCGCAGTCGAATTGGAGGAAGCAGGTATTCTGGAAAAATTCGACGTTCGATTGCTTGGTAGCACAATACAAACCATAAAGAGGGCTGAAGATCGGGAACTTTTCCGGGAAATGCTTAGGAATATAGATGAGCCAGTCCCTCCTAGCAGGATCGTGAGTAACATGGAAGGCGCAAATTCCGCGTTACAGGAAATAGGGCTACCGTTAGTAGTCAGGCCTGCTTATACCTTAGGTGGTACGGGAGGGGGCATAGTGGAGTCTTTGGACGAGTTCGCAGACATAGTGCAAGGTGGCATTGCTGCAAGCCCTATCCATCAGGTATTACTTGAAAAATCAATTGTGGGCTGGAAAGAGCTCGAATATGAAGTTATGCGTGACCGATCTGATAACTGCATAACCATATGTAATATGGAAAACATAGATCCCATGGGAGTCCACACTGGGGACAGTATCGTTGTAGCTCCCAGCCAGACATTATCCGACAACGACTACCAAATGCTCAGGACCGCAAGCCTGAAAATAATCAGAGAACTTGGCATCGAAGGGGGGTGTAACGTACAGTTTGCCCTGGCTCCCGGTGACGTGGTTGGGAATACACTACCTGACAAAGGTACGGAGGGTAAGGGTTACTACGTTATAGAGGTTAACCCCAGGGTCAGCAGAAGTTCAGCCCTAGCCAGCAAGGCAACAGGCTACCCCATTGCCCGCGTGGCGGCAAAAATAGCTGTAGGTAAAACATTAGATGAAATTCCAAACGCCGTCACGGAAAAGACTGTAGCCGCATTCGAGCCCGCCCTTGATTACTGTGTTGTAAAGATACCGCGTTGGCCATTCGACAAGTTCCCTACAGGGGATCGAACTTTAGGGACGCAAATGAAGGCCACCGGAGAGGTGATGGCTATTGATAGAACTTTTGAAGCCGCTTTTCAAAAAGCGGTGAGATCCCTGGAGATTACAAACAGGTCAATCCTCTGGGAAGATACCTCTTGGATAGAAGACGGGAAACCAGTATTGGAAACTATCCCAATCGGGCCAACAGACCAAAGGCTTTGGGCACTTCTAGCTGCTCTTCGCAGAAAAGTCAGCCCAGAAGAAGTTTCTAGGAGAACCGGAGTTGATCCCTGGTTTACAAGGGCCTTCTTTCGAATCATCAGTATGGAAAAGAGATTGCTTTCAGAAGCAATGTCGGAAAATTTAATGTTTGATGCAAAAAGAATTGGGTTCCCTGATGATCGAATCGCAGTTTTGACAGATCGTTCTGCTGAGGAGGTTCGCAAACTTCGGCAGGGCTATGGCCTAAGACCTGTTTATAAAATGGTCGATACCTGCGCCGCTGAATTCGAGGCGCAAACCCCTTATTTTTATAGTACCTACGAGGAAGAAAATGAGGCAGAACCGCTGGTGGGCCCAAAGTCAATTGTGATAGGAAGTGGTCCTATCCGAATCGGACAAGGTATCGAATTCGACTACTGCTCCGTACACGCCGCCTGGGCGCTTCAAGAGGAGGGCTTGAGTAGTGTCATGGTGAATTCAAACCCTGAGACCGTGTCTACAGACTTTGACACCAGCGATAGACTCTATTTTGAGCCATTAGACGAGGAAAGCCTTAGAGATATTCTTGAAAACGAAGCGGTCCCTAATAAGAATGGCTTAAAGGACATACCTAACTCCATCGTACAGTTTGGCGGGCAGACGGCCATCAATCTATCACAATCCCTTGATGCTGCTGGACTCCCTATTCTAGGTTCATCCGCACGTTCGATAGACACAGCATCAGATAGGCATCTCTTCGAAGAATTCCTTACCCGGGTCAACATCCCCAACCCTCCTGGCTCCACGGTCGGCAATCTTGATCAAGCCTTAAAAGTTGCGCAAGAGGTCGGCTATCCAGTTCTTGTGAGACCAAGTTATGTGCTCGGTGGAAGAGCAATGGAAATCGTACAGAACGCAAGCGAGCTCGTACGATACATGAACAATGCCTTTGAAGCTGGAGGAGGTCGGAGGGTTCTCATAGACAAATATTTTGAAGGACGCGAAGTGGAGGTTGACGCAGTGTGTGATGGGGATACCGTGCTCATACCCGGCATCATGGAACATGTTGAGAGAGCAGGAGTCCACAGCGGTGATTCCATGGCCATATATCCAGGATTAACTCTGTCAAACCGGGAAATAGACACCATCGTCGATTACACGACCAGAATTGGAAAAGCATTAAATGTAAAAGGGCTAATGAATATCCAATATGTCGTGGTTGGCGGATCCGCATACAGAAGCCCGGGGACTGCTATGTCGACCGATCAAGATACGCAAGTTTTTGTTATCGAAGTAAATCCAAGGTCTAGCAGGACGATCCCTTTCATTTCAAAAATCACAGGTGTTCCTATGGTTAAGCTCGCCGTGAAAGCGATGCTGGGGCAAAAACTCAGCACACTTGGTTATGAAGGAGGCCTGTGGGCGAAACAGGATTTAGTGGGTGTAAAAGCTCCTGTGTTTTCGATGTCCAAACTAGCTGGGGTAGACACTTATTTAGGCCCTGAAATGAAATCAACAGGCGAAGTAATGGGTGTTGACAAAGACTTCGAATCAGCCGCTGCGAAGGCCCTCATAGCTTCCAACATGATGCTACCTCAAAAAGGATCTATCCTAATAAGTGTCTCTGATGCTGACAAGGCGGATTCTGTTTCGCTTATTAAGGATCTAGCGAGCGTTGGCTACAATTTTTTTGCAACAGAGGGTACAGCATCTGTCATCAACGATTTAGACTTGTCGGTTGTAATGGTTCCTAAGAGGCTAGATAGAGGCAGTCCAAATGTTGTCGATATTATAAATAACGGAACAGTCGATGCGGTTGTAAATACCGTCACAGGTGACCGTGAAGTTATGCAAGATGGGTTCCATATACGAAGAGCTGCGGTAGACAGACGAATCCCATGCTTTACATCGCTCGATACTGCAAGAGCTGCCGTGGAAAGCCTTACAAAAGGCGGCACAAATTACAACGTATTGACCATCCAGGAATATCTGAACCCTCTATAGGAAGGAATAAATGCCAAGCGATATACCTCAACGAACAGTGGGTAAAGAATTACCCAAAGAAGTCACAAAATCAACAGTTGCAGTGGACTGTGAACATATTGAGAAGATGTTTCATAAAGCTACGAGAGGCAAGTTCACATTCTTTTCCGACGAGCCTCCAAGACTTGGAGGAGACGATAAGCACCCATCCCCGCTCACATATATAGCGGCTGGAATAGGGTTTTGACTATTGACCAACTTGAAGCGGTACGCTTCTATGAAAAAAGTTGGGATAACATCGGCAAAGGTTCATATTGAGTTCGACTATTATCTGAAAGGGTCTGTCATGAAAGGCACAGTCGAAAATGGAGTAACTGAAGTAAGAAGCCATTTCGAGGTAGAGTCTGATGAACACTGCGATTCTGTTATAGAGGTTATAAAACTTGCGAAGCGGGGTTGCTTTGCGGAAAGCCTGGTCCAAACAGCCCTCCCTATTCAAAGCACCTTCCAGTTCAATGGAAAGAAAGTCAGGATCGACAACTGATCATACAAAGTGAAGAATCCTAAATGATCCCACTTCGCCTGACTGTTGAGAATTTTATGTGTTATAGGGAGGGAGTACCTACTCTCAACCTCGAAAACATAGAAATTGCCTGTCTTACCGGAGATAACGGCCATGGGAAGACGGCACTCCTTGACTCGATCACATGGGCCATATGGGGTAAGGCCAGGGCACGTACGCAGGAAGAATTGGTTCACCAGGGTCAACGAACTATGCGGGTAGATTTAGATTTTTCGTCTCACGATCAAACTTACCGAGTCACGAGAATCCATAGCAAGAGCATAACTGGTTCAGCCGGAAAGACAGAGCTTAACCTTTCAATTTTAAAGGACGACATTCCCGTATCTATCATGGGGAACACGATCCGAGACACAGAGCAACAAATCATTGATCTTCTGCACATGGATTATGACACCTTTATAAGCACTTCTTATCTGAGACAAGGTGACGCTGACCAATTTACGCGCAGCCGACCTGCAGAAAGGAAACAAATCCTAGCCGAAGTACTTGATCTCTCATATTATGAAAGGTTGGAGAAAAAATCCCGTGACCGAATGAGGGAAATCCAATCATCTCTAGTCGCCAATAAGGCTCTCTTTGAAACTAGATCCAACGATATTTCTAACAAAGAAAATATTGGGGCCGATCTTATGAAAGCGTTACAAGTAGTCTCCAGACTCACACCTCTTGAAAAAGAAACTAATGATTTGAGCATGAGTTTAGCACTGAAAAAAGAAGGCCTGGATAGGGATCAATCAGAGGTTTTCCATCTGACATCTGCAATTAAGAATACATCAATAGAACTCGATGAGTTAAAGGTTCAATCGATCAAATTCAATGATGAGTTAGATCAATTAGAAGCTTTGTTGA